>JGI24158J21664_10010813_pt1 | contig 12154 bp, 8 predicted proteins | sample Ectturendosymbi3_FD_21664 | JGI IMG/M metagenome (IMG submission 21664) | reverse complement strand
TTGGCTGGCAGAGTAACAGATTTAACTTCTTTCTCTGCAAGAACCACTTCGGATTCTGGTTCAGATTTTCTTTCTTTGGCTGGCACAGTAACAAATTTAACTTCTTTCTCTTCAAGAACCACTTCGGATTCTGGTTCAGATTTTCTTTCTTTGGCTGGCAGAGTAACAGATTTAACTTCTTTCTCTGCAAGAACCACTTCGGATTCTGGTTCAGATTTTCTTTCTTTGGCTGGCACAGTAACAGATTTTACTTCTTCCTTTTCATGAAATACTTCTTGTTTCTTTGTTTTGTCTGTTTCGACATTAACTTTTTCCTGTTCAGCAACCACCCTAGGTTCCTGTTTTTGTTTCTTCGTTTTGAGTGGTTCTGCCATGGGTTTCCCTTCTTTCTGCTCACTATTCACATTTGTATCCAATTCTGGTATATTTGCTTTGGATGGTTTAGGAACAGATGTAACTTCTTTCTGCTCAACAACCGATTTAGGTTTGATCTCGGATTTCTCAGCTTCAGTTGGTCCAGCTGTGGCTTTAGTTTCTTTCTGTTCAGAAACCACTTCAGGTTCTGGTCTTGTCTTCTCTTTTTTGAGTGGTTCAACCGTGGGTTTAATTTCTTCATGTTCAACAACCAATTTCATTGCGGTCTCCGATTTTTTTACTTTGGTTGGTTCAGCCTTGGATCTAAATTCTTTCTGTTCTTCAACCACTTCAATCTCCAGTTCTGGTCTATTTGTTTTGGTTGGCTCAACAATAAATTTAACGTCTTTCTGTTCAGCAACCAGTTCAGGTTCTTGCTTTGGCTTCTTTGTTTTGATTGGTTCAGTAACGGGTTTAACTTCTGTGTGTTCGCCATCCACTTCAACATGTTCTGGTTTCTTTGCTTTGGCCGGTTCAACCATGATTTTAACTTCCTTCTGTTCAACATCCATTTTAGGCTCGGCCTCTGGTGTCTTGGTTTCCGTTGGTTCGGCCATTGGTTTAATTTCTTTCTGTTTAACAGTCACTTTAGCATCTGGTTCTGGTTTCTTGGGTTTTGATGGTTCAGTAATAGATATTATTTCTTTCTTTCCAACAACCGATTCATATTTGGTTTCTGGCTTCTTGGTTTTAACTAGTTTATGCGTAGATTTAACTTCTACTTTTTCGACATCAACTTTCATTTCTAGTTTGTTCGTTTTGACCGTTTCAGCCATGGGCTTAAAGTCTTTCTGCAATAGATCCTCGTTATGTTCCGGATCTGGTGTCTTTGCGTTTTTCAGTTCAACAAGAGGTTTCATATCTTTCTTTTCCAAAAACAGTGCAGGTTCGGCTTCTTGTTTCTTTGTTTTGAATGGTTCATCTGTAAGTTCAACTTCCTTCTGGCCAACTACCAGTTCAACTTCGGTCTCTAGAATCTTTGTTTTAGCTCCTTCATCTTTGGATTTATCTTCTTTCTGTTCAATAATCGCTGAGGTTTCAGATTCTGATGTTTTGAATACGACAGCTCTTCTTTCTGGTTTAAGTTTAAGATTACCAGACTCTTTTACTTCAACCGCTACGTCCTGCTGGGGAACCTGTTGTCTAGTTCTACCATCTTTTGTAGATTCAGTGTCTGTTTCAGTTTCAGCTTGCTTTAACCCTTCAGTTTCAGCAGGCGTTTTAGTTTTCACATGCGACATTTCAGTCTGAGAAAGTTGTTTTCTTGATTGAGTGTCATCATCAGAAAACGTTGAAAGATCAACTTCACCTTCAGATTTTGCAAAGTATTTTGATTTTGCTGTATCGACCTTCGCAGCCGCATCTGCATGCATGAAGAGAATCTCTACATAAACTGGGCAATGCTGCACTACAAACAATAAATGCGTAGCCAAACTAGTGCTTATTTGGCGATTTTTTGTGGTTAATGTTAAAACCGCTTGCAAGTGTCAAGTTTCTGTTGCAACCACTCGATAGGCGTGGTGTTGGATGCGCATCACCACGAACACACGCTCCGATGGTAACAATACCAATGATATATAGTCACAACTGCAACTCAGAAAGCAGACAAGTATAAGCGGTAACATGACACGTAAAGAAAGCTAAAAAGACGAAAAGTTTAATGAAATTCCTAGTACGACAAGATAATTTCGCTCTAAAGTTTCAGTCAACCACTTTTGACTTACACTGGTTGATAAATGTTACTTTTGAGTTAATAAAGATTATATATTTGTAATAGTTCCACTGCACAAAACTTTGTTAAACATATGACAACAGTTAAAGATGTTTACTGATGTTACAGCGCATTCACAGCAAGAATCGCAAGATTATGTTAAAAAATCAGAACTGGATCAAATCGGTCATAGATGGGGGTCTGGCCGTGCAGGGGTGATATTGAAAGCTGAGCGTGAAGCTCAATTCAGGCTGAATGTCACGTCTTAGGAAAAAGCGAAAACTTTCAGAAAGTCGTTGCAGCAGAAGTTTAGTTTTTTCGTTGCAGCAGAAAACTAAACACAGAATTATGGATTACTGAACATCAAGGAAGATTAAGAAAAAATAACAAAAAAGCATGACTGTTACAAAAAGTCTTTGCAGGACACAATGGAGACACACACACATACACGCAAAAATTTTAAATCGTAGTCATTTCGGTAGTCCACTACAGCCAATTGGGACCTTAACATAGCTTCTCATATGTGGTTGTAAGTTGTTGATTTTGTTTACTTTCACGATTCACTCGTGAAACACTTGACTTCGGACTTTTTCAGTTTACCTGATGTTTAAAAGGTGGAAGACTTGAAAATTTAGACCAGAGATTTTTAATTTAAGGAAGAATGGCGGCTAATTTTAATCTAGCAAGAGGTCCATTGAGCCAGGCTTCCACCTAAACACTACACATATTGTTCATTTCAATGCACAAAGCCCTAAATTAGCGCAATGTTTCATTAAGAAATATAACAGACCTTTAAACATTCTGAACTCAGTCACTGACAGTAACTAAACAATATTTTCCCAAAAAAACAGGGATGACCTGGGAACAAAAAATAATTAGTCGCCTGCTGCGTGTTTGAGACTCATGGTTTAAAACAAAGTTTCATCCGAGTCAAAACGAAGTAGTTACAAGGTCTCTTTACCAACCATGTCGGGTATTCAAAGTAGGAGTAGAACAGCGTTAAGTCGTCAAAACTTTTTCACAATGTGTTTAAAACTGCACATTGTTTTCGAAACACGTATGGAACGATTATATTATTAAAAATCTGTCTGTCAGTTTAAAGCACTGTATTTGCCTTTGCATGGTTAGTCAGTTCGCTTGGTAAAACCGGTTCAATAATTATAGCTTATTAGTCTTGAAAAAGTATAGAAAATATGTTTGTGTTTAGCAGTGCTCACCAGCATCCTCGATGAGCTTTAGTTGAGCAACAGCGGAGTGGGGGCCCGCAACAACGCGATACTCCCCCACATCCTCCTCAGTCATGTTTTTGATCACCATCGCGTATTTTTTATTATCTTCAACAATTTCGTATTTCCGGCAGTTTTCAAGTTTTTCACTTCCTCTGTACCTGCAGAACAAGAATGCACATGTTTTGATAGTAACTTCATATTTGAAAACCGGAAAAGATGACAAACAAAACTCGGCAAGCTGAGTGACGAGGAACCTCAACAGTGAGGTCAAGCCGATGCGGTTGCAAGTGGGTACCAACAACATGATCCCAAATGTTTAATGTTTGGTGTGGCTTGTTATCAACAAAGTCATCAGGAACAACCGTTCATGCGTGAACCTGGGATAGCAGCTGTTTTCAAAAAGATTTTTTCATGTTTTGATGTTGAGCCTAACAGCATCGAAGACTTTCTTCATTGTTAGTACGTAAATTTTCATCAACTTGTATTGCATAAAACAATTAAACCATTTACCAGTTGGTTTCAATTCCAGGAACATTGATTTGCAGCTCTGTTTCAAACTTTGCACATCGCCCCATCGCAGCGTGTACGTCAGTGAGCGGCTTCAAGACTTTTACTGGTTCAGGAGTTGAAAGAGACTTGGTCATGAGTTTAAACAAATCTTGCACTTCTGCTGCTTGCGCTTCCATTGAACCCTGCAATGCACATTACAAGTGAAAAGTTCGCTGAAAAGAAATGTTTCTTCAAATGCTACAAAAAAGTTACTTCTTCGCTTCGCTGCATTTCCTCCAGGTGAGAGAGAACTTGTCGGTAATCAGTAATGCCATAAAGTCTGGCATATTTTTCATATTCTTTAGGATCAACTTCTTTCAAGATTTCAATGACAGCCTCAACGTCCATCTCTTCCTTTTCTTTCGGAGTAGCTCTGCGTCAACAGGTTTGCGAATTGCTAGCAGCGTCAGCAAACACACCCAATCAATGCAATAGATATCGCAAATGTCGCAAAACGACACAAATTCTACCTAAAAAAAACTGCACAAATAGTAGATTATTTTCTTTACTTTTTTTGTTTAAGTTAGTCAGTTTTCAGTCGTTACAAGTAAAACGTTGTGAAAGTTAGATTACTTCTTTAGTTCAGCAGGATCAAGCTTCTCAGGAAGCAGCTGTTGTTCCACATGAAGATCAAACTGAACCGACGTTTCACCATGGCGATTTTTAGCGATGCACCTGCAGGTCGTATGTTACGTTAGATCTTCTTATAAAACTAATATAAGCCTCAGATTGACCAGCACCAGAAACTCTCAGCACATACAATGACAATTTCGTAGGAAAGCGCACAAACGTTTCGTCCCGCTTCACTTACTACGTGATGCCAAGAACTTTTTAAACCCTCCGAAGTTGGGTTTGTTTTTCGGTCATTTTTCAATTACTGGCCGAATTTTGTTGAAATGACCGCAAAAATTAAGTCAATTTGGTTATAATGCTTATTTCAATCACAAGAAATATATGAAAACGAAAAAATGACAGCATTTTTAAAGTAATTTCGAACAAATGACCGAAATGTCTCAGCGAAAAGAAAAACACAGCGGACCGAAGCAATCCATTGCACAACGCACCAACAACGTACCCAAACGTTTTGCTTTATTGGATTTAAATGATTGTGTCACGTTTTATTTTCCTGACTAAACCATTTAGACGCTCACCTGTACATTCCTGTGTCAGGCTTGTCCAGAGTGGAAATCGTCAACGAATAAGTGTTGTTGTCTTTGTCTTGAATTATTTTGAACCGGCCGTAGCTTTTTATCTGACGCCATTTTCCTTTATTCCACAAAACTGTAGGTTCGGGACGACCATCGACCACAGCAGTGAATGTAACAGTTTCGCCTGCGCCACAGGACAAGAGGTTAGAGTCTTTGACAAAACGTGCCATTTTGCTCGCACCATATCCCTATATATACCTTAAAACTGAGCAGCACAAGATTAAGCAACACTGCTTCGTAGCTTTGGACAAAACCTAACATAGAGCAAGTTTTTTTTTAAGGACAATGTTAGGTACCGGTATGGATCTGTAGGGACCCGATTTCTCTTGATTCTAGGGACCCGATTTTCTCAGATTTTATGGACCCGATGATAATTTTCTTTGATTCTAGGGACCCGAATCGGGTCGCCTTAAAAAACCCTGCATAGAGTATGACGGATGGCCGGAGAGACCCGTGATCATAACATTATCGTAAAACCTGGTCCCATTATATTTGCTGCTGGTACGATTAACAGTTAAGATTGTATAATGAGGTCTAAACAAAGACCAACTGTTAAGGACCGGAATGCTGGTCATAACATCAAAGCGTCATCGGCTTTGTTAGAGAATATACAAGATGCTTGTGGCTGCACGTGTAAGCAGCGATTGCTCCCTCCTCTGCAGGATTTTTCAAAGCCTGCAGTGCACGCATGCATAAAGCGGCCAGCTGCCTGCCGCACTGATGCATGCATGGCGTTGAAAAGCACCTCTCGCTTTAGACGAATTTTTCTGTCTTTCTTTGAGGCGCACAGCTGTGGACTTTCCCTAATGGCACCGGTAAGAGAAAAGTATAGTTTCGACAATCAAAAATCAAGCACACGTTGCACAATGTAAGATTGGACTTACTTCAAGAGGCAAAACAAGTGGAGTTACTATCAATGTCAAGGGTACCAACCTTTTGGGTCCGAAGGCCGTAAAACAAGGTAATGAGGAAAGTCGGGCCCACAAAAAAGACTAGAAAACCGCGAAAAATCAGTTAAACGTAGTTTACAACGAGAATGTCAGAGTTACATAAATGAATCGGTGTCGTGTGTAACATGATTCAAAATCATAAAAATATTATAAAACGATTTGATCCTTGCCCTGACAAATTGTCGATATGGTGGACCTGCAGTGCGAACCCGATAATAAATTCGCCTGAATGGCCGCATGTGGCCCACAGGACGTAGTTCGAAGCCATTTCAGCTAAGCCTGTCAAATGCCAGCCAATTCCACGAGGAAAACAATGATCAAGTTCCTGCAATCAGATTGCTCGAAATATTTAAGTAAATTTGTTTTTTCAACAAAATCACGTGCCCTCTACGTTTTTCAAATTTACGCAGCGACTCGTTCCATAGTTTATACGTTTTACTTTGGGCCAATCATGCAGACTTTTTCTACTCGTCCCGCCATTTTTCAAATTATAAGCGAAAAGGTGGTCGCCACGAGTCCATTTAAAGCTTCAATGTTTTGTCAAAAACAATGTGTGTTTGTAAACATTGACAAAAATTTGATAAAAACGTTGGAAGAATTCCATTTTTATTATGTTCGTGACACTGTGCAGCGTCCAAGTGAAAACGATAGTATCATATCAGAAGCAATCAAGACTGTCACATTCATATTATCTTTTCTGATTTATTTCCCCGACATTAAAGCAAAAGCCTTGCTTAAGGGTTGAAAAGGAAATATATTGATCTACCGCAAAGGTTAAGGTTAATGCAAAGGATTATTACGGTTGATAAAAAAAAGTGATGCATACCTGTTCTTGCCCTTCTCCCTTCAGGTTCAACAATAAACCGGGGCTGATAATCTCCGTCTTTCTTAATTGATTCCATTGCCGCACTGTGCTGCTCAGCCTCAGGGTGTTGGGCTGTTTCTGCAACGAACTAAGCATTCACTCTGCAGCCAGGAATAGCACCCTATCCATCAATAATATTTATAACAATCAACGGTGCTAAAAACGGTGCACGTTTCGATGAAGCGTGCAACGCGACTCTGGTATAAATATGGCTTGACAATAAAATCGCCTGTTGCGTAGAAACCTCATCGAAGTATACATATACAGTATGCTGTGACGCAAAGCTCACAAAATGTTTGAAAGCGCAGGTCGGACCATGCAACTGATTTGTTGAAATCACCTTCACAAATTTACTACATAGTAAATTTGAAGTATTAACATAATTTGTCATATGATAAATTTTTCCTCCATGACATATTTAATTTAGTACATGCAGAACCACAAACTAACGAGATAGAACTACTTTACAGTTTACCCTGCCTATGTTGTGTTTCAACTTCAAAATAACGTAGCTTTTACAGTATAATTAAAAAACTAATTTCTCAAATCGGTTGTGAAGGAGAAGCATAGGCCCACATGTCTGAACTCACAGTCATAACCGACTCTCACACAACTACATTAACCTTAGCGGACCGCTCAAAAACCGGACCATTAGCGGCCCGTGCCATCTCTACCACCCGGCAACTTCGTAGCAAACGTTGCACAGGTGGCGAGTCAGGGGGTAGAACCGCGCGTGAACTGTTTCCTTGCACCCATCCATTGACGCCGAGCACGAGGCTGGACAAGCCGCAAGCACCGTTTTTCAAGTCTTTGGTAATGACGTGGCCAGGAATCGAATCCAGCCTACCAACTTTCGTCCGCTTGACCTGTTTTCTACAGAACCCATTCGCTTTTCTCAGATTTAGGGGACTTTACCGAAGAACCAAGTAAATAATAGCTGCACAGTGGACACAAAAATCCGAGGCGGCCAAGATATTAGCAAAATCGTTCGTTTCTGATCCGCATTTCTAGACAGCACATTCAACAAGTTTTTTTCACGTCGCCCACGCTAATCTTCGACATCATCAGCAAGGGTGATGTGCATTACAGCCCAGCACCACTTACAAATTAGATCCAAAATTTTTGTTGTTAATCATGCGCATACCCTCTTACACTCGCCATTTTTCAAACATCTTTTTCAAAGAATGGAAGTACACATTCTTCAGTGGCACTCAATATCTGTTGGTAACAAGCACATGCTACCTGCTGTTTACAACCACCACAAACGCATGATGTTGCAGCGCACAGGACAAACCTTTGACTGAAACGCTGATAGTACAAGTTGCCTCGCCAGCTTCGTTTTCAGCAACACACTCGTACTCCCCGGCATCAAGCAACGCAATGTTGTCGATCACCAGTTCGTGTCTGCCTCCTTCGCATTGACTGATGCGCACACGTTCGCTTTCCTCCAACTGCTGACCCTGCAACGCAAAGTCAAGATAAGTACAGTCGCTCGCCTACGTCATAATCATTGGCACTCAAGGTTGATCCGCCAATCCACACGATACGACACAAGGTGTTGACAAGGCAGCTGACAAGCAAAGCTGCTGAAAGCCGGTCCAGATTACAAATAACACTTGAAGATATTATTATCACGCAAACACGTAAATCCAATGGCCGGTTATTCAATGCTTTTGTAATTGGTTAGAATTAGAAAGATGTTTTAGTGCAAACATAAAGGCTTGGCCTTCTGCAGCTGCTTGCAACAATGAACCGAACAGGCTTATGAGGTGCATCTCAGTAGAGGGCGAAAAATTCGTATAGGGTTCTACAGAGTTTAAACATCAACAGAAGCAGATGATGTTAAATATTTGGGGCCAAATGTTTTTCATAATCAAGAAATAACATGAACGAGCTTCAGGATTCAAAAATAAAACTACGTGTTGTAAGCAACGAAAGGAATTGGTTGCTGATTCATTCCATCAGTGAGGGAGGTGGTGGCTTCCATGAGAGACATAGTCGTGCAACGTGCCAAGGAACAATGGAGCTCACTCGCCGAGACCAACAGAGTCTACTGTGGTTTGGACTTCGCGAGCTTATATACTCCGGAAGAATTTTTGTCTTTTATTTGTGGGGTTTATTTTTGAGCCATGTGACGGGCATCGCTTCGGTCCGCGGCAATGACCGTTTCATAAAATTCCCATAACAGATTTACTCCTTAGTGCTTACTCAAGTGAATCGTTGGTAGTACCTCGCAAATTGCTGAACATTTTCACAAATCAAGGTGCTCCCACACACTTGCCCCACTACAAAAGATATTGTTATCATTGCGTGGAAATTTAGAAAAGACAGTTTCACCCTTCAACCAGCTAAACGTAAGCGAAATCTGCAGAAGACACACACAAGAAGTTTCGCTGAGGACTTGAAATTGGCATCATCGTGTTAGCTATTGCCGTTTTATCAACACTAAAAAAGCCTTCAAAAAAGTATACATGTTTTATTTTGATTGAATCAATTTCCTTATCAAAATAAAACATGTATAGTTTTTTGAAGGCTTTTTTAGTGTTGATGAAACTGTTAAGTCTATCCCACTTTTATGCTCCNAAATACTGCAGTTTTATTTAGTAAACTGCAGTCATACGTTTAACGGTTATTGCTGCTAAAATAATTGTTAATTTTTGCACAGTAGACTGAGGATTTAAATCTACAAGAGGAAGCAAGGCTTTGTGTGTAAAGGCACGATCAGGCAACAATGTCAACATAACAAGCACAAAATTAATCGCAACGTAATCGTCAAAAATATTTAAAAATGCATCATTCCGCAGAAAGAGATGCCTGCTCTGCAGCTCCCTCCAGCGGGTAAGTTATATTTAGCCTTAATTTGTCCCTGAGTCTGCATGTTGAATGTTGGTTGAATCAATTTCCCTATTAAAACCTTTCATTCAACTATTAACGTCTAGAGCAGCCACTTCCAACCCAAATTGCTTACTGTGCCAAATATTATGTCACTATCTTAACCAGGGCTGCACATTGAATAACATATTAGTGAGGGCCGCACAATGAATCGCTTACTTTGATCTTAGCAAACTAAATTCAGCTTCCGCAAATGTACTAAAAGTGTTCGAATCCTAACTGCACTGGTAAAAGACATGATAAAATGGCACTCAGGACCACCTGCATCAAAAATGTCAAATTCAAGATTACCAAAATAAAGACAGGTATAGTCAGTATGTACGATACTTTTACTACAGCGAAGACCGAAACTGGGCCGCACAAAACCATCGACTGGGCCGTGGGTTGGACATAGCTGGTCTAGAGACAGAGGTATATTTTTATTTGTCGAGTTTGTCGAGTCGAGTTTATTTGTCATAAAACCAGTCGAGCGGCAAATTAATTGATCTTGTTTGCGAAATATGGATAAGTCCAAAAAAATTTTTTCGTCATTCAAGTCAAGTTAAAAGACGCAAACAGGCCTTCAAACTTTGCCGATGACGCTTAAACCTCCGACGATAATGTTCGCATGACTACAAATGGGGCTTTGGTAACAATTTTTACAAATGGAGGCCTGGGTGCAATGGCGATTTTCGAGACTTATCCCGCAATTACCACAAAATACCATTAAAAATTTGACTTAATTAAATGCTGAAGGGGAAAATACTGTTTTAGAGTTATAATATCTTTAGGCGATTTGCTGAATGTAATTACCAGAGAACAGAAATCCTCGAAAGAATTTTGTGTGTGGCTGTCTTGCTGCTAGAGAGCGACTGAACCGTTACAGTTCGCTATTCAACGCTGACAATCGACAGCACGTTCACTCTATCAAATGCGCTTTGGGTAAGCTGCAAATGGTTGCACCTGTACTATGCTTTCTTAGTTTACCTTCTGCTGCCCTGTAGAGACCACATTCGTCGATCTGGATTAAGCCGGCTGATTGCGTCTACGATCAGGCCTATACAGTGCTTGGCCTGCTGGCCTAATGCAATTTTGTAGGCTGTCTGAAGCTGCAGCATTTTACATGTTGAGTAACGTGAAGGATGCAAGTGAAGGTGACAATTGTTAACTGCACATTCTCTATGAGGTGAGGTGAGCTAACCACAGCCTGAGGAAAGAGCATCCGGGGTATGTTGCACAACCAGCATCACTCAGGGAGGGGCGCCACCGCAGGATAATCATGAAGCAACCAAATGTCCGAACTAAGTTTAAATGATTTTTTTCTTTTAAGATAAAGCTGAAGTTGTATGAATATCCTCTATTCTATGCTGTGCTGTTTGTTCTAATTGCTCCAGTAAAACTGAGTGGCCTACGCTTTGGTGAACACTATATCATAAATTGAATACTTTCTTTATACGAAAATGGACAATTTAAAACCGACTGGCGTTGTGCACTTGTGCGCTAATTCAAACAGCAGTGTAGGATAAGAAAGTAAGGTTCAACTTGAACTGACCCACTGGCAAAGTATGTGCGGCCTCTCAAACGCGTCTTCGGAGGCGAAGTCCCAAGTGCCCGAATTACATGTTGGAATGCTCATGTACCTTGTAGTTATTGAATCCATACGCGTGAAAGTTTAGCCTCTTAGAGCAAACTACCGGTGCAGACCTTACCGCAGTTCCTTCGCCACGGGAGGGGCGTTTGGGGGCTTATTCCCCAAACAAGCTTCAAGTCTCCTCAATTTAAATGTAAAACGCTAGAAATCACTTGAGTTTTTATCAATCCGTATTCTGTTCTGTTCCGTAATTTAGGGACAGAGCGGTATTTACAGCCGTAACCTACAACAACATCGCCTGATCGTTTTTGAAACGTTTGTGATGTAATCAAATTATTTGAGTCTTGGGCGCAAAGCGTCAGCATTCGTTGCTTGTAGTGCTGAACGTGAAGTTGGCCTATATGCCTAGTTTCACACGTCCATAAGTTTGACTTCCTCTTGATCAATATATTCTGTGTAGTGACTGTTGTGAAAAAAATGTATTATACTGTAGACAGGGACCGAGTTTCGGGGGCGGTCGGGGGGATATGTCCCCCCAACTTTTGGACAAGGGAAGACACAATAAAATAAACTTTGTGTGATACTTTGACAAATAATGCTTCAAGTGCTAACACTAAAGTTTTGTGTATTTAATACTGCATAGAATTACAGCATCTAGTTCAGGGATGTCAAACTCGTTTCAGTTCAGGGGCCAATTCAGGCAAATTTAATCTCAAGCGGGCCGGACCAATGTAATCACTGTATAACACCCTGGTTATAAGTATTG
>JGI24158J21664_10010810_pt1 | contig 12155 bp, 2 predicted proteins | sample Ectturendosymbi3_FD_21664 | JGI IMG/M metagenome (IMG submission 21664) | reverse complement strand
ACGATGACGACGATGACGACGATGACGACGATGACGACGATGACGACGATGACGACGATGACGACGATGACGACGATGACGATGATGACGATGATGACGATGATTACGATGATGACGATGATGACGATGATGACGACGACGACGATGACGACGATGATGACGATGATGACGATGAAGATGACGACTAATCATTGATGTGACATGATTTGTTTTTTTGAGTACAATTTCCTTGATCATGACTTTCTGTTTTGTCCAACCTTATATAATTTTTTTCGTCCTTCCCATGGTGTTGCTTGCTGTTGCTCACATAGCTTTGCAAGAATTTCAAGTATTGCAGTAGCTCATTGAGGATATTTTTCATTTTCTTTAATTCGGCGACAATTGCATTAACTTGTTCTTGATAGCTTGAAACAAAATTTACACTGTGTATTTTGCAATGCTATGAAACACCAATCAATTCGTTCCAAACATGCAGTTAGTGACGATTAAAACGCACACCTTATATTGAAATTGTTTGTACATTCAAGATCGTTGGAAGGTCACTGCAGACTGAGTCTTCCAAGTTGTTTTTTCATTGCAGAATGAATCAAGACTGAAGGAAGATTAAAGCAGCATGACGTAACCACACAAATCTTGGTTGAAATGGGAGTCAAGGCCGTTTTTGTTGTTTTGCGGAGTCGATGGCAAAATGTAAAATGTCCAATCCCAACTCCACGATTTCTAAAATTTTCAACTCCGACTCAGTCTTTCGACTCCTTTAACATAAAGTGAATGAATTTAGCTGTTAACCATTTTGCAGTAACTACTGCAATATTGAATGTAAGTCTTGGTACACGCAGCAAGAATTATTTGCTTCATTGAACGTCTCAAAAGAATTTGTGCCTTTCCTATAGGCACAAATGAGAATTCCTAAGTTAGGGGTGGGATGTAAGAAATGAGTCAGCTGGACTCCGATTGCTAGTGTTCTTAGGAATCCGTCTCCACACGAAAATCTCCGACTCCTAGCGACTCCGCAACCCTGGTGTTAATCCGATTTGACCAATTTCTTTCAATTGCTCCAAAAACCAAAGGGGGCACTGTGCTATGCTTACTAATCTNCACAATCTTACACTTTCAATCGCAGCTGTTTGTGTATGTTTCCGGAGCGTCCCTTCCAATGTTTTTTGCTAGACCAAAAGGTGCTTTCAGAGACCAAAATGGTTTCTCAAAATTTTCCAGCGGTCGCTTAAATTACAGTATAAGCTAGCGTTAATACTACCGGCACAGTGCAAAAGCCTTGCTTTACAGTCATCTCAGTATTTGGACAACATGGTTACCGTCTCTCAAAATGTTTTTGCAGTCATCAAGGTCACACTTTATGAAAAAACCCGCCGGAACCTACAGTACGTTGTAATCCTAGGATCCATTGTCAACGAAATCAAGGTGAACCGTTCGGTTTCAACACGCTCATCATAATTCCTTCTGTGATAGTAGCACTGATTATTTTTTCCAGTAATGCATCGCGTAGTTTTATTCAATAATGCTTCGTTAAGGTAGAGAGGGCTTAAATTTTGTAGCTGTTTTCCGTTTCAATTATAAAAGCATTTCGTATTTGGAAAATCAGGTTTCAATATTTGCTGCATAATTGGTTCGATAGTTGCTGCTGCTTTAGAATAGTTAGTGCTACTTGCCCGCTGAAGGTTACACTTAGTTTGCAATTGCAAATGTTGTCTGCTCAGTCAGTCTTACGTGTTGTTCGTGATTGCTAATGCGTGCTGCTATTCAGTCTTGCTGTGTTCGTTTCCCCTCTCGTAGAGATCTGATGAGGCAGTCTAAAATGGGGAAATGTTTGAAATGAACCTAGTTCTAATTACAAATGAATAATTAAGGTGTAAGTAAATGACAGTTCCTTGAAAAGTTACAGAATATTTCTTTAACGAATACTCATAGTAAAGACATTGGAAAAGTAACAGACGTGACAATTTTTTCAAGTGAAGTAAGCGTCGTGATGTTCTTTGGGTGAAAATTGCATCATGAAGTACTACCGCAACAAGGGTTATTGTGTCAATCTCACACAGATTGGCGTCGTAATTTCTTAAATATAGCCTAATAAATGCAAAGTTGCAAAACGTCTGAAAAGGACAAAGTAGAATGACTTTCGTTGAGGTTTGAGGCTACTGCAATACTCACCTGGTTGGAAACATTAGTAATGAGATTTAAAGTTATTGGGAGATCTGCAATCACTTCATAGCTATATTTCTTTAGTGTTAATAAAGAAAAGAAAATTTTAACCTCTCCCGGGATATTTGAAACATGGTCTAAGCGGTCTGTACTATTTTAATCGGCGCTCGGCGTTGATATTCTAAATGTACATGCAATATCAAACGAACGGTGCTTTCACTGTAATCATTTTCCACGTGCAAAGCACCATCTATAGTGATGGGCAGGTTATCGCGGCAGTTAGGTTGTCACGGTAGGCTATGCTAGGCATAGCCCCCCAAACAAAGATTCAACCCCCCCAAATTGAAATATGAAGCACATAAACCAGTGGAGTTTTTGTCAAACTTTAGAATGTCATGCCCCCCTGCACAAACATCAAGCCCCCTATTGAAGACTTTCTGGCAACGGTTCTGTATCGTACTGGGTGTGTTTTTGGTTTTAACAGTCGAATTATTTGGGCTTTTTATTTAGGAATATGTTTTTTGTAACTAAATACCTTGAGGCAACCAAGACACATAGGCCGAAAATACTAATTGGCAGTCAAAAGCGTGTTCTAAAACTAGGGTACAATATGCCGAAGTAAAAAAGACAATGGTGAGTTGTACAATTTTTTAAAGAGATCTACCTCAATAAGTCAAGAAAAATCCCTGGAAGGGCTACACCACAGTGACGATGGCGACAGCGTAGGCAGCCAGACCGATGATGTTACACCAGACAGTCAAAGTCGATGTCAGGGCCAGAGAAAGCCATTCCAGCGAAATCGCTACAGAGTGTTTTGAGTTAGAAAATATCTCTAAAGATTTCAAGCTCTTTATAATACGTCGATTTGTTGCTAGAGCATGATTCGCATTTTCCTGATCATGAATTTGAAGTTATATTGTCAGAATGTTACTGTTATAAACTGCATGTGGAGTCCCCTACTACATGCTGCATAATATAAACGTGTCAGCAATACTACAGTAGTTGAAATAGTTTTTCAGAGCCGGCGCTACCTTGTTTTCAGAGGTACGGCCAAGATCAGTAGAAATCGTCCGTCCAGAGAACTATTGCTCCCATAGCAAGTGGTTGTTTTGAGACTCTGTGCTCCCTGGAAAAGTTGACCTTTTTTAGCCATTCATAGTATGCTATGCCCTGTAAGCACTTTCTGCCACAGCGCAGTTGCGGAACAAAGTCCAAAATCTAACCTTAACTGACATCTTTTTCACAATCGTAAACTAAACATTTACTGCTTAAAAGGCTATCCACTTCCTTGAAGTCTCACAAAATTAGGGAGACATTGCTCTACACAATTTTACATCTCGAATTCTGCAAACCATTGCCTATGCAACGCAAAATATACAGTTATTGTTTTAACTCTTCGCCATTGAATAAAAAGACAATTTATAAAAACGTGCCTATCAGTAAGGTTAGGCAATGTTATAAGCCAACCAAATTCTCCAACCGTTTCCACAAAATCAACCCAACTGTCTAAGTGTGTCGTTTCTACCAAAAAAACATAATTTTCAGCAATTTTGTCCAAATCAAGTCTGTGAACAAGTTCTTTGTGAACATGCAAAATCATCGAATCGTTTTTGATCATTTAAGTCATGCTTGTACGAAGACCGATACCGGCCGTCCTAACTTTGGTTCCCCCGTCAAAATTTGTGTAGCTTGTTATTACAGCAATCATCTTAATAAAAAAACAGCTACCATGCTACGATTTAGAAATAGAGTATTGTTATGCTGGCAAACAAAAAGAAATTAGCGTGGATATTTTCATCCTCCCGGGCCCGGATGTGATATACATCTTATCCCCTCTCGTATGCCCTGGTTGCACGCAAATAAGTTTTACGCGCTTTGATGCTGAAAAAGACCTCCCTTATGTGGCATTCGCGGAAGGAAAAAAAATAGCCTCCAAACTTTCTGACACCGGAAAGTACAATACTCTCACTCTCAGAAACTGACAGTTTCGACAAAATTTTTATGGCATCCTGAATAGTGAAATTAGAAGCCAACTCGTTGCAAATATCTACAGTGTGGTTTCAAAAGTGGGAGCAATATCCTACTTCGAGTTCAAGCTTCGAAAGATCGTCTTTTGTAGATTTCCAACCCTATTTCTAATTCAGTATTCAACACCCATGCGTGATGGATACAACTGTAGTGGGCGGGGAATTGGTGGAGTACAACAAAGAGCAGTTATTTTGGGCTTTTCAATTGCTATCAGCAGCTGTGTGATCACATTTCTTAAAACAGAAACTTATTGTTGAGACAGATTACGGGTTTGGCCATGGCCGTACCGGACGAAGAGGTTGAGCCGGCCGTGTTTTTGTGAGATTGCACACCAAACATTATAGCCGTGAAGGTGGACTTTTTTGTTTGATAGAGATTGTACCGTTTATTTTGCGTAGATGAACATTTCTGATTTGTTTTGATTTATACTCAGTTGCGTAACTGACGCGGGTTAGAGGGGCTAATCGACCCGCTGACAAGTAAAACTAAAAAAATACGCGCCACTTGGATTATACAGTAGAATTACGCTATAACGTCACTTCAAGGGGAAGGAGAAAAAGAGTCGTTACAGGCAAACTGACGTTACAGCCAAAGCCGTTATAGGCGAATTCTATTGAATTCCGGTTATCGTATTCTTTACGTTTTCAGTAGGATGTTGTTTTTGCGTTTTTGGAGTAATTTCGGTTATTCAGGGTTTTGGTATGGCAATCCACATCCGGTTTACCATCACTTCTCAAGTTCTTTTCTGAGTGTTGGCTAGTGGGCCCCCTACAGTGGCCAGTGGATCCCTCCCAGCTAAGTTCCCGACCTGAAAGAAACCTTTAGTTACGTCACTCTTTATACTTTGAAAATAATCACATGCTGGAGCCCATTCGGGCCCGTTGCGACAGAGAGAATTCGGGGACACTGCCCACCCAAATTGTTTTCGTTCCTCACAAACTCTTCGGTACATTTGTATAAACAGCATGATCATAATCATTGCATCATGGAATTCTATACTCACGTTACTAGTTTCTATATCCTTTGGCGCAACATTATCGGTATCATCACAGCGACATATTGACTATATTTTGGATCTCAACCGTACAACTGTGATCAGCCATTTGGTTTCCACCAAGCCCGTAGCCAGGTTTTATGGCTTGAGGGGAAAAATACACATTTAAAAGGCAAGATTTTTGTTTTTATTATATGTTTTCAAAATAATATTTTCTGGGCACAAAATTTGGCGGAGCACAAAAACAATTTGGGGTGGCATTGCCCCCGAATGCCCCACTGTGGCTACAGGCCTGATCAAGGGTCCTAGGTAGCTTCCATTCCAGCGCCCCTCTCCCAAAAATGATATTTTCCATTGTACGTAGTAACATATGGCGAAGGTAAGGACGATTTTTTTCAAAGCAAGCTAATTTATTGGATAAACTTGCTTTTCATCTGATAATAAACTCGATATTCATATGAACTCCATGTTCATCATAATATTGTCTATAGAAGTAGCAGGGGTTTCAGCAATCGTGTAAACAAAAAATCTAGCATCAGCCTCAAAATTTGTGCAGGGCCATTGTTACAATCTGGTGGCGCAACAACCGATGAAGTTCTAAATGCACAACAAACCTCTGACCTTTGCGAACGCCACCATATTGTTTATTGTGCGCACTAGCAGGAATCTGCTTTAGTTCAATAATCTAAGGTGGTGCGGCCCATAATGGAAATTTTACTGGTTAACTAGGCTACTAACACCAATAATGCTGGCGTTTTGGCACCGTTTGCTAAGCTGAATGCATTGGATGGCTGAAACATGATTTAATGAAGGGTTCGACATGAGCCTACTCTGGTGAAAGCGGGGGAGCCAGGAAATATCAAGATTAAAACAACAGAGATGGTAACCTCAAAACATTACAGTGAACTTGAATAAGTATAGCCTAAGGCCTGCAGGGCATGCTTTGCTAGCCCTGATAGCACGCCATTTATTGACGTGGAAGTAAGCACCTTAGGCAAGTTTAGGGCGGCCATACTCCGGAATTTTCCGGACACGTCCGGAATTTCAGTGTTAAAATATGTGTCCTGAAATAATGTCGAAAATGCTCTAACGTCCGGAATTTCGATGGTTAGCAAATAAATTACGTTTACCTTGAAACAATGTGCGTATGCTGCAAAGATGAGAACTTTAACTTTTACTTCTTTGGCCGCTTCCCGCGTCTACAATAATTTTGCCTGATAAGACCTATCCCCTGCCGTATAGCGCTTGTTTTTGCCTGAATTAGACCTAGCTCTTGCCGTATAGCGCTTGTTCGTTGTCGCGAAAAGTAGGCATTAAGAAGATCAGAAATTTTGCCTCTTCAGAAATGGTAACTCTCTACAAGATCCATTCAAGCGCCCAGCCCTCTTATACAAAGATTCGTATTCTGCATGTCATCACCAGTGACATAACTAAAGGTAGAAGCCAGGGGGGAAACTTAGCTGAAAGGGGCCCACTGGCCACTCTAGGGTGGACCGATAGCTAGCGCTCAGAAACAAAACGTGAAAAATGATGGTGGATCCAGATGTGGATGGCTATTGGCTATATTAAAATGTTGAATCACCGGAAAATACTCCGAAAAACGCAAACAAACAACCACCTACTGAAAACTGCAGTGTAAGCTAAGTGGGGACCTGGTTTTTACACATAGCTTGCCATGGGGGGAGCATTCGCCTCTCGGACCCCCGTCAGTTACGCCACTAATCATCACGTTGTACATTACGGAAATAAGGACGATCATTGTACATTAGAAGAGTTTGTTAGTTTATTAGATGAATAAAATTTATACCAAACTGCGACATGGCTTACCTAGTAGCCTATATGTGAGATTGAAAGTAATAGGAAAAAATATTAACCCTGTTGCAACACACCTGAAATAGTGAAATATCTCTATCTTCTCGTAAATTGAATGAACTTGTGGTACATTCACTTTCATCATGTTCATTCAATTTTACTTGGTGTACGTTCGACAGTTTCTCAATCACCACTTGCACTTTTTGGTCCTTTTTTGGAGCCCGTTGGCCCAGCGTCCTAGGCAGCTGCCTAGTTCGCTCAAATGATAATTGCGCGTGGCCAAACGTGAGAATATGGATTTAAAGTTTTATTAGTTATAGTGGAATATTGTGGCTTATTACAAATATTTTCGTTGAGCAGGTTATTTTTTAGTACTAGAAGTAAATTGCGAAGTTGCAAGGACAAATTGCACTGCAGGAGAAAGCGTTCGAGCGTTTCCGTAGACCCACAGCTACACTGACGAAAGGACTTCATATTAATGTTTAAAGGGCTGTGACCAAGGCGAAACATTCAGCGTAATTAGGTGGTGGATGGACTTGACCAGTGTAAGTGCCAAGTATTGTGTTCGTTGCCATGGTAAAAGTGGGTGAGGCAGTTTTTAAATGCTGCAAATCCAGAAGATAATTTGATGTATTGTGGTAGGGAGTTCCAGAGTATGGGAGCTTTGTATCATCGATAGAGCAGCAAACTTGTGGGAAAATCGAAAACCCGTGAAAAACGATCGGACGAAACTATGATTCAAACCTAATTGTTTTCAGCTACAGAAAAGCAATATCAAATGAAAAGATACCTTATGTAATATCTTTGACATACTGTGTTTAAAGCTTGTTTTCTCGTGTGCCCAGCATTTTAATTTAGTGCTTTCAGCAGGGACCGAGTTTAAGGGGAGGACGGGGGTACATGTTCTCTCCAACTTTTGAATAGGTGGGGCATAATATCTTTTGTCCCCCCAATGTTTTGTGACAACAAATAATGTAGTTGTGCAAATTTCATGGTCACATTACTGTTGGAAAAAATTCCCCAGCATAAAGCCAGGGAATTAATAGGAAAATAAACCTTATCACTGGATTATCTTTAGACACAGTACACAGATTGACTAGGTAAACTGAATTGTCATGATTGTTGATAATTATGTTGGTTAATTTTATTACCGAATTGGTGCACATAAACTTCGCTCAATCAAGAATACCAGCGCTGGTCTGTAGCCCACAATCGGAATGGGGCAACAGGGGCAATGTCCCCTCAATTCCAAAGTTTTCAGGTTAATGAAATATTTGAAGTATAAGCCAAAGAAATACTTCAGTGCAAATCAGCGAAATTGCCTCAGGGAACCTATCCTACTTCAGCTTTAGTCGAATACAAACTTGTATCTGAACTTTTGTGATCAAGGACTGCACGTGAAAACAACTGGAGTAACGCTTTTCGCAGCTGTTTTTGCCGCATCATCTTGTTGTACCAACCTAACGGTTGTGTAAGCTTTATTTCAACAGCATATTATTAATTTCTCTTTGATGACCTTCTCTTTGATAACCGTGGGTGTTAAAAATATAACCTTTCCTTGTTTCCATTGTCAGCGTAGCCTTAAATCAGTTTTGTAGATTTTTGTTTTTGCACAGTTCTAAAACTAGTTGCGTGAATATGGCGGTGATATAAATTTTATGTCTTGAAGCTCAAACCTTGGCGAAGAGGAGATTCAATTTCAAAGTCTTCTCCACTGCGCCATAGTCACTGTTTAGCAACAGTAGCATTCATTCTAGAGATTCATTTGTGATGACATCTGTTGCGACGTTTCAACCACAATTATGTGGAGTCTTAACGTTTTCATCAAAGGTTTCCCTTTGCCTTGCCGGCGAGTAAAGATCAGTCTTGTCAAGATATTAGACTCTGACCTACTGTTCATAAGCTCAGTGTTTCAACTTTCATCTGATGTTAATTGCCAGACTATCCTGCAGTAGATACTTTCAAATCATTTAACTGCAACGATAAGAGTCAGCAGCAAAATCTTACGCAAGTAGCAAGATGCTTTTTATTTTGCAAGTGCTGAGAGAATTGACACTGCCATTCCTTACATAAACTGAGATAATTTGCATAGAGGTGGATATTAAAATTTAGGGGCAAGCTCTCAGAAAGGGGCCCAAACAATCATTGCGAAAGGCACTGTAGATGTGGGATATTATGTGGGTAAAAGAGTTAAATTTGTTTCACATTTAAATTTATGAAATCAATTCAAGAGCATAACATACACGCGAAAGGAACAAAAATTTGTAGAGTTTTGCAGCTGGACACTTGAAAGCTGTCTCTTTGGCACATTTTCCTATAATGTTTGGTCTATTTTGAAAAACATGTGGCTTGCTTCAGAGCTTCTTTAAATCTGGCTCTAGAGTTGTACATAAACATTTTAGCTCAACAATGGTGTGAAGCTCTCAAGAGGGGGCACGGTATCTTTGAAAAAAGGAGCCCGAGGCGACTACCTCGTTATCCTTCCCTATATCTATCCCTGAGCTTGCAATCTGTCTTCTTGGCAAAGTGCGTGTGACTAAAATGAAATGAAATTTTAATTTGTTCCCATTAGGGCTTCAAATTCCTCAGGCAAGTTATTGCATTTTAGAAGCCCATGATTCGTACAAATTTGATGACGTGCAGTGCTAAGCTCTCTTTACATGCAGCTGAACGTGGTCAATAAGTTTTTTAATATTGTGGTTATGATTGTGTTTACAGTTTAATTATATTTTATATTTCAATGAAGTCAGTTAAAATTTGCAGTATCATTAAACAATTTAAACGAAGTTCGAAGTAGCTACAAAGGTTTTACGGAAGAGGTTGAACATAGCCAAAAGACCTTGTGGATTATTGAAAATCCAAACATTTTACAACCGCGTTGAAAGACTCTACCTTTTGCGTTTATCAACTACATACGTGAATTAATCGCTCAAAAATTAGATGACAACGGGACCACTTCTTATGTGCTCAAAAATTTTGTAGAAGGCCTACTTCGGAAGTCTGTGCCTCGGAGCAAAGTCTCTGCTCGGCTTCGATTGAACATGCGGTCTTGGTGTACATCCGAAGCGTGTTAATACAGTATAAGAAGCGCAATTGCAATGGCGGCCCCAATCACTTCTTGCTCAACTGCAATATTGGTTGCAAAATGCATACTGCAGATCGTGCACTTATAGCATTGAGAGTTTAACTAGTGCTTTTGCAGGAAAGGTTTATGAGCAAATGGTGTCATTGATCCAAAGTAGAAGCTTGGAACTTCACTATCAAAACTTTTAAAACTTGTCATTTCAATGAAAGCAGGCTTTTCATTTATCGGCTTAAATCTGAACATAATTATTCAGGAGAAAACGCCAGCACGTTTCATGGATTATGCCTTGAAAACAAGGAGCATTAAAAATATTGAAACGTTGAAACTCTGCTGTTGTTTGCCCTCCGAAGAAAATTTCTGGCTACGCGCCTGGTTGCCACTGCTAGTATTTATCAAAATCTTGTGATTTGTTGTTGATGTGATATATGTGATCTAGTGATTGTTAGTAGCAGTACATTTTATTTCGAAACTGAGCAAATTTGAATTGATCAATTTTTGAGCACATGTATATCTACTTGAGCCCAACTCTCAGAATTAATGATTTCATAGTAAATGCAGTGCTATGTGTTGGGTGTAGCCAGGCGAGGCACTTGGGCCATGGTCACCAAAATATATAATTTCCAAAATGTGTCCTCCATTTTGCCACTTTTACAAAAAGGTTTACAACGGTTGAGTGAACATGTTGGCGTCATCAAAACGCAAACATTAAAGGTTTGTACCCCTCAAAGCTTTTTTTAGGAAACTCGGTCCCTGGCTTTGAGAGACCCAAAGCTGGTAACTGTAATGTAATGCAACGTGCTTGGGACGATTTCTCTGACATTGTCAATTAAACAATCAACGCTTTGCTCTTGCCGTAGGCCTACTCGTACTGCTCGTGTAGGCCAGCTGTTGGTCTTACTTGTCAAGAGTATTTGAGGACCAGCCCGTGGTCTAGTGGTAAGTGCGTCCGCTTCGATGCTGGTAGGTCGAGAGTTCGACTCTCGGCCGAGTTTTACCCAGACTTTGTAAATTGGTACTGTAGCCTTCTTATCAGTGCGGAAGAGCTGCAGGGAACACACCCAGAACACAAAACAAAACAAAGCGAGTGAAATGAAACCAGACATTGTACAAACTGAGTCGAGGCGCTACAAGACCACTGTAGTTATAAAGCGCCAATAACAATACACCACTTAAAAAACAAGAGTGTTTGAGCCAGTTTGGTCATCGGTGTTGTGTGGTTCTGGAATGAATGATGCTGTGCTTGCCGTGGTCATCATTATTTTACTGCAGGTGCCGTGTTTTTCAAAGTAATGTAAACTTTCAGTGCACCGTTTAACGCCCGCGCCGACCACTATAGTGGCCGTTAAACCAACGAGCGACCATAACTTCTGAACGAAATGAGCTAGAAAGACACCGAAGTATCATTGCATCTGTAAGACATACCTGCACATTTTGAGAAAGGTCGCACCCACCTCTGACGTCATTGTAATGTCGTTTCCGGTGAAAAACCGCTTTTCGCGTAGGCTAGAAAACCTAGTTGCGTCCATTCAGTAGGCTATAGAGCCTAAACTGAACACGTTGGGAAAAAACGTTATACATAAAAACTGTTTATGAAGGCTTTGCCTTTGCAATAATGATCAAAAAAGTCGACACTTCCTTTTTTGGGGGTTCCAAGGGTGCAAAAACCTCAGATTTCGGGACTATTTTGAGGTTCAAACCACTTATTTGCCAGTCGGTAGCCTACCCACCAACACCACCAAACTTGCAGAAAAGGTGTATTTCGGTGTTTTACAACATCCCGCTAAATTTCAAGGCAAAAGTTTGACAGGAAAATTTTATTTGGGAAAAAATCAATATACCACTCAGTGGCTGAGCAGTTTTCAGGCTCTATTTTTGGCTATAACTTCCCATCCTTTTAGGCTAGCAGCCTTCTCAAGGTCTCTATGGCTTCAGTGCACCTCCCTGAACATTGTAAGCCATTCAGCACCTCACTAACACCACAGTGGGGTTCTCTAGGCCTCACACTGTGATCTGGAAGCCAATTTTTCGAACCTCCACCTTTGTACCCCCAAATCCTCCCCCCCCGAAATAGCCCAA
>JGI24158J21664_10010809_pt1 | contig 12155 bp, 7 predicted proteins | sample Ectturendosymbi3_FD_21664 | JGI IMG/M metagenome (IMG submission 21664) | reverse complement strand
TTTTTGTTTTTTTTTTGGAAAGTTTTTTTAGAGCTCTTGGTTGTTGACTTTCTAGCATATCTGAAGCCATAATTATGGCTCAAAAACCCAGTTTTTGACAAAAATCAAAAAACTTCACCAAAGTTATAATTTGCCCTCTGAGGGCAAACTTCGGCCAGCCATATCTCGGCAGCAGGTTGAGCTAGAGAGCTGTTCGAACGTTTTAAAGACTAGTCAAGTGTTGTAGTTTAGAACTAAAAAAATTAAGTTTTGGTTTTGGGGTTTTTGGTCGATGAGTGGGGTATGTTTTTCGTTTTTTTATGACGCCATTGCCGATTCAATGAGCCGATTTCGTGGCTCAAAGTTTTATTGGATTCTAGGCTATAATAGGAGTCTTTCGAGCTCTTGATTGTTTTTCTAGCGTTTCTAGTCCCAAAGTTATGCCAAAAAAATTCCAGATATTTCAGGAAGCTCTGGAGGAAGTTGGGGGATTTTCCTAGTTAATTTCCGGAAGTTTGGCCATAATTTGGATCCAGAAACGCTACAAAGTCCATCAAACCCTCTAAAGAATCGTATTATAGCCTAGAATCCAATAAAACTTTGAGCCACGAAATCAGCTCGTTTCGTTGACTCCCAGGGGGTTATGACGTCATCCAATTGTAAACAAAATGTGCATAAACATCCGGCCATCATGTAAACATCAACAGAAAACCCGAAATAATTTTGGACCATAATTTTGTTCCAGGTATGATAGCAAGCCAATCAAGGGCTTTGCAGACTCGGGTGGTAGCCTAGATTCCAAAAAAACTTGAGCCATGAAATGGTCATTGGGTTGGCGCCCAGAGCCAGGCAACTTCAGCCAAAAAGGTGAGAAAACATGCCTCCATTTTAACGCAACCGCAAGAAACCTCAAACCCAAAACAAAATACCCAAAACAAAATTTTTTTAAAATCTAAACTAGAAGGCTTCCCAAATCTGTAGAGGGTGTGAACAGCTCTCTAGCTCTATCGGTGCGGAAGTTATGACTGGACAAAGCCATAGCCACTATTGTGGCTTTGCAGTCCTTAAAGGGTTAGACGAACAAACTTTTCTTCGGGCTGTATGGTAGATACGCCACTTCTTGCAACTCAATGGAAAGTTTTTACCAACGCGTTTACGCCTGTCTTCCATGCTATGTAAAAATTCGTTTATCTATTCTAGATCAAGTAAACAAACACAAGAAAATTACGGTTTTGTTAAATCCTGAAAGCTTCCATAAACAAAAATTTTGTTATTTGAAACGAAGAACAAAAAAAATGTCATCCCAAATTTCAACTTCTAGTTAAGAAGACATTTGCTACAAAATCAAAATCCGTCTGTTAAACGTCTTGGTCAAGAAATGCATCAATCTTGCAACGGGAGGAATGTGGTGAAACTATAAAAAAGCAACCGAGAACATCAGTGCCCAAAGAAAAATGCTGTGTAGGAAAGGAAGAAACATTCGATTGATGCCACACTAACATTTCATCATCGGATGTTTTGGGCTTTTCCAAACGATAACCGGATTTAAGTTTCTCGTAAAGTTCTTCGTTGGGCACAGCTTCGTGCGGAGTGCATCCTAAAGTAACCATTTCGTACAACAAGTTTCCGAAAGACCACCTGCAAAGCATTTGAAAACTGTCAATATTTAGTGCATTTGAAAAAACGGGACTTTCAGTGTAGATCATCATAGGCGTCTATAAATAATAGGTTCGCACGTTTCATATGAGTTATTTTTATTAAAAAACAATTACAGAATTCATCAAAGAAAATAATGCGATCGTTTCAAATGAATTATTTGTTTTTAAAACAACTACAATGTGAACTCTTATTTGGTTATATATCGAAATAAGAATCGTTTTTGCTTTACAGAAGATTAAGTTTTTCACTCATCCATTTGGTTACGCTGATAGTCTTCTTGGCTGAGATCTCTCTACTCGGAGAAGTGTCTCGACATTCACGACATTACGAATTTCCCAACTGCCCGCTTTCCTCGTTATTTTTTTCTCAAACATCCCATCTCTGCCGCTTGTACTTAAGAATTGGGATGACACTTTCTCAGTCATTTTCCGAGATTCATGACCATAGGTGAGGATTGGAACAAATACCGATTAAAAAACTGACAGCGTTGCGGTGGTTGAAAGCTACAGTTTTGTGACCACGGAACGATATATCTCACGCAGAACTGCGTTTGCTTTTACAGCACGTGCATCAAACTCCTTTTTTGCCTTCCGTCACACGTGAATACCACGAGTAATTCAACCGTCACTCATGAGTAATTCAACATCTGTACTTACTGCAGTGTATTGCCTCGTACACTGTGCTGAGTTTCTGGAGAGGCATAATACCTCGGTCTTTTTAGCGCTCATTTTCATTCCAGATTGATAACAATTAGCTGCAAACAGATCAAATGCATAGGCCCTGTTGAAAAACTGCTAGCAGTACCAAATCGTCCGCATAAGGCAGACGGTTTATCCTACAGCTTCCAACAGTGACACCTCATTGACTTGGCTGTGACGTCAGTATAATTCGTGTCGTAGACTATGAAGATAAGTGGTGGCGTGACGGCACACGCTTTTATCGGAGTCCAACACCCACGATGAACGGTTTGAAATAACGCCATTAATTCGGACACAAGCTTCCGAGCAGGAAAACATTGATTTTAATGTCAGCAGGAGGTGGCCATCAACACCTTACTCTAGCAAAACTTCTCGAAGCTTTTTTCTAGGAACCTGATTACACGTCTGATCGAAGTCGACAAAACGAACGACATCATTGACATACAACCTTGATTTATCGAAAATTTGTTGGTGGGTGAAGAGTTTGTCCGTAGTGCTACGTCCAGGACGAAAATGGCACTGGGTATTTTCCAGCCGCGGTTCCATTATCTCGCGGCATCTTTTTCAAAGCACTTGGAATACGCTTTTTTAGAGAGGCTAAGGTGGGAAATACCTTGCTAGTTAGCATTCACATCTGTCTTTTTTTTCAAGCATCGGGATGATCACCAAACTTTGACAATCTTAAGGTGCTCTTACAGAACGCGAGGCCACTTGACACACATGATTTAGCCAAAGCAAGCCTCTGCTCAATTCTCCCTTTGGGACCGGGAAAGTCACTACAGTGGCTATGAATCACCTTTTTGGTCATAACTCATGAACATGAGGAGATACATCAATAATAACTGTATAGTGACTATTTTCAAAACGTTATGGAGCTAAAAGTATGCACGTCGGAAGAAATTGTTTCTTCACAAGAACGTTCACTAATGCTGTCGTTGTTGTACAAAAAATTTTTAGCTTCACATTTCCTTTCTCGACTTTAGGGGAAAATGTCCAAAATTAGGGCCATTTTATTTTTTCGCTTGTGAGTCTTCATTACTCCCGTTCCGCAAACACAGCAACCAACTGGAAATTGCAGAAGAGCTTCATTGAATCTTACGCCAAACAAGTTTAAAGTGAAAACATCTAGAGGAAAAACGTTTCAAATAGTTTTCGACAACACACTAGTTAAAATCCACAATCAAAGAATACAAAATTCCTATTTTCCTCAAAAAATTTGAATAGAGAACTATGTATTTTTATAGAAAGTACATTAAAATCTCTGTTCAAGAATGTCTTGGTTGTCTTTAATCTCTACCGCAAGTAGTTCGTGAGTTATGAATAAAAAGGTGGTGGGTGTATCCCTGTAGTGGTCCGGAATTCAGGATACAAAAACTAATTTTATTCCCAAAATATTCTTTAATTTTTGGTTGGTTGGAATACTTGCAAGTTTTCCAGGTTGAAGAACGGTTCGAAAATGCATGCAGACAAAGTTGTCACTGAATTAAGAAAAACTACTCCAAACTGTCTGAAACAAGCAAAAACAAAAAATCCATTCTTCTCAAAAACGTCAAATGTAAATGTATATTTATTTTTTGACAGAAAAAACACTAAAATCCCCGTTCAAAAATGTCATGATTGTCTCTCTACCGCAAATACTCTATTAGTTGTGGCCAAAAACGTGATTCCGAGCCTCTATGGTTTGTAGTTTTCCCGGTTTCAAAGGGTTTATTTATTTATGTATTTGCCGCAGGGCGCAGACTCATGGTCCATATCACAAGAGTGATCAAATAACGCAAGAGCACAAAAATGGTTAGTCATAGAGCATTACAGAGTAAGTGTTGGTTGATAAACCCAATCAACGCAGAGAGAGGAGTAAAGCACTTTAAACAGCGCCCCAACTGTAATTTCATTCACTCACTGTCATACAGGGATCCAGCAGCGGAATAGAAGCGAAGACATCCTAACATCAGGTTTTGAAGTAAACAGCTAACAAAAAATGAGGTAGGGGTGCTTAGCGGCGCACGAAAGCATGTAAACTGTTTTGTTCAAAGTTTCAATTGTTCTTGCGAGACATGTAGCTTGAGGCTGACAACCGTTTGTTTTCAAACCGATGTTCTTCAAACCGTTTGTTTTAAGCTTTTCAGGTCGCATTCCTTCACAAAGTGCTTTTTCCCAGCCTTCAGTGTTTTGACAGCTAGCCTTATGCTTTAAAATATGTTGATTGAAAAACTTAGGCTTGTTTTAATGCCCCATTGTTTAATTTTATAGATTTCATTGCGCAAATGATGGATTGTGCTGTAGTGAATTCTAGTATTTTCTAATTCTGTATATTTTAAGTATATTTACTTTTTCGTATTTTTTCTTTCCCGTGCACATCCCATTCTTTTCGGCATGAAAGTGCACTTCATATTTTTTTCCGTTTTGCTTTGTTTTTCTTTTATACGTCATTAATTAGTTTTTTGTTACTTTTTTACTTTCTATTTTCATATTTTGTGTAAACATATTATTAATCACACCAAATTCCTTCAATTAAATTTGATCCACTTATCTTGTATATAGGCATGCGCGTTCATCTGTAGATTTTCTTCACCATGTTCTGTGTGTGTTTGTTTTCCTAACTGTTCTTATTTGATTTNCAAATGTTGGTTTTCAATGCTTCTCAAAACTAATAAACAGGGTTGGTTGACNAGATGACCGCCATGGTCATTCACCAATCCTATGTGACACAGTACCCCTCTGTTTACACTGATCAGCTATTGCGGCATTGCATTTTCATTTGTTCTGATGTTCACTGATAATTGGTTTTGCTTGGTGCAATGGCTTCTTGTAGTGCTTCTGCTGGTTGACTGAGTCATGTGAAACAATAAACCATGGAACCATTGAGCATTCAACGGCATGGATTGCACCTGTTTCGTTTCGGTTCGGTTCACCTTCCATGGCAGTATTGAGACAATCGTGAATGAATTTAAAAAATGGCAGCGTCTGTCGCTAAGTTGTCGTTCACACCACAGCTTTTCAAGTAATAGTAGATAGACTATTTGGTTGTTCTACTGTGAAGTTATTTTATTTTTATACCTCGGAGATTTAATCATTTTCAATATTAGGTGGGGCGTTTTTCAACACCAATCACAACAATCATTTTACTCACACGTCACTTTTGCTGGTCAAAGGAACAGTTCCTGGTTTCATTCTCTCTGGGCTTACCCACTTGAAAGGTAAGGTTTTCTCTGCATGTGCTTGCAATATTCCGTATCTGCAGTACACAGGAATTGCCTTTGTTGCTATTTGCCAAATGTCAAGCGGTTAAATTACACATCGGTGGAAATATTGCAATCTTTGCGTCAAGACGTAATATGAGCTAGTCACACTAATATTTTTAACAGAAACCAATACAAGTCTACAAAATATGTGACTGCAATCACCGATGTTAATTACACAAACGCAGGCCCGTAGAGCAAGATTTCTGTTTTTATTTTATGTTCAAAACAAATTTTTCTGGGCACAACAAAATTTTGGGGGACACCAAAAAATTTTGGGGAGGGCACGGCATCCGAATGCCCGTGGCTACGGGCCTGCACAAACATCTTGTCAAATTTGAACTGTGACTAATTAACGTTTTCAATCGCTGCTTCAAACAATGAAGGAACACCTTCCGCGTGCACAGTCACAATGAAAAAGTGCAATGTTTCTGTAGAAATTATGAAATAAAAAGAAGGTAAAAGCATGCAGAAATAAGGCAGCTATAAATAAAATCCACATATAAGTATTAAATGTAACTACCGTCCTTCTGTTTGCTCTTTTTATTGTGCTTCTGTTTCTAGCAATTTACTTGGTTCTACTTTGTTGGTTGATCACAGCAGGAAGTTGTGGGCTGTGGTAACTTTTGTGAGGTCTTTCTGTCGTGGAGTGACTGTGTTCTATATTTCCACGGACTTATTTGCTGCAGTATCAGTAAAGCCTTTTGTGCTCTATTCGCAAGGATGAGAAAACACGCTGCAAATTATCTTTTATGCGAGAAAACCCGCTAATATTTCTATAAATATAACAGGCTTCATATCAATAGAAAACGGAGAAAACCAATCATTTAATTGAATTTTTCATTATATACCTTCTATCGTCACGGCTGAGACAAATGCCATCAATAAACTCACACGAATGCAGCACAGGCTGCAGCTGTTAACTCAGAATTTTGGTGAAATTAAACGTTACCGAATCTGCATTAAAGAATATCAGTCGCAAAGAACTTTGATCATAATATTTTATCTTTTAAATGTCTTTGATCCCAAGGCTACGGTTCTGATGTAATACTCATATCACATGGATATCACAGCAGGTGTCGCTATGTATTGTAAAGCGTCCACTCCGTGCCATATTTCGGATTAGCCTGACACATTCTAATACAGCAGACTGCAAGACCTGAGCAACATTCTCCCACGAATTCCGGTGGAAAAGAAAGTCAAAACTTCGTGAACAAGAAACTGCAGTCCCGTGACATCAAATATTTTGACCATCCACACGTGCAAACATCATCCACTCGTTTATTTCAGTTAATTTTACCTGTATACGTCATTAGCTAAGCCAAAATCGGAAATCTTGCACTTTCGGTCCTCCCCAACCAGAACGTTCCTTGCTGCCAAGTCGCCGTGAATCATGCGAATTTTCGTTAGATATTCCATGCCCAATGCCACTTGCAGAGACATTTCGTAGATTGTCTTCAAAGTGACGCGATAGGCAGCATCTTTGTGGTTCAACTGCAAAAATCGCAGCATGCAAATAACAAAAAACGTCGTTTGCAATGCAGGAAAATCCGCCGTTTTAAGGAAACGGTTGCTGATGTCCGTATTGTTTGCGCGTGAGAGCTTTTTTTCAGCGCAGTAGTTAGGTTTCACATGACTGCTTCACACAGAGTAAAAGCAAGTAATTTGAATTTTTCTGCAACATAGCTGCAGCTAAATCTCTTTTGTCACATGAAATAAACCTATCTACACTCAGGCACAATAATGAAGTAAGTCTTGTGTGTTCCAAATACAATTGAGGCGCCGCAGGAGAACTCGGCCGCCACACGATCATACTAATTAACAAACCTCTCGGGCGTCAATCAAAAAGTTTTTCAGATCTCCGTATTTCAGATACTCGGTGATGAGCAGAACGGGTAGGTTCGTTGTGCAGCATCCAATGACTTGCAGCACGTTTGGATGATAACCAATATTTAGCATGAGGCCGATTTCATAAATGAAGTCGTGAAGTCTCTCACTTCCATGTGGTCCATCTAATGAAGAGACTGATCAGTTGTTGAAAGATGCTCAAATTAAAGCCAAATGAGTATCTTTTGGAATTATCGCAACTACTGCCCATAATGCTACTACTTACTACTGCAAGAAAGACACATCAGCGGCTGGGCTGGCGAAGCGTCTATTACGAACAACTCACAGCAACAACTTCTGTACATACACAGAAACTTGAAAAAGGGCAACACATGCACAGCCTACAAACAACATGACAACGTGGTTTTATCAAGGATTGCCGCGAGCTTTCAAAAAGAGAAAATGATTTATTGTTTCATATGGACAGTAAAACCTCACTTGTTTACATATCTAGTATTTAAAATGAGGGCAAGATAACACCCGCTTGTCTTGGTTGACTCGCAGTGAGGCTATTGCTTCCGGTGGAGAAAGTGCTATACGTTCGACAGGCATGACAAAGGCAACAACGTATGGCAAATGATTTTCGCAAGCAAATTCTTTAAAACAGCGCCCATTTGTTAAGCTAGCCAACATACGCATACTTTGATGAAACCAAGAGTGAAGAGTGCTTCAACAGGGGGCATGAAAAACGAAGCAGGAGCGCAACCAAGAGTTTGGAAAAAAGTTGAACTTACGAACAGTCGTGACATATTTTAGCAACTTTTTATGGATATAAAAATATACTGCAACGTATTGTCTACTTTTTTTTGAGAGACAAGTTTCTTTGAGACACGTGTTTGATAAACATGAGTGGTGAGTAGGTCTTAGTATTGAAATTCTTTGCTTTCCAATCAGGTCCATAGTCACGTGGGGCATTCGGGGGCAGTTCCCACCAATTTTGTTTGTGGCCCCCAAATTTTGTTGCGCCCAAATAAATTTGTTTTGAAACATTTAACAAAAACAAAAATCTTGCCCTCCTAAAAATGTATTTCCCGCTCCAAATCTTAAAACATTGTTTTGGGTCTGTTTCCCATTACATCGAAGCAAGTACCTTACGTTTAATGTCCCCACAGTCTCTGTCAGCTTGTGATTCATACCTTGCAGCATTTTCACGGCTACTGTTGTTGAATCTTTTATCTCTTCAATTTCTTCGCGACCAGATTTAGTCTGCAAGAATCCTTTGTGGACAACTCCGTAATTTCCACGTCCCAACACACTATCCAGAGAAACGCAATTTCGGGGTATTTCCCATTTTTCGAACATTGGTGAACAGGAACTGTTCTGCGTGACAAACAATTGTTTAAAAACGCACATCAACAGCTGTAATGCTGATTTGACTTACAGCTGTGCAACGGCCTGTTTCGATTTTGAACAAAAATCTCTAATTGGATGTCAGCGGTTTTCAATCGGGGGTGCAAAAAGCGATTTATGGGGGCGCCAATTTACTTTGTCAAATTGTATAGCTTGATTTAAATTACATTACCATTTACAGAACCAGTCGAAAGATTGCACGTAAGTTGCAGCAGGTGGTTTCTGCGCACCCACCATGTGATTTTTTCGTGTGAAACAAAATGTAAAGGAGCTAGCTATGCCAACGGGTAGACATGGAATCTCTCATGCCGTAAAAACTGTTTGTATCCCTGTGTTACATCCACACGGACTGTTTTAATCTGCTCTATTCCACCTAAACATCGTGATGCTTTGGAACTGTCAACCATCGAGTATCTGGGTCACGTTTTGGGCGTTTGACAATTTCATACAAAATTTTTTATTTTATAGAAATGTGCTGAAAAGTATTGCTGATTGCTTAAAAAAACTGAGGATATTGTGAAGGCCGATTGTTTGAACTGTTTTGGATAATTTCAGTCACTAATTCCAGTTTTACTATCTACACTGTAGCATGTCAAAGGGTAAGGCAAGGAAATGGAATGACGAATGTAGGGAGTTTCATAGGAGGATCCAGGGGGGGGCTAAGGGGGCTGAAGCTCCCCTAAATGTTTTCAGATGCGTTTTTTGGTTGATGGTTCTTGACACCGAAACGTCCATTGATGTGATTTTTTTGGATAGCCTTTAAATAAACCATTTCTTGCACAGGGGTAGGGACGAAAATATTGAATGTAAAGCTTATTTTGCTGAATTTGGGCAGTCCGAATGTGTTGATTTAACTAAAAATGGAACTTCTAGTGAGCAAGTTTTATATAAGAAATATGGTCCCAATGTAAAATAAATCGCTCTTTGGTATATTTAAACTCTTGCTTCATTAGGGCGAGATTGGGCTTCTTGTGGACAAAAGTTGAATAAGCAGCAGACTTTACTATTTTCCTACTATAGCTTTCATGAATGAGTGCAGCTCATTTTATTAATTAAGCGAAGACATCAAAATTACGTTGCAATAAACTTATAATGCAGTTAACTACAGGCTATGTTAGAGCGCTCAGTGACAGCATAAATTTCATAACAGCAAACGTAAAACGTAGCCTGCATGTCAGGTGGGCTAAAAATAAATTGCCCTACCTAGCTAGGCCGTGTTAAAGACGACTACTGATTAGCATCAGACCTGCCAGCAATATTGGACAAATGTTCAGCTCACCACGAAATCAGATGCTTTTTTTGTCGACCCATAGCTGTCTCTAATAATGTTTTCTTCAAACGACTGTAAAATATTTCTGAAATTGCGTTACCGCGTCATAGTCGCGTTTCGTACAAAAAATCGGCAGGAGAAGTTGGTCATTGACTCACTGCAAACTTAGCATTACCCGCTGTGACGTGGAAAACATTCATTCTGAATGCGTTTGTGATGAAATAAACACCTTCCAGGACAAATTGCCAGCATTTGTTGCTTGAAGTTTTTGGGGATGTTTGTCTCTAAGCTAGGGGTGGCCAAACTACGGCCTGCGGGCCGTATCCGGCCCACCGACCAGTTTAATCCGCCCCGCCAAACACCTTGCACATCTTTTTCAAGCACCACCTTTCCGACTGTGGACAGCATTGCAACAGCATTGGCTGCTGCATGTGTTAAATAAAAGTGTAAACAAAATGGTGTGATTTTATTTTTATAATTGTACTACAATACATTTTAACAACCTATTTTTGAATAGATTACGTAAATTTCACTGCATCCGGCCCTTGAGTGGCCAGACAGCTGCGAATTTGGCCCTCGGGTTAAAAAGTCTGGCCACCCCTGCTCTACACGTAGCCTACCTAGTGGCGTAGTCAGCCCAAAATTTTATGGTGGGGGAATCTTTATATCTTCAAGAGAGCAACAGTCTTTTCTTTTGGATACCTCCCCTCAAACCACAAAATGACAAGAAACGCTAAAAATTTGCGGGGAATGGCCTCCCTGGCTACGCCTATGCTCGTACCCCAAGCGTTTTTTTCGAGGGGGAGGGTTGTGCTTGTTTTCGAAATAACTACCTTTTTCGACCTTCAAGTTATTTTCTATGGGCAAATGGCTTTGATATCAATAGCATTTTGTTTCAAATAGTTTGTGATCAATAGCTTGCCATTGGTTGGCAGGTATTTTTGTAACCAAATTTCGCCTTTTTGGGTAGACAATCGTGATGTGCAATAAAAATCGGAAAATTATCCGAAAATAAGCAAATTTTAAAGTCTGGATGTCATGTACTTCTATTCCATGCACATCTGCAACCGCCAACAAAGGTTGCTGGCAGCATTTCGTTTTTTTCGTGTATTTTTGTGTCACTTTTATGCCTGACCCACACGTTCTTTGGGCGTGGGCCTGTGTTTGTTTTGCTAATAATAAAACTTTTATGGCCAATCAACAAGTTACATTTTTAAGGTTAGATAAATTTGAGAAAAATTTCTGAATTGTTGTGAAGGCCGCTTCAGCTCTCGAAACGTCCCAGTAAGCCTGGGTAATCGTGGGAATGCGATTTGGCCAAAATGTCTATGGGTATTAACCGTGTTTTGAAAAAACGTTACCTGAGCAGTTGGGTCTTCACCGCTATGGAGTCAGTACACATCCAGATCAATTTGCCCTGAGCCCCCCCTAAAAAATTCCTGGATCCGCCTATGAGTTTGACTTTACAGTTACTACAGTTGACGGAGTCGAAATGCCTCTGTGTATTGTCTTTGATATTGCGTTTTCTGATTCAAATCTAAAACAGTAAAAGCTCCGTGCACACTTTGAAAAAAAAACATGTTGAGTATGGATTTGACGCTGAAACTTCAAAAATAAAACGAGCTCGTCATGACCGAAATGGAACGCATTCAAAAATGGAATTTACTCAAGTTGATAAACCTCATCTTCTCACTTCTTACGAAGTATTTATCACACTGCAAAGCAACGAAACCGCACACGCTTTCCGAAGATGGTGTTAAGCCCGATGTAGTTGATATGGCACATAGAATTTTCTGGGATAGCGCTGCTAGACAGACAGACAGACAGACAATGCTTGTTCATTTTGCATGGCTAACGAAAAGACCTGGAGGTCATCAAAGTCAGCTGACCATGGGTCAGTCATTATGCTTACTCAGCTGTAACAGTAGCGATACACAAAGGACAGACGCAACTTCAGACAATTAGCAATGCCAGAAGATGAAAATATTCATTGATAGTAAACTGATGCTTCAAGAAAAAGGCAACAACAAAAAAGACCAAATAGATACAGAACATCCAATACACAGAACATTT
>JGI24158J21664_10010807_pt1 | contig 12161 bp, 9 predicted proteins | sample Ectturendosymbi3_FD_21664 | JGI IMG/M metagenome (IMG submission 21664) | reverse complement strand
TTTCTTTTAGGGGCCCCTTCAATGAAGTTTAAATGCAGAGTACTTACACATTTCAGTGGCTGTTGGGGGCCCCTTTGAAAGCAGATTACCTTCAAATTGCAGTTGATGTTGGGGGCACCTTTGAAAGCAGAGTACTTACTAATGATCTGCTTTGTAGCACATTATATGAGTGAATAATAAGTTTTTCATCAAAAATAAGGAAAATTTGCGCGCGTAGCACTTCAAGGGGGCCCCCCAAAAATGGGGGGCCCGAGGCAAGTGACTCGCTCGCCTCCCCTTAAACATACCACTGGCTCCACTTATTAGTTTTGTTTGTCGCTCCACTTATTATTTTTCATCTCTAAAAGAAGAAACAAATATTTGAAATTGCCACAGTCTTTCGTGGAGGAATGCTCTTTTTCCAGAGGAGGGCTTCCATCATGGGCTCTACACACCCTTACTCCACTTGGGTTGAATAAGTGTTCTATTGACCGTATTTGCGCAAATGCGATCCAAGATTACGTGAGTCCTGTAACGTGGATTTTACGTGAGTCCTGTAACATGGATCTTGTAACTTGGGAACACGTATTCCCGCCAGACAAGCACGATTTCCGCAATTCCGTGTCATTGAACGCTTTTGCGTCGAAAGTAGCAACAAGCGCAGTGATCTTGGGGCACTCCAATAAGGATTTACAAATTATTTATTTACCGTACTTTTAGAGCGTCAATATCGTCATTTTCGACTTAGCGCTTTTCTATTTCACCCTCGTCACAGCGGGAGATGGGGCCTCACAAGTGGATTAGCCTAAGAGCCTCGCCACAGTTAAATCCGGCCTGCGATAATGTAGAATAGAATGGGATAAAAACCAGCAAAAATAAAAAGCTGAAGCTCAGTTGCAAATGCGATTAAGTAAATTAAACTCTTCTCACAAATTAGTTGGTAGCATATGCGCGTGTATCACTCATTTCAAACCATAGCTGTGTGTCTGTATTATAAAATTCCTAACACACTTAAAGTTAAGAATTTTGTATGGTGCTCTTTTCGTTCTCAGGAACAAAAGAGGCAAGTGCCCTTAAACGTAATTGTATCGATTATGACAACGTATCCAACTAAGTTGTATATTTGATTTGCGTGCGTGTTTGACATACTAAATTTTCCTTGGAAATCTTTTCTCCTTAGCAGACATTTAACGAACTTTTTCATACAAAACTTCGGAACTCGTAAAACCGAAACGAAACAATAAAAGTCTGATTTTCATCTTTGCCTGAACTTCCCTCATTATCCAGTTTTTTTCATCGATCTTTTGTGGTAGGCGTCCACAAGTGAAGACTATTGCTGCATCTTCATCCTGATATTCAATCAGTTCTACGCAGAGTAGAGTATACAGCTTTGTTGTTTTTGAGCATAGGTTAAAGCGGGGTTTTGTGGTAAAAACCAACATTAGAAGAGTTAACCAGCATCTGGCTGAATTGTTTGGGATGCTGAGGGGCCCTTTGCAATAAGCGTCCCGAGTTATCAGTCTTTAGTTGCTTTTTCACTCAAATATACATTGTATAATATGCTGTTTACTTGTTTAGCCAAATGCAATGCATCTTGTATTTTCCTTACTTTTGCTCGATTAAGTTTTGTCCAAAAACGAAATTATTTGGTATCGATCCAGTGCGACAGCAACAGTGACGAGTCAAGNTNAAATTCGGCCTGAGATAAAATACGTCTTCAGCGCCCATGTGTGGAACTTCTGCTAACGTTTGTGAGATTATGTAGATTTTCCGAAATTTTTCCTTTTTTTAACAACGATTTCAGTTACCTTTCGACCATCATTTTGTACATTCGGCGCCCCATAAAATTTCAGCGACCAGGGCAGTGTTCCTCTTTACTTCTCCTCGGTACGCCCCTGGTCAGTTGTGTTTGCATATCAACAAAGACAGCTTTATGTGTACACATGATGCAAACCTATCTAAAAACTTTAACAAAGAAAACATTTCGCCTTCATGCGCAAGGTTATTTTCATTAACCTGCTTCACATGTTTTCTGTAAACGCAAGTAAAATGAGATGCAATTATTTTTACGTTAGTACCCTGTGATGCGTAAGCTTCAATTTGTTTATTAACATTATTTTTTGGTTCACTGTTTTAAAGAATGCAAGTTGTTTGGGCAGTAATCACTTAAGCATTTACATTGTGAGTGGTAAAGCACAAAGAGAGTGTCATTTGATCGACACCGCCTTTCTAAAAAAGCCCTTTGATTGATTTCAGCTGGATTAACAGGAATATCAAATGAGTGAGCTTGCAACAGCCCAGCTTTTGACTTCCATCAACAATACTAACAAGTATCCTTTGCAGAATAAAGGCATGGACAACAAAATGGAGGAAAAACAAAACCGAAATGGGACCTAAGTCTGATGCCATTCTAACTAAACCTCAAGAACAACCGAAAACTGACAAACCTGAAAGCAAAGAAACAGTTTCGAAAACACAGCCCACCACAAAGTATTTCTTTGCATTTTTGTTTTGTTTCAGTTGTTGTCTTCCAGTTAGATCTGAATGACATAAGTGCTGTAAACCAAAAGAGTAGCAAAACTGTTCGAATGCGTCACAACAGTTTCTGTAAAACCTGTAATAATGAGATGTCCAGTTCGGGGGTCTGATTTAAATGGCAATGTACGGTATGGCATTATTGGCGTGAAACACTTTGAGAATGTTTGAATTAAAACGCAAGAATTTCAAAGCGTTAGAAAGTCTTCATCATCTATGACTGCAAATGATATCCTTGTTTTTCTGCTTTGACTACTTGACCTCCAATATTTATGTACAGAATGTAGAAAAACAGATATATGTCTACAAACACATGTACTGATTGAATACAGAACCGTCGCCAAAAAGTCCTCAATAGGGGTATTTACGTTCATGCTGGTGGGCTTGACATTCTGCAAATTTGATAAAATCTCCAGTGTTTACAGTGTTTCATATTTCAATGTGGGGGTTAGAGCTTTTTGGAGGGGGGCTAAGCCCCCCGTGGCGAAGGGACTGGTTGAATACATATTGTGACGGCGCATCGCGTCACATGCCTGGAGCACGCAATCAGGAAGTGCTTCTAAAATTTAGCTACGCACATAGTGAACAACAAACAACAACATAGCGAACCTGGTTGAGCGGGGAATCTCTGTTATTGCTTGCCCGTTGCACTAGTGAACTTGGCGTTTCTTCGGTGGCGCGTTCGAATCTTCCATGAAAAGCCGCAACTAAAATATCTTTATAGTATTGTATTTGTTTTATCAAGCTGTTTCAAAATCCAACTCCCATAGATGTTTTGGGTAGCAGATGACTGCTGAAAATATTACCGTCAAAGTTGGCCTAATGATCTTTTCGTAAAAGTTAGATGATGAAAACAGCAAAATACCATTTACTCGCTTTGCGCTAGCCAGGTTTCGCTAGTGGTTGACTCGTTATTGTTGGTAAGACACGTATCTTCTCATGCAGATATAGTGATGCATCAGCGGAGGCGAGTTATTTGTAACATTGATAGTTTCTTGCTGCAATTTTTCTGTTCCGTGTGTGGAGAGTGCTGAGGCAAAAGATAGATATTTATGTTCTTAAAGTCTGCGGCAAGGTCAAACTGGAACTTCATTTAAAAGTTTGATTGCCAACCTACTCTAACAATGTCATACGGCTGGTTGAAACTGAAAAGCTGACTTAGGTATGAACTTGCTGTTGCCCTTTCAACTTGTTAGTGGTCTGGTCTTCGTCGTCTCACGAAGCCTACTAGACGTCCGGCACTTTTGTAACATAACATCATAAAGAGATTTTTTTATGTTGCAGGAAATCTCAAACTAAAACCACTTCATGGGTCATTGATCCAGCGGAAGGATTTTATTTCTGGTGGTTGGTGGTGATCACAATCGCCGTGTTTTACAATCTTCTGTTTGTGATTGTCCGGTCATGCTTTACTGACCTTCAGACTGATAAAGGCATCATGTGGCTTCCTTTAGACTATCTGTGTGACATCATATACTTGCTGGACATGGTTGTCCGACAGAAAACAGGTTGGAATTGGTAAATCATCTATTAAAAATATTCAGGTCGTGTTGCTCGGTTTTCGGTTGCGATACAATTTTGAGGACTTGTGTTTATCGATTAAGACAGTCGTGGTGTCTTTTCTGCGCTTTAGAAAGTCGCGTGAGCATGTGGTCGCGCCTCTTCGTATTTTGGCTATTTCTGTAGTAAACAGTCATGTCAAACTCGTCGTTACGCGGGATATAAACCTTCAAAAAGAAGTGCTAGTTCCCCATTACGCATAAAAATATTTTCAAGTTAACGACTGTTTCAAGGTCCTAAAATAGTATTTATTAACTTTTCTCTGATTCTCAAGACTCTTAATTCGCTCAGCTTGAAGGCTCCCCCATTGAGAAAATTGATCTGTTGAAAGTTTTTTCACCCTCCAAACGACAGTTTTTCGCAGGTTTCCAGCTAGAGTTTACTCACTGTCGTCACCTACCATTTCTATTATTGAAACCAAGTTGATAAAAAAAACGTTTTTACTAAGATCCTCTTCCAACTTACACCAGGAGGAATTTGATTTCTTGACTTTTCCAAGGAAATAGAAAAATGAATTGATAACATTCAGTTGTACCAAAAATCGTAGCTGCAGTAGAGATTTTCCATAATTTTTGAATGAGTAATCTATAGAAGGTCAAAAGAAAATGTTCCATAATACACAAAAAGATTAGTTTCATATTTATGTAAAATCTGAGGTTTAGCAGAGCAACAATTGGCAGAGCAACAAAGAAAATTGTGCAGCTAACTAATAACCAAGCTTAAAACTTGTTGTCATGTTTCAAACGCCCTCTCACAAAACCACCATCAGAACACACTTTGCGTGGTGCTCAGCTAATCGTCGTACTATAGACTACAAAATTTTACGTATTATGTTCAAACTTTAAACGAGAAAGCATTTTTGCATGTAAATAAATTCGTTCAAATGTAGTTTCTTAAGAGCATCTTGAGAATATAGAAGATTTCGTTGTAACAATTGATTTGAAAATTATATTTCAACAAAACAACACTCTAGAATGCCAGAAGTTTGACGAGAAACAATATCACAAACGTATGTTTTTGCTTTTTATTTTGGTTATAAAAAGCCGTTTCTCTTCATTTTTCACAAGTAATAGTTTGATTTAATATTGCCTAGTCTCGAGTAATACACATACAATCACATACATTAGAAGAAAATATAAGTAAAACACTTCGAAAGTTTCATGTAAAAATGTTGGCAACTTGGGCATATTTTAGCTGTTTTTGTTGATCCAACAACGACCAATGAATCATATGAAAACTTCATCTGTAATAGGTCTAGATCAGTGGTTCTCAATTTTTTTTCATATCCCCCCCTTACAAACCCAAACACCTCCCCAAAAATCCAATTCCTCCCCAACAAAGATTACAAATGTACTTGCAAAAATTTCACACTCCCTACGGTGAAGAAAAGAGAAACGATTATGAAACAAACAATCTCTTTTATAACATCAGTTACTGCAGTTAAAGCAGCATGTACCTGAAAGTTACTGCGATTGCTACATGTCAGGTCCATGGTCCGCTTGATCATGGCGCTGGTTGGTAATCGCAGCTTCGCCCTTACCACCACTATTAGCAAACGGAGTAGGTTGCCACGCTTCAAGAATGGCGTCCCACAAGGATCCGTTTTGGCACCTTTTTCCTTCAACATCTACACCTCTGACTTCCTCGCAGGCATCCAACCTGCTGGGTTTCGTCGCAATGGAGCCACACTGTCTCTAGCACGCCGTGCCATGGAGCCTGGATATCTGTTCCACTCAGCGCTCACCTGTCCATCGAGTGGGAATGCACGACATCTCAAGTCGAGACACCCATATATACCTGCTACACAACAGCTCATCATTTCATCTGACGACAATAGCAGAAGTGCGGCGCTCTGGTCGGATCACTGATGGAATGCGGAAAGTTGGAGAGCACTACGAGACTCGGCGCTCTTATCCCCAATATCGGCACCCACCCTTCTGGAATGGCCCTGTCCAGAAAAGCATGGGTCCGACTCAACCGCCTCCTCACCGGTGTCAGACGTTTCCGCTCCTGCTTGCACAAATGGGGTATGGCTGCTTCTGCTACTTGTGAGTGTGGTGCAGAAGATCAAACAGTTGACGATGTTGTCTTCCAATGTCCAATCCATCGACCTCCCCATGGAGCACGGCCTGACAGTTCTGGTTGATGAGACCAGAGTTGTGGAGTCGGTGCTGGAGTTTTAAGCAATAGGAGGTTTTTGGGTGGAGTCGGATTCCTAACAACACCAGGAGTCGGTGTCGGAGTCGGATATTTTGTACGAGTCCGACTTCGGAAGTCCACTTGCATCATTTCTGCATCACACTCCTAAATTGGGAATTCCTATTGAAATGGTACAATTTCTTTTGAAACTTTTGTTGAAACTAAGATTCCCTGCTGTGCACCATGATTTCGATTGATTGCTAATTGCTACAAAATTGTAAACAGCCAAACTTCATTTCCTTTATGTTAAAGAGTCGGGAGTCGGAAATTTTGGAAAGGTCGGAAACTTTGGAAAGGTCGGAGTCGGGAGTCGGAAATTTTAGAAAGGCTGGAGTCGGATATTTTGCCTCCGACTCCGCAACCGTGAATGAGACAATCGATTGGCTACTCAACACCTGCCCCGAGTTCTAATGCGGCCAAGCAGTGGACTGAAAGAACTGGCTCAAACGATGATGACGAAGCAGCAGCTTGTGCTTGCGTATTGTAGACATTCCCATCTACACCAACCTCGCTGTGCAGTTTGTTGTGTGTTGAATAAACTAATAATAAAAACATAAGTTATTTTCAACCACAGCTTTTCCTCCCCAATTCCTCCCTGGAACAAATTTCCTCCCAGGAATTAAAAATTCCTCCCTTAGTGAGCCAGGTGTCTCCCGTTTGAGAAACACTGGTCTAGATCTTTGATCCGTTTTTTATTACTGTGTGGGATGTAGTTTCGGAGGTTTTCAAACAAAAAATATTTTGTGTCTGTTCGAGCGTAGAAAAAATAAACAATCTCGCAATAAAGCTTTCTATTTGGAAAATTTTGATCATTCTACGAAGCTTTTCTTGTATCTCATTTCCAGCTCACTCTTGTCGCCTTGCTCATCCAACAAGGTTTTAGAAAACCTAAAGTTGATTGTAAAGTAGGCGTAATCGAGAGCACCACAAAACGCAAAGCAAGAAATTGCGCTTGCAAGTCTTTCTGTTTAAGTTAAAAAAAGGCAAACGCAACCCAAAGTTTGTGAGTTTTTGAATTGTGTGACGAAATTTATCTATCTCGTTCTGGCTAAGCCGAGACGCCTAAACAAAGTGACCTGTTTTCTTCAGGCAACGTTTGAGGTCAATGTGCAAACAATACCTTAGATCGAAAAAGGCGAACAGTTTTCAACTAAATTTTCTTCACTGATTTTCATTCCAACTGACGATTTTAAGTTTTGTAAAAATTGAAGTATAGCTGTGCAGATATACTGTGAAACATACGCATTTGTACAACCGAGAAATAACATTTCCTTATTGGCGAAACAATTGCTGTATCTTTTATTATATCTCCGTGACGTGTGTGTTAAAACAAGGTGAGTGTAGATTCGCTCAATGTCCATGTCACCTCTTGCTGGCTATGCATTTAATGGCTGTTGCCACTGATCGTTAGTGAGATAGAGGCGTCGTACGAACCAAAAATTGGGAAGATGTTTGGTGGATGTTTCGAAGTGAAGAGCAAAAAATGTCATTGACGTTTGCGCACCGCAATTGCAAAGCATTTGTCCGCCGCAGGCTCCTGATTGTCTTGTCCGTTCTCGACTACAGGTCTCTACAAACACCAAGATGTTTTCCATATGTGAAAAAACAGTTTTGGGCGACCGGGTCCCCCAGGACCCTATATGCACGACACCACTGTTTTGGACCACTTTTCAAACATTTCGTTTAATTTTGCCATGCTTTGTTCGTTTTGATGTTGCTGTACATTTGGCACTGCATCTGAATTTTCAGAATTTCTAAATGGATCCCTGTGGAATGTATTACGTAATTATCAGACATATGGGTGTTTTGAAAATTTTTTCTTCCATTGTAGGATTTTTGGAGCAAGGGCTTTTGGTTAAAGACATGCGGCGTCTGAAAGAGAAGTACCGACGTAGCACGCAGTTTTATTTGGATGCTGGCTCAATATTTCCTACTGATGTTGGATACGTGTTTTTTGGTATTGACCGTCTTGAACTTAGGTGAGATTTGTGCGCCATATACTTCTCTATTTTAGAACCCAGGCCTACTGTTGAGGCTCTGTTCATTTTGCATGGGCAAGATTCATCCAACATTTTGTTGAAGTTCACCATGCTTGATGTTTATAAATTGGTCACTATTTCCAACGCAAAATTTAAAACCCTAATTCCATAAAATAATTTCGTTTTTGTCGCACGATCTTTGTCTTTTCAGTTAGTGTAGAAGAGACAACAAACTTTTAAACAATAGTTCTTTTTCGTAGAAAAAACGTGATATGTAGCTTGGTAAAACCTGAACAATGCAAAGACCAAAAGCGTAGATCATTGTCTTTAAAAAAGGAAACATAATCTGTATTTAAATGATCCTGCAGAACTGTAAGGAAAAGTAAAAACGAGGTCTCTGATTCACACTTATCACGTTTGCAAGATGAGCTGCAGCTAGTAACCACAAGTTGGACTCTAAAAGGTACATTAAAAATAGATGATGCAATTGCAATTGCAGTTGGTAATATTTCAAGTAACTTGACGTGTGTAAATTTAGCCTATTTACGAAAAAGTCTGGATTGGTTAGCTTTTTGGTGAAGAAGCAGTAAACTTGCCCCTCAATTGAAAAAATGCGCTAAATAATGAAGATTTAAAGCTTCGGTATATTATAAGTACGCCACTCAAATCTACGCTTTTCCGAACTTTGGGATCACAGCAACCGTCAGGCCCTCTACCTGAAAAGTATTGTTGGAACTGCGCAAAACCATGTTATATGTACAGGTCAAAGCCTGACGCTTTTAAGTGGTCTTTACAGTATATTCAAACATTGGGCAAATCGAACAAGATATATTAGCAATTTCTGGTTTCAAGANAATGGTCTAGTGATGTTCATTGAGCAGCACGAGCAACTTGTTTTGTCACATGACACTGCAGTTGCAAAAAGTTGTCGTGCTCTGTGTGACGAACACCACTCGCAAGCTGTGACTGAAGCAACGCACTACTCTGAACAGAATTGGTCCCTGAAGAATGAATGCTTTCCAAAGTAGAATTTTAATTCCCATTTAGCTACTATTTAAGCTTTATTCTAATAAGCTATGTTGGAACGCACAGAAGAAAAAGAAGGAAAAATCTGAACAAAATGTGAAGATTGCGAAATTTTTGCGAAACAAAATTTGAACAAAATTGTAAGATCGAACTGCAACAGAGCTTGACGCTTGCCTTGAATTACAATAAAGCTTGATAACAACTGTCGATGACTTTTGTGGACTAATAGGGTTAACCTCGGTTGCGTTAAACTTACTTCCACAAACTACCAAACCAAGCGTTACTCTACCAACAGAAATGTGTAAGGAGCTTCGTTGTTATACACGGATCCCGTCAACGGAACACCTTTTTACCATCCAGCGCATTAAGCTGAATGCACACGGCAGGCGTCCTGTGCGTCTTTTGGGCGCATGCGTCTGATTCGTGACGTCACGTCCTTTTCTAAAGCGTCTGGTATGATCTGCGTTCGGGTAGAAGTGAGTCAGAGCAGTGAGTCTGGTGCGTCAATATAGAAACAAGATCTACTCGAACTCAGACCATACCAGGCGCATCAGAAAAGGACGTGACGTCACGAATCAGGCGCATGCTTTCAAAAACCTCACAGGGCGCATGCCGTTTGCATTCAGCTGTACTCTTGTTGTGAGTCCTCTTAGGTAAATAGCATGGCCGTAGTCAGGGTCAAATTTTTACCGAGGCGAGTATGTTGCGCCCCCGGTTAGGTATGTTGTTAATTGTAGTTTGTGTAGATCTGATGTCCTGCCCTTGTTATGTAGACCTGATGTCTTGCCCTGCTGAGCAAATTTAAATACAAACTAAAACTATGTCATGCTTGCAGTTTACAATTGCAAAAAAATATGAAATACTGCACAGAACATAGTGCAAAACACGTACAGTACAAAAAGATTACAACACAATTCTCCTGTGCCCGGATGCATTTAACCGCTTGATAATGTTGTCTCGGTTCACATAAAGACCACGATGTATATGTAGTTGTAGTAAAGCCAGGCCATTGAGTTGGTTTTACGAGGTTGAGTTTCTGATCCAAGACTTGAGGCGTCTCAAAGCAGAGAAGGAGCGTTCATTTCACCATGAGCTGATTGGTATGGTTATGAGAGTTTTTCAATTGTTTTATGTTTGGAAAGAATTCACAGTTTGCCGTTGCAATCTTGTGCACCAATTGTGTTCAAATTTATCTCATGATCTTCTGCTTCCATCTTTCACATTCTTGCATCAGGGAGCGCTTGCATGGAAGATCAGAGTATTGTTTCATTGACCTGAGCGCAGATTCGTTCAGTTTATAGATGTTTTAAATGTAGAGCATGAAATATGAAACTTGGAACACTGGAATTTCTTCATTTGGGAAACGTCGCTATATATTTTGCTAGTGATGTGATCAACAAATGGGTAAAGCACATTCTTTTGGAAGTATGTCTCTGCCGTATCAATTTCAGCATTTGCGCGATGCTTCTGGCGAATAGAGGAGGCTAAGTGTGGTTTATCTGGAGTGACGTTGGCTGTTTCCCCAATGCCCGCAGCGCAGTTGCATCAACCAGGATATACAGTTTCAGAACTTTGTGTGCTGATGACAATTTTGTACGATTAGCTTCAGCCTTAGTCTGAACGAAATCACAGCTAGATTTTTGTAATTCCAAGGATAGTGGTTTCACAAAGCCGATGTTATATTGTGTGAACACTGCCACGATGATAAACTCAAGTCTTTCCATGCATTTTGAAAAACCTGCGGCTTTCGTGCGAGTATTCCCTGTTGATTTTTCCATTCTTGATAAAAGAGTCTCATGGAAACTTTTGTCAACAAGACACTAAAGGAGCTTAGCCTCGATCCCCACAGGCATCAGAAAGTCCAGGTAAGCAATGAAATAAAACTCTTGGATAGGATTTGAAAAACATAAATCCGTTCATCTCTGGTGGTTGCAACCCAGGGTAGCTGCAGTACTGCTCTTGAAAATAGCCACGCAATAAATATGATTTCATTTAGCGTTACAAAGAATGTTTTGTGACAGCATCAGCGCAGGATTTAGATGGTGGGGGGACTGGGGCACAGGCGTGGTGGGAGGCCTCATGTGCGGATACAGAATCTTTAGGTAGGGGATTATCGATGAAGTCACTAATATTTCCATTGATCGTTAATGTTTGTGACTTTCGCACAAAGACACTTATTCTTGTAACGTCACAAACTTTATGATGCAAGTGATATTTGACAATGATTAGCGATTTGTGAAACTGTTGCGAAATTGGCCACCAGAAGCATCGCATCTTCTTTTTTGAAATTTTACTTGAAAAAGTTTTGAAAATTTTTTTGAAAAAACTTTCTGGACGATCCAACGTTTTCATTATCTCTAAACGCCAGTCCTTGCTCAGCAATAAATTTTGCGACAGAAACCAAACGTTGCAGGCAGAAACAATTTCCGATACTGTTCGCATTGATTGACCTAAGTGGCTAGCTCTGCATCAATTCTTCATAGTGATTAGTTACATCTGCGGCTACACATAATCGTGACATCTAAATGTTCCATTGATTGCTCGTGGCTCCAGGCGCTCATGAGCGTGCTTCCAGTCGCAGATTCCTTTTCTAATAAGGAAATGCGAATATTTTGTCGTATCCGTGCACATCAGTTTACAAGTGAAACAAGAAATACAAGTTTGTGAAGGAGAAAAGCAAAACCTGCTTCTATCAACTAATTCGCCAGTGTGGTTCTGGCGACGAATAAGACTTGTGGCGCATTTCCGTGACGAGCTTCTGTCTTTTCTGTGTTGTGGAACATCATGGCTTAAAAGTAACTTTTCATCACAATGTCAAAGAGAACCTGTTTCATTTTTCAACCAATATTTCTGCATTTCTTCCGGTATATTGGCTGGCCAGAG
>JGI24158J21664_10010804_pt1 | contig 12162 bp, 8 predicted proteins | sample Ectturendosymbi3_FD_21664 | JGI IMG/M metagenome (IMG submission 21664) | reverse complement strand
AATGTTCGCTAATGGTTGGTTTACTGCATGCGATGGCTTTTATGGTGCTTCTGCTTATTGGCTGAGTCATATGAAACAATAAACCATTACCATTACCATGTAATTCTGCATTCTGGTCAGTCATGGTACACATTTGGGCACAGAGCGGTTTGAAATACGTGACAGCTTCCTGCACATTTGGATAAGTGTGGGAAGAAGCTGACTCGCAGTGAAAGGAAACAGCTTCATGCACTTGTAGAACTGGAAGCATAGCTTGATTCCCAAGCTCATTGAGTTGATTCAATACCCATCGACTTCCTGGTCACCTTCAAAAACAACATTGATGGTAACGCCATACATATTGCAGAGAACCTATTTGGTAATAATTCTAGAACTCGAAAACATCGATAAAGACGGAATCCAGCTGATTTCACTGAAAAAATTTTATTGAATAGCAGATTGTGTATCGCATGGCGCAGCAGCATCAATTGCACTGCATTCCAGACAGTTGAGAAAAGAGTCACTTTCCAGAGACAGATTTATAAAACAGTGGTTGCTCCGCAACCTGTGAAGTTGTTTTAAGGGTTTTTGAGAGACAACCATGGAAAGGTTTGCGAATAAAGCTTGTTTTTTTATCATTTGCATCTCATGTCCGCTTTTGTGCATGACGTAATTGAGAAGAAGCCGAGGCCCAGAGCAAGATAGCTTTCTAAATAAAAAATAGAAATGGTAAAAGTCGAAAGTTAAACAAAAAGTAATGGCAGCAACAGTCTGATTAAAACTGGTTAAATTCCCAGTACTATTATGTCAATCTGAACGAAAGGATCGCCACTATTTGAATAAGAGCTGATGGTGCCTACATCGTGGGCGAAATATATACTCTGTAAGATCTTAAAGTGTCTGATTCCTTGCTGAGAAAGGATCTCTTTCCATAGAAAGGATCGCCACTGACGAATATAAATATTAAATATATTATTCAACAATGAAAGTTTTCTGGTTGTCGTGACGAAAGTTGAGGGAGGTTAGAAAGAAAACATTTCTTCTGTCAAGAGAAGTTCAGGCGTTTTCAAAAAGCCCACAGACAATCCTGTACAAAAAACACTAAAAAGAATTTAACCCTTGGTCATTCCTTATTTTGGAGCGGATTCGCTTTACCCACAAACGTATGCAAGCGTGACCTGAAAGTAATGAAATCCAACCCAGCACCGATCCTTTGCAACAGGTTGAGGCGGGCATCTCGCAAACCACATATGGTATATACACAATAGTACGCGAATACACACGATCTCATGTTAAAACACAAATACGTAAATCAGGCCTATCATGATGTCCAGGGTTGCCAGATTGGACTTTTTAGGCCAAATTTAAGAAATTTGGCCTCGTTTCAAGTCGGAAGGCCTAAAGATTTCAGTTGGCCTTTTGACTTTTTCTGGCCTCATCTCAAGTTGGCTGCCCTTAAAAATGTTTTGGGCCTTTTGGCTCTTTTATGGCCTTTTTTACTCTGAAATAGGTGCTTATGAAGGAAAATATTGCTATTCCATTTTTTTCGGCGACACATTTGCAAAATATTTGTGACAAATGCTATACCAGACGCCCGCATTCTGATATTAGTAATATTTGAGGGATGCTAGATTCGAAATTAAGTTTTTGCGTAATCACTGGAAGTGTGTGCACTCACCGCACTATGTAGTGTCTATTGTGTTGTTAGCACTAAATAGTCTCAACGCTTGCCAACAGGTCTGCGTCTCCATTGTGGAAATGCGATAATTACGTCGAAGTGGTAGGGCTCTTATGATTCTGAGTGAATGCGAGAGACTTACGTGCAGAAAGCTGCCGATGGATAAGTATGCAAACTGTGGCACCATTTTACCTAAAGTGTGCAATTTCACAAACCATGAAAAGTCAGGGAAGATCAGTGCTCCAGTACAATGCCAAGCAAGATTTAATCTTAACTTTGAAGAAAATTTTTTTGATATTCTTAATTTTGATGTTTTTTGTGACAAAGAAATGGCAATACCACAAATAAAGTTTGGCTTTTTTCTGGCCTTTAAACAGTCGGTTTGGCCTTTTTCTGGCCTCTTTTCAGCATTGTTTGGCTTTTTATTGAAATTTTCATCTGGCAACCCTGATGATGTCTCGCACAAATGACCGCGAAGATTTTACTTGTGTGATTTACATATATGTAAAGTATTACAAGAAGATTTTACATCTATGCAAATTATTTAGATCAGGGGTCTCCAAACCTTTTTGTCAGAGGACCACATAAGTTATTATACAACAGTTCGAGGTCGGAACATCTTACACAATGTCATTGTTTCGGAAGATGTTTCATTAAACGGAATCAATTAATCTTTTGTAGATATATTATTTTTTCATTATTGACAAAATGGCTTGGCGGGCCGGATTTGGCCCGGGGACGCAGTTTTAAGACCCCGGGTTTAGATGAAAAACGTACTGAAAAAGGAACTGCTGAGCAAGCAAGCTTGTATTTTGTGTCTTATAATTTTAGTACAAATGAGGTCTAAGCTTACCCATATCAAATGACCAACTATTTTACGAACATTTCTTGAATGAATTTTATGTCTAACGCAGTAAAATAGTGCTATACCGTATTTACTCGATTGTTAACCGCCCTTGATTGTAAGCCGCCCTAGAACATAGGTTACCTAAGCGTCTGAGATACTTTCACACACTAGCACGCTTCGCGTTTATTCGCAACCCCGGTAATGATGCTTCACTGCTGCAATTGCCTTCTGTTCATCATAATCCCTCCTGTGGCGGAAGTGCATGTGAGGCTCAAGAGAATAGAACGCAAAAAGAGAGTCTGGTCAAAAAAAACGTAGCCAAGGAAAGACTGAGCGTCATGTATACTTTCGATAAGGTAAAGAAATAAAAAATATAAGCCGCACGAAATGTTGGAACAAAACTATATAAGCCAAGGCGTACAATCGAATAAATACGGTAACTTGATTCCATTGGCTTCATTTATGCTATAGCGAATGAATGATCATTTAAAAAGCTAAAATCGATTTTTACACGAAAAAAATGCAATATTGGCATACTGATTTGACTACGTCACCATAACCAAAAATTGTTAAATAAAGGCAGGGGTGTAGTGGGGCGGGAACGCGTCTCCATGCTTTTTTCATATTTTTGTGTGTCGTGCAATGAAAGTGAATTGTTCATTAAATACTGATTTAGGAATGAGTTTGTGCGTTCCCCACACTTATTTTTAGCACTACTTTTGCAGAACTACCCCTACTTAAAAACAAACACTACAAATCAACACATGTTTTATGAAGTTTCTTTCAGTGTTGTGATAAAATTTCAACATGTCGAGGTTTGAAAACCAGTCATTTCATGCCTATAGTAGTTTTTTCGATCTACAATGGAATAACTTTTTCTGTAGATCTTTGGTAAATCCACAATAATTAATTTACCTTTTCGGTAAACCTAAAATAAATCAAAGGCTCACCGAAAGCATCCTTATCGCAGATTCAACCCAAGGAATGTGGCACAGCCGCCATGCTGCGTCGCCCTGAGTCAAATATCGAGAGAGTCGAACCGACGGCCAATGGCTTAACAGCAGTTGAGATTCCCACTCGACTAAGTTCCCTCTTCTGTCGCGGTTACGAAATCAATGATATATGTGGAGTAATCAACACGCCACAGTGTCTTGAAATTAGGTTGTGCGACTAAATCGGATTCTCCAACTGTTTTACTGAAATGAAAATTCCTGAAGAACGTTGGACGTCAGCAATCAAAGCTGAAAATACAATAAGTATGTCCAGGCAAGAAGCTCTGTTAGGAAGGTTGCCATGCCACTAAAATAAGCTTTATTACATCATAACAGCAGCAGTCCTGCCTTACAATACCACTCAAGGCTGGAACAGAATTGGCCTGATGCAGTTAAGCAGCACGCACCACTGTAATCTTTGCCTGACGAAACCCGAGAGTGTTTGGTAAGCTGCTGTTTGGATGTGTATTAAGTTCAGCGTCTAATCACCATTTGTGATTGTCAGAAACATATAGAATGTTTGCATTGACGAGTTTGGTCGTTCTGTTTGCTTGGCTGTCTTCTTGTCATGGTACACCTGCAAGCCAGGGTAAGTCTAAGTGCCAAGTCTAGCCTATGTGCTGTAACACCTTAACCGTTAGCTCACCAAAGTACTGTGATTTAGAAAATGCATCTTAGCTTACATTAAAAAAAAGTGAAAAACATTTGTCATTTTATGTAATGGCCCACGTAAAATATTATTAGGAATCTCATTCGTGAAACCTCATTTGAGGCCAAGTGTGTCTTTGTTAAAGTCGAAAGGTTGATTATGGGTGAACAAAGTGCAGTGCTTTTGCACTAAGCGACCAACTCTCAGTTTAAGATTTTCGTGATAGTGCTTGTTTCTATGTCTCAACCAGGGGCGTAACGAAGGGGGTGCAGGAGGGACACAATTTTCCGGGCGCTGAATGAATATAGGGGCACCGAATCACTGCGGAATGCGCCTAAAGTCCCAAAATGTCACAAGCACTTTCTTCACCTACAGCACTTATGCTTTCGAAAGACCTTAGGTTCGAACATGGGGACGCAAGACTTGCTTCTTGCCCCGGCCGCCATAACCTCGTTACGCCCCTGTGGTATCGGCATTCATGCCTGTGCGCAGTTAAGTACAGTTAAGGTAACGGTCATCGGGAAGCATAAGTTTTTAATGTAGATATGGAACATGAAGCTAGCAGGCGTTCAGCAAAATCGATCAATTCTTCTCTGCTGTTGGTCAATTTATTTTAAAATACCAAGACTTGGTAACATTTGTGAAAGATCAGAAAGTTGTCAAAAGCATTTTTCGAAACCTTTGATTTAAATGCGACATGCAGGCAATTCTGTATTCGATCTCATTGCTTTTCTCTGAAATTCCTACATTGCTTTAGATGAGTTTACTGCGAAATCTGTGGCAAACAACAGCTCTTCTTCATGCCCGCACTTCAACCCGTGTTTGCACCGAGGAAGATGCAGCCGTGACGATGCCGGAAGGTGTGCAAGGCTGTGGTATCGCCTTAGCATTATCATGACACTGCTGACGCCGTTGCCACACAGTGAATTCTAACCGTTGTAAAACAATCGGCAGATCGTAAAGAATATTTATCTGTAAAGCATTAAGTAAAAGCGTTCAGTTATACCCGCATTTTTTCTTTTTTCGGAGTGTAACGAGTGTCTGCGGCGCCGATTTCGGCTTGCTTGAGCGATAGGCCACTCGGCTTCTTCGCTGTGGATGCTGCATTCGTGGGCGAGTCAGTGACAGCACTGTGCAAGTACAGGGTTGCTAGATGCTTTACTGGAATTGGGCAAGTGTTTGTCCAATTTATGCCGAATATTTGGCACAAATTTTTTAAAATGACAATGTTATTGGCAATATTTTTCGATACTTAATGATTTTATAATTCATATTCTATCCATATGTTTCATTTTTTAAAGTTTGACGGATTTGGGAATGAAGATAGTGCTACACGATTTCTTCACATTCATTTAAAAACTGGAAATAATATTTCAGTTTAATCATTGCTTACAGAATTATTTGACTTTTTTCAGGCCTGCACAACTCGGAAAGCTCGAAGTGCCAAATTCATCAACATAAATTTGGCAAAAGTTTATCTGTTTTATTTCGTTGTAATTTCGAAGACATTCTGGAACGACAATTAATAATCTGACGAATATGCTTTTGCAAAATTTTCTGCAATCGAGAAAGCTCGCGCTGGTGGAAAAAAGCTCCGAAGATCACATGTGGCCCGCGGGCCGTATCTTGTGCAGGCCTGCTACAAATGCACACAAACCTTAAGTATAGCCAGGTTTTTTTAAGGTGTTTTAGGGACCCGATTCAGGTCCCTAGAATTGAAAGTCGTGTCCCTAGAATAAGAGAGTCATCATCAGGTCCCTAGAATAAGGGAAAGTTGGGTCCCTACAGGCTCATACCAGGTACCTAACATTTTCCTTAAAAAAAACCTGGTATAGCAAAACTTGAAATACAGTGACAGCAAGTCAATTTTAAGATAAATATGCAGTTAAGATCGGTTGTAAAAGAAATATAACGCTACAATGCTAACAGCAATTCTTCAAGTAATATCGTGCTCAGACATGTTAGCTAATGCACATGTAGAAGATTCACAACGGTTAATATTGAGCTATATTTTCTGTTCAAAGTTTTGGTATTTGATAAATAATCCAAAAGTTGTTTTGCCAACACTGGCAATCGGTGCATCAAACTGGCAAAAATTAGGCATAAAAATATTTCCAAAAAAAGTTGGCAAATTCATTGGATAACAGTGTTATATGGCAATTTTTGCCAACTTTGGCACCATCTGGCAACCTCGCGCAAGTTTTTCAATTCTTCCGCATGACCTGACCGGGAATCGAAACCAGCCCACCAGCATCGCTGACGCACAACGGCACCATTAGCCTGGACAATACTGTTAAAATCCAAACGCCATAAACACTCATTGTTTCAATATTTCATCCTGAAATGATATTTGATGAAAAGAGAACTCTAGGTAGCTTTCACTTTTCACAAGGTGTAGTTTTAAATTGCAAAATGTACTGAAATTAGACAGTTTGTGTCGGATTGTATTTAAATACAGAAAATTTCTGATGTGAATCGTTTGATATATTGAAAAGTTAGAGACTGTGTAATAGTTGAAACACTTCTTCAAGATAACAATACGAAATTCCAAATGCAACAAAGGAACCCACTATCTTAAAATGTCTGATTGGTTTGCGTTTGAATGGGGTGAAGTGAGAGACGTATTGTAATCAATGTTCCTAAGTCAAAGTGCAGAAGTCACTTGCTGTTCATTAAGTTGACATTGAGGTAGAAGGTCTACATTGCCAGTGCACAACTACTGTATAACAAACAAGCTCTTTTGAATTTTCAGATACAACTGCCACTGTGCTCCAAAATACCGTGGTTCCCGCTGTCAGTTCGTTGAATACTGCACACCCAACCCTTGTGTAAACGGCGTGTGCTCGCAGAGAAGAGACGGATTTTCGTGTGAATGCAGCGCTGGTAAGGCGCACTGGGTTGGGAAGCATTGGTCTGTGAACAGAGTTTTCAATTTGTACAACTTTGCACTGTAAGTGCAGTGCACTTAAGGTGTTCGTTGACGCTGTATGCTCGACTTGTTTTGTTCTTGAATGGTACAACTGCATGAAAAATTTTAATCGAAAACCGCAGTGTGGTAAACTCAACGTACACAAGAGCCAGCTAAATACTAAACGCAACATCGGTTTTAATTTCCATAAAATTGATCAGTTTGACGAAATGAATGTGTTTAACGAGTGAAAGAAAACAAGCCGCCGAAGCAATGTGCCACAAGCTATAGCCTAAGTGTATTTTAATTTGAACAAGGTGAATGATTTCTGGCGTGCAATTAACGATTATCCATTCTAAATATCAGAAGATTCGTTGAAATACCGCAGATTACTGTTCTGCTATTTCTTTGAATAGTGTATTTGTAATCATGGAAGAAAGATGTGTTATTTTATCTTTACTGAATTAGACAGTTTGTGTCTAAATTAGACCATTACCACTTTTGTAGGAATTTTACCTGTACTGTCTCTTACGTCATTGCGTCTACCTTTTCCAGTTTAACGAAGTTATTGTCGAAGGTAAAGCGGAGCTTGTAAATCATTGTTTTTCTTGAAGGCTATATCGGAAGACTGTGTGACCTTTCCGACCCCTGTGATAATGTCACGTGCATGAATGGTGGAACTTGTGTCAACAGAAACGGTATTGCTAAATGTCAGTGCCTTGGTCCATATGTGGGCAGAAGATGCGAAGACATTTGCCTCGCCAACACAGTAAGTGATGCCCCCATGTTTAGTCTATGAACAGAGGAAAGGCTATACTGACTCTGAAAATATGGCACAAAAATACCCAAAAATGTGTCACGTCGTCAAAAGTTATTTTTTCAAAATTTCCTTGTGCATTTCCTCAAGAAGCAGCGAACTCGTTGAATTTTTTTTCTAGAAAAAAAAACAAAAAAAAACTTTAAGCTGTCATATAGCAGCTACAATACCTGTATCACCCAATTTTAGTTTGAGCAGATTTCATTCACTATCAAAATGAATTTTGATCAGAAATAAAATGTTTATCAACATTCCAGTATTTGTGTTTTAACATAACGTACTGCCTTGTCATTAATGGCATAAGTTAGTTTTTGCTATCTAAACTTGAAAAATTGGCCACATATATGCAGGCAGAATTGGCGTAGAAAGTGCAGTTAAATTACACAAGAAACAACAAAATGTCGTTTTTTTGAAAACGTCTTACAGGCTTCCAAACGCATTCCTGTGAAGCAAATGCCCAGGGAATTTTTTGATATATTCTTCCTGTGTCTTGGAATTGCTTTTTTTATTTCAGCAGCAACTCACTGTGTGAAGTGAAAAGTAGAGGGAGGTTTTTCTGCGTAGAGTGATAAAGGATTGGTTTTAATTTTCGCCACAAATTAATTGCTTTCGTGATCAATTGCACGCATCAATGCAAAAAGGTTCATCGGCAACATTGATTTAGATTAGAAACCCTGCATCACCAACATTCAGTTCGAGGAATTACTGTTCTTCCTGTGTGCGTTCCGACAAAACTACCTGGTTTCGGGACCAGGAGGTTCCAAGGTGCGTGAAATAATATGAAAGCGACAGCAGATCAAGAGAGCAGCCAACAGTCAGTGGTGGACTTATGGTTGGGGGGCCAGAGGCAAGGCTGAAAAGGGGGCCTCTGATGACATCATCATAATCAACTAACCGTGATAAGACCTTTTGATCAAGCCTAGGAAGTGGATATGCGGGCCACGGTTCTATACACATCTTCAAGCCGCATTAGGGGTTATGGCTAAAGCATGTGGGTAGAGCTAGTTTTAGTGTTAAAGTTTCGAATAGTGGTAAGGTTTAGTGTTAGTTTTCCCGACAAATTTGGTGGGAATCTTTGGCGAGCTCTGCGTAGTGTTTGTAAAAACTTACCAGTGTTCATTGACAAAAAAATTCCGTATTAAACAAAGAATATTAGATTGCAATTTACAATATACTTAATCAAAAAGACAAACTGAGATTGATACAGATTAATGGAGTACAAAACAGGTATATGTTTGAACACAACAGAACTTTTTGGATCTCACATGTACCATAAACTTGGGGCTCGTTTTTCACAGTCGTCAACACTATATTATTAGAAGCTTCATTCTCTGACAGTAAAAAAAAATATCGTTTGGTACAAATGTTTGCTCTTACTTCATATGCTTTCAGAACTTTTTAGAACAAATTTTAACCCACAGTCTTTTTAAAGATATTGAAGTTTCTTTGAAACGTTTAGATATTTATGCATTAGAGATGTTGGTGGTCTGGTCGGGGCACTGTGAAAGCAGAGTACTTACACATTACATTGGCGGTTAGGGGCCTCTTTGAAACCAGAATACCTACACATTGCAACTGCTGTTGGGGGTCGTTTAAAAGCGTAGTACTTACACCTTGCAGTTGCTGCTAGGGGCCCTTTTGAAAACAGAGTACTTACACATTGCAGTTGTTGTTGGGGGCCCTTTTAAAAGCAGAATAGCCTACTTACACATGAGAACTGCTGTTGGGTGCCCTTTTGAGGGCAGAGTATTTAGTTATGGTGTGGTTCAAGAAATATTATATGAGTGGATAATAAGTTTTTCACCAAAGATGAGGAATATTTACACGCGAAACACCTCGAGTGGGGGCTCCTAAAAAGAAGGAGCCCGAGGCAAGTGCCTCGCTCGCCTCACTTAAACACACCACTACCAACGGTGTCTTACATTCCCTATTCTCTTGAATGAACAATAACAGCGTTTGAAAAGGTTATTTCCACTCTGCAGAGTGTAGACACCAACAATGCCACTCATACCTTGACAGGAAACCTGCTTTAAGTAAATTTTTTACAGGATGAAACCTGATACCAGTCTTTCAGTTTATTCCTTTGTACTTAAACAGATAGTTGGCAGACTGCACATGGAAAGCAACTTTATTTGTACCAAGACCTCCATTGTTTCCCGGTTGAAAAGGCCACCTGATGAAGTCAACTAGAAATTGCTTCCAGTTGATTTGCTCGGTTCAACTGTTCACAAATGAAGGATTCAAAAGTACTAGACATATAAATATTGTGAAAGCTGACTTCTTTGACATGTCCGTTGTCCTAAGCAGCACAAATTTCTCTTCATTCAGAAAACCATTTCTTCTGCTCCAGCTCCAAATCAATACAGCCACCAGCGGTGATCACAAATCTGTCAAAAATGATGGAAGAACGAACGTTCAGACTCACGTGCTGCTGAGAAATTTTTTACAAAAACAAAGAAATATATGACAAAACTATACAAAAACTTTGACATTGATAGAACGTGCAGTTCAAAATTGCGAAAAATGGAAACCCCAGGGAAACTTTTTTACTTTTGCCTTCGGTACAGCAAGAACAGAAAAAGAAACATTACAGAAAAAATACCTCTACATTTTGAAAATACTTCCCTTCTAGCAATTAGTATCATAAGATTTTCAAAAAAACACTTTGGATTTTAGCAACAGTTGCATGGGCATCAGTGGAACTGTGATAAAGAAGCACAAGTTTTGGAGACCAACGAGAGCAGTTGAACCGGAACGCAACTATTGAACCGGATGAAACAGTCATGAGAAAAGACGAGGACGGCAGTAGCGTTTAGTCCACGGAGCAACGGTGAGTTGCGGATCAGAAACAAAGATTTATTACGACCTTACTGCGATATTCTGCCAATAAAAAGAGACAACCAAGAAGCAAATGCGCAATTACAAGTTGCAAGCACCAGAAGAAACTTTTTAGCATTGATCGGAAGGAGGAAAATGAGACGATTGGCCGCAGATTTGAATGGTTTGCGAAAAAACGCAAGTGCACACTGTGGCTCATGAAGATGCGACCTGTGCTGAAAGGAGACAGATTCGTCTATCCGATCCTTGCATTAGTGTAAAAGGAAGAAAATCAAGCCAACATGTGGGGGCGGGGCTGGGGGCGGGGCTACGTATCAAAGTTGATCGCTAATCAAAGCGAAGTTGAGCAGCTCGAAAACCTAAAGCAGTCAAACCAAGTTTTTGATCACGGGACCTCGGCACGAAAGGCCGACAGGAAACTCCGCCGCAGTGAACAAAGACAACCGCAGCCAATATATAGGTATACTCTCCTCAGGACCTCTGAGAGAAATTTTACCAGGGAGTACGAAAACCGATACCGGGCCTGCCTAACTTCGGGTTTTCGTTGACACTGGTATATAGCGTGTTTGTATAGTAATACGAATATAGATGAAACAGCTAACATGGTAGGATTTTAAATATAGCTTCCAGCGCTGCAGTTGGAGAAAGCGACCATCAAATGCGGGTTTGGGTACAGAAAAAACGCGTGATTTCATCCTCCTGGGCCCGAATACGATGTACCTCTTGCACACCCTCTCATAGGCCCTGGCTCTGATAAATTCGTGTAAATTAGAAAAAACAATACAAACTCAAAAAATTACTCTCAAACTCAATCGTTTTTTTTGCTACAGGGTAGTACTAAATCTTTTAGGAAGTGTATGTTCGGTTGTCAAAGAAGGAAATCCTTCTTTATATGACTGAAAAAATGCCAAGTTTTCTGAATGTTTAGTATCTTTAAAATGCAATGTCTGCTTTAAGTGAGTGTGATGGGTTAACAAGCTATGTGGAAAAACGGTTTTGATATTTTCGAAATCAAATGTTTTCAGGACATGAAGTGATGCAAAGGCATCAAATGAATTCCATTTCGAGGTGATTACCCCTACGAATAGGACATAAAAACAAAACGCACGACTTCACGACAAATGCGAAGTTAAAAAATTAGGGGAGAAGTTCAAAAATATGAAAAGATTACTCCTCAGCTGTGTTGTCAGTGTTTTCTTCTGCAATAAATGAAAACAAAAGGTTGCGACGAAGCTTTTTTCACTCTCTGAATCTGTGTACATTGCTTGAGTTTCCCTATTTCTAACTGGGTTGATAAATTGCTTCTTTGTCAACGCTCTGTCTCGAACGCAGTGATGACGCAAAACTCTGCGATTTTGCAGAATTGCTGGGGCAGCGGGGTCGTGTGCGTCGTTCGACAGTACAGATCGCCCCGTTGCGAATGCACGAGTCGTATTCCGAACGGACAGATNGCT
>JGI24158J21664_10010802_pt1 | contig 12162 bp, 5 predicted proteins | sample Ectturendosymbi3_FD_21664 | JGI IMG/M metagenome (IMG submission 21664) | reverse complement strand
TCGCGGGCCGCTGTGTTTGAGACCCTGCTGTAAATAGTGGAATATCTCAAAAATACGTAGGCTACGCTCGTGATATCGCAAAAACATTGTTCTGCAATAAATCGAGGGAAACCGTAATGCGCAATAACCAGAGCATTAAGACCGGGATAAACCACGTAAGAACGTTCTTCTCTGCACATTGAGACAAAAAAAAGATAAAAACATGTTGCGCGTGCCATACAGAAAATGACTAGACGTTCCCTTGTAACTACTGTAAGGTCGATATTCCGCATGTACATTAACAGTTGTCACCGAGATTGATATTTCTAAAGCAATGCTGTATCCTTCACCCTTGTCAGTGGTCCTGCAGCCTCAAGCATCAACATTCATCGATAGAAAACTCATGATGTGAGCTAATTTCTANAAATGCAGGTAGTCAAATTCTCCAAAAACCAAGTTGAACGGCAATCATATGTCACTGCTCATCTCCTGTGCAAAACTCTATCACTGCAACATATTATTATGCTGACGCGAAGCAGTAAAACAATTACCAGTCTTCTCTTTTTAGTTGTCAGCAACGACGCCCAATCAATATCAAATCAAACTAAAAATCACCATGCTTCCTGCTCAAATAACTAAGGGCTGGTCATACGCAAATGCTTTGTAACAAATTTGATATTTTTAATGTGAGGTTTTAATGTGGTGCATCTACGTACAAGGAAAAGTTTTGCTGTTCCTAATCTATGCTAATTCTTTCCAGTCAATCACACTATTATGATACTATAAATTAGAGCCAGTGCCACACATTTCATCAGGCCAATAAACAACTGACCTTGTCCTTAGTCACGAACAACCACACCGCGTTGGCTTGGTCATGACGTTACGAACCAAAATCAAATACACATCAGTATACACTTGCATAACAACAATGAACTGAGCAACTCGCGAAAAGCTCAGTTGAGGTCGGAGCAACTGAACCTACACAAAAGGGTGGCGTTCCTGACTGTTAAAAACACTTGTGGACAAAAATTGCTATCGTATATTCTGAGTATGTAAAAGCAAAATTAGATTGATTAATACAATTTGTATTTTCTGCGGACTGCCGGGCTCAATGCCATTCCTTGAATTTTATAACATTTTTTGCAGTGATTGCTTTGGACAAAAGACAGCTGACCTCTTTCATTACCGTTCACTCTGACAATTTTTAACTTTAGGGCAACATCTCAACGGTTTTTCATTTTAGGCAGTACCTGGAGATTTTGATTAAAAACACCGTTTTCACAGTTATACAATAAGCTTTGTTTATTGGAGCTTGTTTTTCGAACAATCAACTTAACTAAGAAAGGTTAGGGATTGGTGTAAAACAGTGCACTCTTCAAAAGAAATTACTCAACTTGCCTTGCATGATTTCTTCAGTCCACAGAAAGCTTATGGTATAGATCAGAGGTTCCCAGCCTGGGGTACATGTACCCCTAAGGGTACATTTGCCTATCCGAAAAGGTACATTTAAGGTTAGCAATAGAAAAGAAATATATGTTTAAATATCTTGATTTCCACATATCTATACATATTTTCAAAAGCTGTTATATGCTTATTTAAAAATATATCTGTGATTAATCATGATAAAATATTTTGTCATAAGAAATTTTAGGGGTACATGTTCATATGTTGAAATACTGAAGAGGTACATGCTCATCTGTCGGAATGCTGAAGAGGTACATGGTCAGAGAAAGGTTGGGAACCCCTGGTATAGATGGTCTGACGAGCGACCGAGACAGTTGTATGATGAAATCCAATTGCTGCATTGAAAAGCAGCTGTAAATCAGTTTTGTATTTTCGATATTATTGTGCTGCTGCTATAAATTCACTTGACACAACAGAATCTCGGAAAAAAACCGAAAGCCTACAAAATAGTTAATTAGCGACTTCAAATTTTACCCCCTGAATATACCGCCCGGGATGGACCAGCACTACCTCCAGTTCCTTTTAGGTTTGCTGATGCCTCGTAAACAAACAGCTCGCTTCGTTTACAGTAACCGATCATGTTTTTGTAAGCTGTAAATCGTGAACTTAAGCATAAATTGTGTTTGCTACTGAGAAACATCATATCATGAAAAACGAAATCTCGCAACATCATACACCGAACACAAACTGGTGTGTAAAAAATGCAAAGGAACTTTGTAAACGCAAGTCATAAATGGCATGCAAGTCATAAATATTACATGTTAGTAATTAACCTCAAACGTTCGTAAAGATTTAATTTTTCTCACCAGTTCCCTCACATTAGTAAAACAAGGTACATCCCACACATGGATCAACCCATTTCCGTCTCCTACTGCCAGGGCCGGATGTGCTTATTTGCGGACCGCATAGCATGTTTAAGAGTCCATAACACAAATACCAATATTCGAATAAAATCATAATGGCTTTTAATTTTCAATATAATTTAATTTAAAACATTGGTTACTGTGTTGGCATTTCTTATGCGTCTTTACAAGAGTTATGTATACATGCATATCAACAAATTGATTTTAGTGGAGCCACACTTCTTTCTTAGATGGTGCTCGTAAAGGGGAACAAGTAATTGGTGCGCTTTTCTTTCAGAAACTAGTGAGGTAGTGACAGAACCTACAGTAATACTGGCGTCGTTCTGCCCCAAAAGCGAGGTGAGACCAGGGGCGTTAAGAGGGAGGGCAAGGGAGGCACATTGCCGCGGGAGCCGAACCCCTGGGAGGCACCGGGTAGCCCAACAATGTCGCAAGTGCTTTCTTTAATACGGTAAATTTGCTCCCGAAAGACCTTAGGTTCAAACAAGGGGGCGCCAAACTTGTTTCTTGCCCCGGGTGCCATCCAACTTCAGTACGCCCCTGGGTGAGGCGTGAGGCAGAGCAAGCACAACTTCCATATATGCAGTAGGCTACATCTTATTAAAAATCCTTCAAACGTGCGGTACTTCAAAATCTGTGGAACATAGCGTCAAATTTAGGTTTTGCAGACCCTAAAGCGTGTTTTGAAATTGTCCCTAAATACAGGTATTTGGTTGCATCAAGTAGGGTTTCCTCTTAGGCAATATTTTGCGGTTTTTATTTTGGTGTAAATCAAGTGAAGTTTTGGATGTTGTTTCCTGCACTGTACGATTGTGTTTCACATTTTTTATAATATAGGCTAGATAATAATGTAATATTATTGTTTTTTAATAATAGCTGTCAAAACACTGAAGGCTGAAGGTTGCCATGAAATCCTATCTGAAATGCTCAAACTTGAATCAAGAAGGAGTTCTTTGACTCACTTGTGTGTATCAGGTGGCCTGGTGTTCTGGGAGGACACGTAAAGATTGACAAACTGCTGGAGTGATCATCCCCAGACACAAAAAGGGAGACAGGAGTGAATACCCTAACTAGCGGGGCATACCTCTCCTTAGCCTCCATGGAAAAGTGCATGTAAAATGTCTTGAAAAAAGATGTCGGGGAATATGAACCAAAGCTGGAAGATACCCAGTGCGATTTTCCTCCCGACCGTAGCACCAGGGGCGTAACGAGGGTGGCAAGGGGCTCAATTCCCCGGTCGCGGAATCACTATGGGCCGCCGAAGGCCGAATGACTGCGGGGGCGCCGAAAAGGCCCAGCAATATCACTAAGTACTTTCTTCAATAGAGTACATTTGCTCCCGAAAAGACCTTAGGTTCGAATATGGGGGCGCCAAACTTGCTTCTTGCCCCGGGCGCCATCTAAACTCGTCACGCCCCTGCGTAGCACTACAGACCAAATTTTCGCTTTCCAGCAGATTTTCCAGAAATCTTGAAAATAGGCCAAAGATATCTACACTTATTTTGTCAAACGCGAGAAGGCATACGATCGGTTTACTCGGGAAAAGCTTTGGGGGAGAGTATGGTGGCGACGGCCGTCTGTTACTGGCCGTCAAAAGTCACTGTGTTCCTGGCTTCATGCTCAGACGTTTGTGTTCGTATCGGCCGATTTAATCACAACCGTTCGTGCATTCTGACATTGAGGCGCGTTTAAATTATGTTGAAACAGCAGCCCAAGCAGACACTGCGGCAAACGGTGCCAAACGAATTTTTCTCTAGTGGCTGTTATGCAAATAACGTGAAGGTGGAGCTCGGAGGAATTCCCTGACAGAACGACAGTTCAAAATAAGAACGGCGACTTTGGCACAATTTTCTTTGTGCATCAGTGTTGCTTTTTTGCATGGTTCGTAATTTTGCAGAGCTGTTTTGATTCCTTATATTGAACCAAGTCTACAACAGTCCAGAAATACCCTTTTCAAAATGGGGGAGAATTCGAAGTCGCATTGCTATATTCTCTCTAGTAGCCATTGTGTTCACTGCAGCAAAACTTTTAACTATGTTGCTAACAGCATTTAGCAAATAAAAGATCTGAAAATGGCACGAACTGTCAATCATAATATTTTAAAGCACTGATCGTAAGATGATTCGTTTGATGGCCAAACCGGTGGCTCACATAAGAATCATATGAAAAAGAGATATAAAGCGTAGAAAGGATGCCTACTGCATAGGCGAAATATATACTCTGATAAGACCATAGTGTCTAATTCTTGGCTGTGAAAAGATTCCTTTTGACAGATAAGAACTACTGTAATATAAAAACCCTTACCATGCAAAAATAATGTATGATTCTGAGTGGGATTCCAAAGTATAATCGCAGTTTTTAAATAAAGGGTTAACTGTCCATTTTCCTACTTACCTTGCTTTGGTTAAAAACAGAAAGCAATAATTAACAATTGCGAAGTTGAAAGGAACAGCCTGCCTCGGTTGCGTAATTATGAAATCTTAACACCTACGGCTTACTGCTGTCAACGAAAATTATTACCAAGTTGTTCGCTTAGATTTTTGAAGAACACTGTTAACAATTTACATAATTTGGCAAATTTCTTGTTATAAAGCAAGTACGCAAATGAATAGAATCGATAGAAAAATCAATTCGGCAGGTTTTTCATAAAGAGCTGGGGCTTTGAGTGCTCCCGCTACTGCAACACACACCTTCGAACTAGAAACCTGTTTTTTAAGGTGAGCATTTCGTACATCCGGAATAAGAAGCCTAATTTTCACTTTCTGTTAGTGCTTACTTCATATAGTTTTTAAAGCTAAATAGAAGAGCCGGTTAAAGCAATAAAATAAATGGGGAGGTAAAGTGTGTTTGCAATGGTGATGCAAATAAATTTTATTCCAAAGTTTATGTTCTCACAGTGTCGTTACTTGTAAAATAAGTTTCTCCGACATCAGTGTTTGTCAATACTGAGTTGTTTACACAGGGTAAGGTAGGCCACATGGTCTACGGTCTTGGTTTGCGAAGTCGGGTTACTGTTTTACCGTCTATGTAAGAGGGTAGTTCAGCACGAAGTTTTGGATTTTTGACGCAATTCCTTATCTTTTTGGTTTTCGACGCAATTTTTTTCTGTGTGCTTTTTACACAGCTTTGCCGGGTGTAATGAGTGCTTGGAGAGTGCAACTGTAAGAAGTAAAAAGAAACTAAACTGACAACTTATAGGAACTCTACTGGTTTAGCGACTGTTACAACCACTCAAAAATGTTGAGGCTCCCAGAAAACCATTTCGAGGTCCAGTGTCATCTTAGACTTGCACAGATTCCCGAGAACCCAAAAATAAAACCGTAGCCGTTGGTTTAAAATTGTTTGGTAAGACAAACAATCATTGACCAACTTTTTCAGTTTTTGCCCGAAAACGTTAAAGTAAAAGTTGGCGTTACCAAATCAATCCAGTGGCGGATTAACAATCGTAGCAAATGCAGCAATTGCTACGGACCCCGCGGCCTTTTGTAATAAATCTTAGTTATTACATTGTATATAAAAATTTGTTCAGTCTAAGAAGTCCAGAAGTCAATATTTTGCTATATATCCCGCGAAAGTAGTAAGCGAAGATTTTCAACTGAATGCTGTCTGTGTCCAGAAATTCATGTTAGTTTTTTTTGTACAGTTACGTAACAAAAGGCATAAGATTGCCGTCAGCAGTGTTGCCATTTCAGCTGATTTGCTGCTAAATCTCACAGGATTTTCTCACTGTTAACTGTAAAATTTTCAATCTAGCAGTTAGATAATTTTCTAGCAGGATTTTACCAACCGTTTGGCAGGTTCATCAGGTAACAAACTCCTGACCAAAAACCTATTCTAAAAGTTTTTCAAGATGAAAACTTTACACCTTCTTCATCAAAAGATATACTTATGTTCTTCATGACGTTTTTAACTGGGTAACACCAGTGGCGATTCTAGAATGAAAAAACTGGTGGGGGGCACTGCGGGGCCAAGGAAGAAAGTGGGGGCCAACATAAATATCTCTCCTGCATGGTGATTTTCCGTTGTAATGAAGATTGATTTCATATGCTTAACCCTATCAAACCCAACACAGGCTTGTGATTATCGTCAGAACCGTCGCCAGAAAGTCTTCAAATCGTTTAAAATATTGCTGGCTGAAAGTCATTTGCTGTATATGTCAATCAAACGAACTTGAACGTGAAATTCAGCACAAAACTGGGGGGCCAAGCAGTGGGCCAGCCAAAAATCTGGGGGTGCCATGGCCCACCCAGGTCCCCTTTAGAACCGCTATTGGTAACACCAGGACAAAGCACAACCAACTGCTTGCAATTATTTGGGATTTTTATTATGATGCAAAGAAGCTGCTTCAAGCAGATGATTGTATCATGATAACAAGTAATTAATTAGATAGCTTAGTGAAGCCTAAATTATTTGCTTGTGTGGTTAGTGAGCGCGTTAGGTTGCAAGGCAACATTGGTGAAATATGTTTTTATCCCACGACACGATATTTCCAAGTGATTCACTCACGCTAGTAAGTAGTACTGGCTGGTAAAAAAACTTCCTGGTAAACCGAAGCTCCCAAAAGTTTCGATATATGTGGTTGCAAGATTCAAAACTTACTACAAAAGTTGGCTCAACAACTGCTGCCTATCTTGCTGATTTAACAAAAGCCTTTTGCGAGGGTTTGCAACAATGCAATCATAGCGAAGTAATGTGAGCTTAAAAGGCATAACTGGACACAAAAGCACTCAGATAAGACTAAAGAACTTTTTGCATGCTCCCTAATGTAATACAAAGTTACAAAGACCAGACTTGGAAAGTTGTAGGGCTGAAGCTATGGTCAAATTGTTTATCGCTGAGCATTATTCTACTGTATTAAAACATGCAACCATTTGAAAGAGATCGTCAAGAACTGTGTGTAATACAAAAAACGAGGCATGCTGCAGTTACTTTGCTCAAAAAGTCAAAATGTTGACTGACAGAAAATTGTGGGCGGAAAAGTGTGTTGGCCAAGACCGGCATTTTCAGCCCATGCTTATTGAGAACGAGTGAAATTGAGCGAGTGCAAGACGAAAAATTAGTATATTGTACTTTATAGGTTTCTTTTAATCGTATTAAAAATGACAGTTTTTAACAGAATTTCACTGCTTTTAGCAGATTTTAGCTGAGAATTTGTGACAAGACCTTCAGCAGATTCTAGCAGTTTTTTGTGACACTATTTAGCAGATTTAGGTCACAACCATCTGGCAACATTGGCGGTCAGAAAGATACACTCAGACTGCCATGTCACGATGCGAACTGGATAGAGCATGCAGAGAGTAAAGCTAGAAACACGGATGCCTTGCTCACACACTATGATTTAGCAGGTGTTGAGATGTTTTTTTTTAACTTGGGGCCCCGCACTCTTGAAATGCTGCGGGCCCCACGCTACCTTAACCCGGCACTGAATCAATCCTAAATATTTTTTACCAGCTAGGACAGCGGTTCCCAACCAGGGGTTCCCGGATCCCTGGGGATCCGAAACAAGATATTTGGGGATCAACTATGAGATTTTCGAGGATGAGAGTTTGTATGTTCGTGGATGTACTGTTTTCAAAATAACCGAGGTTTATGAAAGCTTGCAAGTGCTAGTACTCTCTAGAATATTATCCAGCCTAGTTATTCCAGCTAATGTTACTAATTTAACAATTAAAGTTGCTACATGCGTGCGTTGCTATTTCTGCTTCACTGTGCAGTTACCACGCTGAAAAAGGCCAGTTTGCTATTTCTGCTTCACTGTGCAGTTACCACGCTGAAAAAGGCCAGTTAAATGTTTATGGAGCAATTATGGCAAGCGTGTTGTTTGATGCTACAGAACTCGAAAGTTTATGGTGTTCAACCATGCGAAGTACCGGAAGTTGAGTACAAAAGCCCTGTCTATTCTAGTGCCCTTTGCAACAACATATTTATGCGAATCTGGATTTTCCTCTCTACTTCATTGAAAAGGAAGTATCAGAACCGTTTGAACCCCTCTAACAATTTTCGTGTGGCTCTGAGTAATTGTGTGTCAAGGTATGGGCGGATAATTTCAGAGAAGCAGCAATAAAAAACTCATTAGGTTTATTCCTAATGAGTAGTAGGATATTAAATTAAAACAGTACGAATGAGTGTTTTCTGTTGTGTTGTCAGTAGGCCTACGTTTTACGAGTAGTAATTTAAAAAATGGAGACACGGCAAAATGGGACTGTTTTGTGATTTATACGCTTTTTTCAAGACGAAGGGGTGCCAATGCCACTTTATTTTATGAAAGGGGTGCCAGCTTCAAAAACGTTTGCGAACCTATGATGGTAATGGTAATGGTTTATTGTTTAATATGACTCAGCTAATAAGTAGAAGCAATACAAAAAACCACCGCACACTAGGTAAACTAACCGTCAGTGAATATTAGAGCAAATGAAAATATGATGGCATAATAGCTGATCAGTGTAAACAAAGAGTGGTATGAGCTAAGAGCTGAACAGCACAAAGCATAATTACTACTCTAGCAGTTACCTGGAAAATGCTTTCCTCTGCGTTTCTCCACAAAAATTGTTTTACTAAATTTCCATGATAAATATTGTAGAATGCTCACGAAGTTCAAGTTCCTGGGATGGTATTCACAAGTGACGCAAGGCAGAGCAAGGAGATTGATCCACAGACATAGGTGGCGGAACTGGGGGGCGCANGGTCCTACAGCCCCCCATTAAATTTTACCTAAATAAGTTTAAGTTACACAATTCGTAGTGGGTACACTGTTCGGTAAATCGTTTACTGAAAAAAATGTGCAGATATTTGGCCGTATTTCGGCAATATCATTTGTAATTTGGCAGGATTTTGTAAATGTTTGGCAGGATACGGCGTGCGCAATCTGGTCACTCTGCTCGGGCTTGCTTACCGCATTGGTGTTGTCGAACAGTGTTGCCAGATTGTGTAATATTATACAAGTTTTGTGAAATGGTGTAATATTTCAAACTCGTGTGTAAGAAAAATTTCGTGCCGCACCATCGAGAAATTGGTGCAATTTCATGTAATTTCAAGCGTATTAACACAATTCTAAACAGTGAAATTTTGCTGAATCTTATACGCAAAATGAAATATGTGACAGAAAAGTTGTGTTTTGTTTTGCATTACATTCGCAACATGATTGGCATCTTTGCAGACCACTTGCTACATATGCTTCGTCTTGTCCTTGCATTGTGGTATCTAAAAGTGCATGACGACATAGATATCGATGCCCTTGTAACTGAACTAAAACCATTGAAGAACATATCATTGTCTTCGTACCTGATGCTTTCGAAACTGTATGTGGTGTCAGCAAAGCTCTCTTACCCCTGTTCTAACGCACAGGCATCGGAAGGATTTTTTTCCAGGGGGGAGGGCATCAGCGGATTTTTCCACAGGTAACCATGAAAATTTTTCCAGGGGGCCCAAAGTGATGAAATTTCAGTTTTCCTTCTAGAAACTAAGAAAACGACCTTTTTTGCTAAAAATATAATAGAAAAATGTCAAATTTCAAAATCCAAGGGCAAGAACCCCTGTCCCCCGCCCCCCGACGCCCATAATCTTGGGGGAATTTACAAGAGTACTGTACGACTGTACTTGACACAGGGCCGTCGCCAGCGTGGTCGGGAATGGTGCCCGCCCCTCATTTAAAATCTGTTCCCCCCATTTCATGTTTGGATCCCCGGTTGCTGCATACATCCAATATTGTAGTTAAAATTGTGGCCCTTTGTGGTTTTGGCCCCCTGCTGCGAAATCCTGGCGACCGGCCTGACTTGACAATACCAATGTCAATGCTACAGCAGAGCGGTCATTTTCGTGCCTTTGACGGCTGAAGAACTACTTGGCAAACAAACTTAACCAAGAATACTGGACCACAGGATGTTTTTGCACATTCACAAACAGTTAATAGATCAGGTTGATCTCATAGCAATACTGCAAGAATTCATAGCAGAAAATGATCGCAGAATTAAACTTTTTTGGAAAGAATTTTGTACTATGGCACTGTAACATCTGTTGTTACTAGGGCGCGTTCACATATTCCGTCAACAGATATTAGGTATCTATTTTTTACCCCATCATCATTTTGAAAGCCGCTTTCACCCCTATCTGATGATGTAATGTGTGGACCGATGTTCCCTCTAAGGTGCGCAACTTCGCAGTACCACCAGACTGTCTGCGCAGTGAAATCTCATACCCGCGCACTTGCAACATTCAAAATTCGATATTGTGTATATATCACACCATTTAAAACGCTTCACTAGTTGTGTGTCTGTAGTTGCGCAACTGCATGCGCACTAAAACATTTGCTCAGTGTAAAAGTTTCTTAGAGGGAACACTGATGTGGACGCTCCCTTAGCTTTGTGTATGTTTTGTGTTTGTGTGCTTAGTTGTGAATGAATTTTGTGTAAGACCAAGAACAACTGGTTACATTTATGTGCTCAAGTCAGCGTAGCCTAGGTGTAGTGTGGATAGGGGTAGTTGAGGGCGTATAAAACATTTCTTAAACACGCTGACAAAATTTAATGACGTCATTTTCAATGATTGTGACGTCACAGTTTTCAAGTAAAATCACAAGAATTTTCCATAATTTTTTGACGTGCAGTTTTGCCCCACCATTTTTAAAATAGCTCCGCCACCCATGTCCACAGATTGGCAAAGCAGTCACAGTATTACGTGACCTTTATCGTTCCGTGGTTACAAAACGGGAGCTTTCAAACACCTCAGAGCTTTCCATTTTCAAATTGGCTTTTGTCCTCACCTATGCTCATGAATCTTGGGTAATGACTGAAAGAGTGCTATCTCAGGTACAAGCGACAGAGATGGGATTTTTGCGAAGAGTTCCCAGCGAGACGCTTCACGACAAAGTGCGCAGATGTCAAACTCGGAAAACACTAAATACGCAGCCACTTCTCTGAATAGAAAGAGCCCAACTGCGATGGTTCATCACGTGATCAAGATGCCCCAAGAAAGATTGGCGAGACGAGTCCTGTTGGCTACACACACGGGAAAGCGACCCAGACATCGACCAAGAACCAGGTGGGTTCCACAGGAGCGTAGGAACTGGGTGTACCGCATGGGCCTGGCCGCCACTTTAAATTTAGAATTTTGCTTAAAAAGTTTACGCAACGCAATTAGTATTGGGTCCATTGTTAAAGTAAAGAGTTTAATTAAAAAACAACTAGTTACATTTATGTGCTCACGTCAGTGTAGCGTAGATAGATAGGGTGTAAATAGGGGTCGGTGACTCGGTGAGGGATTATAAAACATTGCATAAAATTGCTTAAACATGCTGACAAAAGTTAATGACGTCATGTTTCAATGCTTGGGACTTCACAGTTACCTATACAAAATACAAAAATTTTCGATAGTTTTTTGACGTGCACTTGTGTCTCCCCACTTTGAAAAAGGTTCCTCCACCACTGGGGTTCCTGCAGACCGTGGGCTATTTCGAAACCTATAGAGCTGATGCCCGATACGACCATACTGCTAGGAAAAGCGGGTGTGAGAAGTGAGTAAATACTGCCGAATGAACATCTTATAACAGATTTAAAAATTTTATGCAACTTACAGCGGTGTAATGTGAAAAAACGAAATGGGTGTAACAGCGCGGTGGCTGCTACATGCGACGCGCTAAGCATAACATCCCCAGCACCACGAAAGCTACTGGGAGCTTCCTTTAGCCTGGCTGTAAGTGCGCAGGCAAGCCTCTTCTTCAATGGTGGAGATGCGGGGCACGGCGTGGTAGGGAGTTCGATACTGCGTCGTGCGCAAAAGCTTACGGTCCTCGTACGAGGCTTCGCCTGTGAGAGCACTCGGAGCGCGGCTCCCGCTTAAAGAGAGAAGGGGGAGTGATGCA
>JGI24158J21664_10010800_pt1 | contig 12164 bp, 5 predicted proteins | sample Ectturendosymbi3_FD_21664 | JGI IMG/M metagenome (IMG submission 21664) | reverse complement strand
ATGGTATGGTTTAATCATGCATTTTTGTGACTCAAATCACGAAATAACACGAATGCAGCAAGAGGAAATACAATAACATCAAAGATCACTAGTTGATGATATGGTGATGAAAAAATATAAAAAATAAGAAATTTCACGTTTCGCAGCTTAGAAATCGTGTTCTAACATGTTGAATCACAAAGGGTTAGCGAAAGACCATCTGGGTCAAGTTCTCAGCCAGCCCTACTGCTAGCACAAACCAAATTGTAATTGAAGACGTTTTACTAGAAGTAATAAAGAGCATCAAATCAACGTCAGGTAAAATAAGCATAAAAACAGCAACAAAAAACAGTGGGGAAAAGCATGCCTATGTACAGGGGGTGGGGTGAGTAACTATAGAGGTAGATAGGAGGGAAAATAGTGGCATCAGCGCAATGTTACAGAATGTGACAAGCATATAAAAAGAACATCAAACAGAACGTAACAAGCATATAAAACGCAGATCAACAGGAAGTCTGGCAAGATAGCAGGACTTTTTTATATTTTTTGCCAAACGAATAAGGCGAAGACGATTTCAATTTTTCCGGAATGTTAGACCAAATTTTCGGACCAATATACTTTAAAGAGAGCTGACCCAGAGATGTTTTCATTCTAGGTAAATAATATATTTGCAGAGAAGCAAGTCTTGTTTGATATTTGTGGACTGATGCAATCTCAGCAAAGTAGTTATCAAAGTGATTAGGTAATCCACCATCGCTTGTCACCAGACAAGTCATCTTCCTGTTGTGAAAACTCGCTTGCATGTGTTGCTTGATGCGGTTTAGACAGTTTTGATTGCAACGTTAATTTCCCGTTAAAACACGCAGTAAAAGTGTTGCTTGTCAAATATAAATAGAACGGGCAGAAATCGTTTCATGAACCTAGACCTCTTCGCCATTTGGAACGTGTGACCAAAAGTTATTTCCTGCAAACCTGCTTAATATTCAGAAAACTCAGCTCTATTCTCTTGCTGCATGAAGTGCATGAAGTGACAAACCGTACGGTTGCATCAGGGCCGTAACCAGCTGATATTTTCGGGGGGTGGGCAAAATGACTGTAACTAGTTGATGTACCTAACAACTAAACGTGTTTTTGAAAATTTCAGGGGAAAACTGTTCGGTTACCCCCTTCCCTGGTTGCGGGCCTGTGTTGCATTCAGAAAACAAATCTTAATCTCATCACATGGCCCCCTTTTACTCTTTCGCAGGTACCTAATGAACAGTCGTCATACTACGGCGTAGCCGGGGTCAACGCAAAAACGAACGAAGTTATTCACTACGTCGAAAAACCCGACTCGTTCGTGAGCAGCAATGTCAACGCCGGACTTTACTTGTTAAGTGTGGAAATTTTCATAAGTATTGGCAGAATATTCCAGAAACGGCACCGACCAAGTTCGTCATATGAGTGAGTCACTACGCACGAAACCATTGGTTCCCGACCTTTTGTTGGCTAACGCCCCCTTTTCTGACAAACAGATTTTCTCGTCGCCTATCATGCCCAACACACATATCAACAAAATTTTCGTTCTGTATATTTATCATGGTTGAAAATGATTAAAACAAGACCGAGTGAAAAGATTAAATTAATTCATCTTGCAGTTTTAGCCATGTCCGTGGTATGGAAGGGAAATCAGCATTTAACCAAGTAATGGTTAAATGTGCTGGCAATTTCATTGATAATGAGATAGTTGTGCTTGGTGAAGAGATATCAGTTTCTCGACATCAGGTTGGAACTCATGCAAAAAAAGTCATAGATCCCCACGTTCACAAATATTTATTCCGTTTCTGTGCTTTGAAAGAAGAAAACCGACTGCACTGAAGCCTTTTTCCACTAAATATGACGTTGGGAATGCAATGAGATAAGTCCCCACTGTTTCCACAATACTGGATAGCAAATGAGACTTTCTTTTGCAACCAAAAATCCTGATAAGATTTTCTGAACTTTGGTCACAGCCCAATATCATGTCAGATTGCAAGGAGTTCTTCCTCGACCACTCCTGCTTCTTCACTATCAACACCTAGAAAGGATTGATAACCTTAATCTGGTACCTTAATCAAGATCCCTAAATCTCTGAGACTTGTCTCGTTGCAACTCATCCAGGTGGGTACAGTAAATCTGAAGGACATCATCTGGTAGTCTCCAACACGGTCTACTTAAGATATCTTAAGTAGGCCGTGGTCTACAATTCAGAAAGGCTTGGAAACGGTCAAAGTTCATGACGGGGTTGATTTCGTTTGAACAGCAGTAAACTTGGACAAGAAGGTGGATATTGCTGATGTGGCTTTAATGAGGTTAACATCATTCCCTTGCAGTTACAAATTAACCTCACTGAGCTTTTTGAAGAAATCTGACAAACAAGCAACGTCAAATTTGATGTTTCTTAGTTCATTACAGAGGGCCAACTGTATCAAACAGTGAATAGAAACGTCTCAGGCGTAATCCTTTGACAGCCACCTTCTGTGTGCAGCAACAGGCGTACAAACTCTTCAAAATAAACAGGTGTTCAAACTCTTCATCATTATCCGAGTGCCCCACATTGCTAATCTTAGCATAACACTTCTAAATCGTTTGGTGTTGTTTGATCAATCCACTAATACTCTGCCACATTTTTAGTAAATTTTGAGTTCGGAGCAATGTAAGATTGAATTTACTCTGCAGGTTTTAAAAGCATTTGAACTTAACCGCGACACTTGTAGTCGTCCACTCGCTCTGCCATCTTTCTCTCGCTAGACTTCCTTGGCATTACTCAAGCTGAAGTGCGTTCTGAAAAACATTTCTGTTTTCTGGAATCTTTTCAATTCCCTCTAAGGAGCTTATTGTTGTTAGCATCTAATACTAACTGTAAAACATACAAACTTCCTTTCTACTTTCGAATTGAACTCGTACAGGTTTATTATTGTATATATTTGTGATCATTAAAACCACTCCACCCAAAATCAGCTCAGACGTTTGGTTACGAAACGGGCATTATTAAGTAACAGTTTATCCATGCCAAAAAGTGCAGCTGACGAAAATTTCAATCATAATTATTTTATTATAGAGGAGTGCAGTTTTACTGTGCAGCTTTAGTGATGGAAACTGCAGTTCCTCAATGTATTTTCTAGAATTTCACATCTGTTTCAAAAACGCCAAGTTTTTGTTTATAAATTACATGCATACATGTTTGTTGATCATACTGTTTTTTTATGACATTTGGTCACTCAAAGTTTGTAAGACAACAAAAATGTATTTACTAAAAGGATCTCCTAACGCCCCCCCAACCGCCCATTTCTCCTTCACCGCCCCCCTAGAGCTTCTCACCACCCCCAGGAGGGCGGTACCGCAGTTGGGTACCACTGCACTAAACGATTGAGGTGATAAGGGTCAAACCTTGAACAGCTGAGCATGCGTCATTTCCAAACCTAATCTTTTTCAAACTATTCTGCACGTAATGCAATAACCTATCTGCACCAGGTATGCCAGTTTAATGTGATTTCATTTCAGTGCATATACAGTAGTTTGAAGAAAAAACATAAAATCTTTATGTATTATGCATAGGCTAATGTTACAAATGAAAAACACAGAAACGGAAATAAAAACGAAATAAACTTTGACAAACACAAATCCACAAGTGGACTATTACTGAAAAATATTTTTTTTGAGAACAGCAAAATTTTGTTAAAAAAGTTACTGAAGTTTTGGCAATGAAGTCGGATTACCTCAATCTACTTTAAACGCTTTTTGATCGAAACGATTTTGGTGCAACTTCTCGTGCAAGCTTTATTTTTAAGAATGTACGTTTCTTCGACAGTATTAAGAATGCTCCATTTTATCTTGGGTTTGCCATGTTTCTGTGTTTGTCACAAGCGTGTTTCAATTTGTTTTTCGCAATTATTGCTTCTAAAACAACTCGCAATTGCTGGTTTGTGAAAAATCAGTTTGTTTCAAAAACGCTACTGAGAAAGTTTAGGTCCTTTCTTAGCCCAACGATATTGCTAGCTTTAAACAATCTAAACTTTAGCGGTAGAAACCACTGGATTTTTTATGGTGAATACACTATTTTCAATCAGTTTGTTTGGCTCTATATTCTGACCAATTAAGAGTTACACGCTTGTGCAGGCACAAAGGCTTTCTCGCATTTGTTGATCTTTCACTTGTTAACTTTGTACAAACTGTAGAAAAGGCAGGTCATTTCATTCGAAACCCTTTTCAGTCGTCCAGATTACGGCGTGCATCTTTTGCAGTGATACCTACATACAAGAATCAAGCCAAGTTAACGGTTCGTTGTCCACTGGACGAATAAGCCTGGAGGACGACATACTTCCATCGTTGGCTGGATCAGGAAAGTTATTCGCATACCAGATCAACAGTTTTTGGTTGAGCATCAAGTCCGCTGGTTCAGCACTTTACGCAAATCGAGCAATTCTGGAATCTTACAAAGTGACGCACCCTGAGAGATTGAGTTTACAACCAAACTACTGTGGCAATGTTTATGTTCATTCGACAGCAGAAGTTGATCCAACGGCTGTGGTGAGTTTTGTCACGTTGCTTTAACAAGATGGTTTTCCAACTGGGTTTTTCAAACGTTTTGGTATTGGCAAGAAAGGATTCGATGAAGGAATAATTAGTTTAATTTCTGTCTATATGTACCATTGTTGTGAATGATTGTATCTTTGTGGTATTAATTCTTTGTTTAATGAACTAAAAATTGAAAGATTTTATTCAACTAAAACAGTAAACGTATGTGTTGATCAAATTTTACGTAATTTCACTTAATGGGAAATCCTACTTTGAATGTTAAATTAGCAGCAATTCCTGGCATGTGGTTTTGGGACCTTGACGGTAATAAAAGAAAACGTTTGATAACTTGAAACAATTAACAGTGTTTCCCCAATTGCAAAAAAAGTCTTAAATCCCCGCATGTGGACAGAAGTTGAATAAAATTAAATGCCATAGAGCAGGTAACGATTCAGACTGCAAATTTTGGTAATTGTCCAGTACCAAACCTTAAAAAAAGACATATATCCTCTTATTATCAGATGAGTAGAAAGTGCAGCCGGCCATTTTATTATTTTGAAAGTTTGCCCTGTGACGGAAGGGTAGCTTATTAATTGCTTTTTTTCACTGGCACATTTTTTCCGCACGCGTTTGACTTCTGTGACACACCTGTATGGCTGGCCGTGACTAGTGCATAACCTCGTTTAGTTTACAGTAAGGAGAACTTTAACGAGGAAACCACTTCACTCTAGTTTTTACCAAGGTATTTCACTAAAACTGTGACTTGTATGAGATTCTGCAAAAAAACAAAATGTTTGCGCTTCCCTAGTTTTGTATATTAAAAAATCGTAATGTGCCCTCTGTGTAGACTCCTTTTGGCATAAAATGCTATGTAATGAACTTACATTTGTGTGTCTTCCCTAGCAATACACTAAAAATTCTCACAAACAAGCTACATGCTACGTAAGCGTAAATTTTGAGATGGGAAGAGAAAAGTTTATGTTATGAATTCATACATTTATCCAAATGAAAATGAGGTGAACCAACGATTTCAACCATAACAAGGAAATTGTTACTATGGATTTGGATGGAGAAGCTAGGGTTGCTTTCCCTTCTACCTGGTGAGTACAACGTTCACAACCCTATTCACCACCCTACCTACCAAATATGAGTCACTTTCATCCAGGGTCGTAACGAGGGGGCAAGGGGTCGTAATGCCCCTGGCGCCGAGAAGTCTCAACAATGCCGCAAGTACTGTACTTTCTTCAATACAGTACATTTACTCCCAAAAGACCTTAGGTTCGAACAGGGGGCACCAAACTTGCTTCTTGCCCTGGGTGCCATCTAACATCGGTACGCCCCTACTTTCATCACTGGCCATATTGATAGTCTTGTGCAATAGGTATAATATAAACATTTTGAGCAAATGTAGGTGGGGTATGAATTGTGAAATATCAGCTTTAAGGCTCTATGCAATCATTCCCAGCATCTTTGAAAACTCTGCTGCACCAATTTGATGTAGTGGTCCATCTCTAAACGTCACACGCTTGGCATTGGGATGAATAATGCTTGTGGTTGGATGACACCTTTTTTCTGCAATTGTGACAAAACAGTTAAGCGAGAGCATCTTTGACAAACTAGCATGCCTTCATTTGTGCAAAAGCCCAATTTTATCAAAACGAGCGGTAATGGTATGCCCTATCTTTGTAGCAAACAAATCATGTTTGAACTTTAGAAACATGCGACAAAAGTGAGTATACATTTGCTGGTTTTAACACCATTTGCATTTTTAAACTCAACGGAAGTGTTGAAACAAAAAGATCTTTAGAATTTGCCCACAAAAGGCTAATTTTTTCACTTTGAATTCATTTTAAACAGTTTTCCTATATTTTCAGTCAGATGTATTTGTCAAAAAAAATTGTTAGCTATTACCTTTCGGCAGCTGGGCCCTCACGTAACGATTGGAGCTGGAGTTGTCATCAAGTCGGGTGTCCGTGTGAAAAACTCTATCATCCTCGATGGAGTTATACTGAAGGTAGGTAAAAACAAATGCCTGCTTTCCCTATAAGCGTTTGTTCTCAACCGGCTAGAAGTTATGGTACCTGATTTAACGTCTCAGTGTCTTTTCCAAATTGTAGGACAAGACTTGCCTCGATAAACATAACTAGTTGTTAAAATTGTGCTTTCTGACTTCTAGACTGCGTGGTGCCAAAATAGTCGTTTTCGTCGTTCTACTGCCTCAAACATAATGTTAAGAGAGCTGCACGGTAACTACGTTGCTGTAAAAAACAACATATGCCAGACAACAGGTGTACGGGAGTGGATATTTTTGGGGATGCAAAAATGTTTTCCCAAATTTGATCTTGCTTTTCCTAAATAACGTGTAAACAGCAAGTATTAATGCTAAGACTTAAACGTACCATTGTAAACAAATCAAGGTGTCTGCATGCCTAATTACCAATTACCGGGGTTTAAAGCTGAACGACATCAAGTAACAATCAATATTCTGCATAGCTACATGTCAACAATGGTAATATTCATTGTGTTGAAAAATGTTAGCTAACTGCAATAAAATCCCCCTCCAAAATTGCTGTTCATGCCACTACGTGTGGAACGTGTTGTTCCGAATCTTCATTTTCAAGTTTTTATATACGTTCTTCCAACACGATCATCCCAATAGCTAAGATCGTTTCTTTCTAGCATAGATGTGTGCATTTGTGTTGGCCACAATCGCAATCAATTTGGAAAAGGAGTAAAATGTCAGGTTGCAATCTAAAGGATTACATGGCCGCAAGTAGGTCAAGTCTCAAGTAAGAAGAGGGAAAGGAGGCAATTTAATACATAGCATATAGCTTAACCTTCGACATTAGGCAATCTTCACTGCAATGCGTTGTTCTTAAAATACTACAACTTACTTAAACGTTTGCAGCTTCTCAAGTCACATTATGAAAACCAAAAATCCATTCCAGTTTAGACAGTTAAATGTGCACTGAACACAGCATGCCAAGAAAAACTATCAATGTGGGCTGATACACGCAAATACTGCAGCCTATGTGATCAACTACCAAGAAATGTGTACAATGCACATTTCCAATGACAAATGACTTATAACCTCAACAAGAATATTTTATAAAAGTAGCAGTGCTTCACTGGACTGCATTAGCAAAGGTGAATTATGCAGTGCAATAAATAGTTCAGTTGCTACTGTTCATGAAAACTTCACTTCACAGTATTGAAGTGAAAGATTAAAATTTGGCAGGATGCAACATATGAAATTCATTGCATGGAACAAAGGGAAAATATGAAAACCTAAACAGTATAGAATCACAGCTATATTACTACCACGCAACACATTACAGCTGCAGTTATGTAGCTAATTCTGTTCATAAGTACTTCATATGGAAACAGATTCACACTTGTAAATCTCACAACATGAAGCAAGTTTGAAACACGAAAACTTCACAGTATCATATCACAACTTCACCACAAAATATTTTGCAGCTACATTTTATTTGTACATTTTACAGCATCAACAATCTGAGGTTTACAAAAATTAGGGTTAGTTGGAATGGTGAGTTACCACCACATGTTCCTAATTTTTAAATGTTTCTTACTCTACCCAAATTTAAATGAGGTTGTTTCAATTGGCCCAAATTTGAGTTGGGCTCTTGTAATTTGCCCAAACGTTTATAATATATGCAAGTCTGAATGTGAAACTCTTTCAATTTGCCCAGATGGTTCCAACAGAACCGTCGCCAGAAAGTTTTCAATAGGGGGGTTTTGCGTTTGTTTGGGGGGACTTAAGATTATAAAATTAACCAAAACTCCACTTATTCATAGTGTTTCACGCTTCAATTTGGGGGGGCTAAGCCCACCAAAGCCCCCCCGTGGCAACGAGACTGGGTTCCAATTGTATCCAAGTTTCAATGAAGCTGTTGCAATGACCCAAATATGATTTTAAAGGCTGTTGGAAGTTGCACAATTCTTCCTATTTGTATGCAAATTTAAATGAAGCGCTTGTATATTATCACCCAAATTAGAATAAAGCTGTTTGAAGTTCCCCAAAATTGAATAAAACTCTTTGAAGTTCTCTCATAGTTCACCAAGACAAAGCTCTTATATTTCACCCAGACATTTCTAAATGTACTACAATTTCAATGGAGCTGTTCTATACACCCCACCTTTGTTCAGGACTGTTTGAATTTGCCCACAATTGAATGAAGCTGTTGCAAATTGCCAAAAATTGATTTGGCTGATGGGCTTCACCCAAATATTCCCAATTTATTTACATATTTTTATTTTCCCCCAAAATTCAATGAAGGTTTTCTCATTTGCCCAGATTTAATTGAAGCTGTTGGACCATACCCAAATGCTCCTATTTTACTCAAATGTTTGTAATTTTACTCAAAACTTGAATGAAGTTTTTCAGTTGGCCCAAATTTGATGCAGATTGTTGGAATTACCACGTGATTCCAGTTCAATCAAGGGAAGTGCCTATTTTGCCATCAGGGGTAAAAGCGGATGGCAAAATAGTCTCAGATTATTTTGCCGTTTTGGCTGTTATTTTGCCTTCGATGGTAAAATAGACAGTACTTCACATACATGTGAATGTAGCTGCAGGCTTTGCCCAAATGTTGAAAATTTTCGCCCAAATAATGGCCAATTTTTCAGCGTTGGGTATGCAACCGCATCCCCTGCATCCCCATGCAGTACACTTTTGTGCCAGACCATTTAAAGAGATTCTGTCGTCGGCGCAGAGAACGTTCGTGTGACTCCAGCAGTGATCAACGCAGACCCACTGATGAAAGCACTGTGAAAGTCATGTTTTTAAGCGATTGCATGCTGTTATTGCTAATGGTAACCAAAATTAACGCAGAAACAAGCAAGACTATTTATTTCTTTTCATTTTTACAGGACCACTGCTGCATATTGAACAGCATAATCGGTTGGCATTGCGTGGTTGGGGAATGGACAAGAATCGAAGGGACGCCGACACAAATCGACCCGAATGCACCCCACGCTACCATTGATAACTTTTACCTTTTTGACGAACACGGACGCCTAAGGCCTTCCATCACCATTTTAGGTTAGCGTAGTTATAGTTTCATCGACTTGTGCATATCACACAAGAATATGAAATATCTACAGGGCTCATTGTCGTTACTTCGCTGTTCAGGAAGGATTATACAGATACAGTATACCGTTTTGTTTTGAACAAAACTATTGGTGATTGTTGCAATCATTTGTGACGAGAGAAACAGCTGTTGAGGAAAATAATTCAATGCTGAGAAAAATCTACACTGTGGCACTGTTAGCTCGGTATAAAATGCTTGCAAGGTCATACCCCTAACGTTGACGGAGTAAAAAGTATTATATGAGCAATGGCTTAGTTTTTCTTTTCAATTTACAAACGGAAAATAGCAAAACTGTTGCTCATTTATATTTACTTGGTGCACAGTACTGGAAGTGAATAAAGTACTGCATTTTGCAAGTAGAGATCGAGCAGGTTTTAAATTGTGAAGTAACCTAACATTCATCAAAAAACATAAAATGACAAAAAGCAAAGAAAAATGGACAGATGGACAAAGCAGACTTGCAAATTTTGAAAAGTTTCGTTTACCGGGTCAATTTTTCTGATTTTGTTTCTCGCATTCAGAAACAAGAAATGGGCCATGTTCTGTTACCTACCAACAATCGTCTGAGTTGTCAATGTCTATCATGCTTTTATAGATTAAAGCCCGACAAGTTGAGTGCGACTGGCAAACGTCTTTGGTATGCCTGTTTCTGATGTGAGGGTGGGTCAGCGAATGTTGCAAAAATACCACGCCCTGTATAAAATTCATAGAGGAACTGTGGCCCCTTGCCTCCCTCATTACGCCCCTGGGTGGTTGCGATTAACAAACAGGTGCACCCGAACAACGTGCAACCGAACAGCTTTGAGGTTTGTTGGTTACTTTATCTGTAAAAAAACATCTTAAGAGTTTAAATCAGGGGCCTCCAAACTTCTTTGTCAGATGGTCACATAAGCTCGCAACAGTTCGAGGGCCGGGCATCTTGCATAATGAGATTGTTTCGGAATATGTTACATTCTACCAAATCAATAAACTTTTCGTAAATATATTATTTTTGCATTATTGACAAAATGTCTTCGTGGGCCGGATGAAATGGCTTCGCGGGCCGAATCTGGCCCGTGGACAGTAGTTTGGAGACCCATGGTTTAAATCAATGGCGATTTCTTTACACACCAAACAAAAAACAGGTCTGCACTGTAGGTCGCTTTCGTGGGAAACGGCTGCAGTTATAAGTACTACAGTGACTGCATATTAAGTGTGCTTTTATTGCAGGACGTGACGTCACAATTCCCGCAGAGATTGTCGTCCTGAATTCAATCGTGATGCCACACAAGGATCTCAGCCGAGGATTCAGAAATCAAATTCTGTTGTAACCGCTTGGGCCACGCAGCTGAAAATCAACCTCGCAAGGACATACTGGATGTGCGACGATTGTCATTAAAAACGCAAGAAGCATCTTTGCACTGTTGACAACCAAGATAGGCCGGAATTCGAAACTGTTTTCAAGCAGTGTTCGATTGCTATCAGACTCAATCGTCTGTGCTTTGCAAACCATGCCACCGACCGAGCATTTATAAACTTATTATTTCAAGTAAACTGATAGCATTGCTATTTGCAACGTTCCAATACTTTTTGTGTTATCCGAGCATGATTGCTGCAGGTGCAATCGTTTTGACTTTTGAGGATAATGGTTTATCAACACTAATATCACCGCTTGACTTGATTTTTATTTGCTACGTAATTGCTGTTTTGAAATCTCCTTCAAACAGTTGTAGTGGACAAGTTATTACGTTTCGGAGAACACTTCTTGATGAAATTGTTTGAAGCCGAAATACATTAGACCAGACTTGCAGAAAAGTATTGTCCAACGAGCTATTTTTAAACGCAAATGCAGTAAACCTCGGTTGATCGGGATCTTCGCCAAAACCGGATAAAACTGGTGGTACGAATGATTTTTTCCGTTTTTCTTCATAAAAATTTTCGGTTTATCCGAATTTTTTAATCCAGTCTTCGCCAATACCGGATAAAATCTGCTCTTTTCACATCTTGTAATCCGGATTTTTCTGCACTTCCACGCTGTTGTGTTCATAAACACAATGACTGGTCTCTAGGAAAGATTCGGCAGCTTTCAGACGCAGCACAAGCGTGCTCACGATCAACAACGTGCATATAGAATTATGATAACCAGAACCGTCGCCACAAAGTTTTCAATAGGGGGGCTTTGCGTTTGTACGGGGTGCTTGACATTATAAAATTAACCAAAATTCCACTTATTTATAGTGTTTCACGTTTCAATTTGGGGGGGCTAGGCCCACCAAAGACCCCACGTGGCGACGGCACTGATGATAACAACGGCCACGACTGCGTGCAACATTCAGCTAATCGTAGAGACGATTATTACGTCACACACGGGCATAGCATATTACGTTGAACATAACGCTCAAGGCATGCCGTCCCACCATGGTTTCAGTCTATTGATCAACATTGAGTGTGCGTGTGTAGAGCAGTGTTTTTCAACCTTTTTTGCATCACGGACCACTTTATGCAATAAAAAAATTTTGGGGAACACCAAACAAAATTTTATAATCACAATTATGA
>JGI24158J21664_10010797_pt1 | contig 12165 bp, 10 predicted proteins | sample Ectturendosymbi3_FD_21664 | JGI IMG/M metagenome (IMG submission 21664) | reverse complement strand
CCCCCCCTTAGAAAAATCCTGGCTGCGCCCCTGAGTAAAGGTACAGATACAGTAGAAAAAATAATTTGTCATTGCAGCTTAAAACCTTCCCCCAAACACGTAATGCTACAAACTCGCGATGTTTTAGTTGTATATATTTTCACAACTGCTGAAACCAAAATTTTGGTCCAAACAGAACAGGGGTTCCCAGACTTTCTCTGTCCATGTACCCATTCAGAATTTCGATAGATGAGCATGTACCCCTAAACATGAGCGCCGGAAGGATTTTTTCCAGGGAGGGGCCAATAGTGTATTTTCCAGGGGTGGGCCAAAAATGTTTTTGCAGAGGGGGACAAAAGTGGAAAAATTAGATTTTCACCACTCGAAACTAAGAGAACAACTTTTTTATCAAAACATGTGTTGGGAAAATGTCAAATTTCAAAATCCAAAAGGTACTGTCGTACGGCTGGCCACAATGGTGTTCCTTGCCTCGGTTTGTCAGGAAGCACATTCCCTGGTACCACCACATACCTACCTCAACCGATGTGGATGCCCCCGGCCACAGAATCCCAATGAAGAAGGATACGACCCGGGTCGGTATCAAGCATGTCAGCAGGTGATTTTCCCGTCACAGTGCGAATGTCTTCACCATGAAAAGACTTAACAGTTTGGACATGTCGTAGGAACCGGTCTGGACTGGGGACCGGCCTTGGTTCCCCCCTTCCCACGCCCATGCCCCTAAAACTTCTTATGACAAAAAGGATGAAGAAGATAACAAAAACATATTTACCAGTAAGCACATAGGGCTAATGATTTTTGAAAATAATATTCACTGATATTTATTTTAATCTTTGAACCAGACACGAAGTTCATAGAGCACAAGCTCACATTATATGCACAACATGATAATAACAGTCACAGAACGTTTTGTAACGGCGTTGGTGGTAGGACCACAGGATTACAGACACTTGTTCGCTAAAACTTCGTAGAACATTACATTGCATACACTTTCTTAACATAGTTGCTCACTAACTCGTAACACTTGATATAACGCTACATTCAGAGTAGGACTCGAAAATAGCATGTTTATGAAATAGAGTCCAACCCTGGCTAAGGACTGGTGAAGTAGTACTTAGAAAGTAGCCACGGCTCATGAAAGTTTGAGAGTAAACTAAACTAGAGCATTTCATCAAGAATGGAATTATCTTGGTGTGAGAGCAATGGTGGCTGAAAGTAGCCTTAGGTTAGCAACAAATATTATATTTACTACAGTTTTCGTGTCATTGCTCAGCGTAAATTATCGGCTTTTGCAACTCCGCTTACGTCATTTCATATCCCTAACCAAGGTNCGCTACTGACGAATATCCGTCTTTCAAAGGGAATTTTGATGATCAATGTATAATGTATTTATTTATTTTCTCAGATCCATGTTTTTTTTTAGGAAAATGTTAGGTAACCGGTATGGACCTGTAGGTACCCGATTTCTCTGATTCTAGAGACCCGATGACAATTTTCGCTGATTCTAGGGACCCGATTTTCAACTCTAGGGACCCAACCAGTTGGTCCATAGAACACACACACACGCAACGATTATTCTTTAGTCTTTAACGTAACTCATTGCAAATCAGATACAAAGACAACGGAGATAGCAGCAACGGTTGTGTTTGTTTGTACAGGTCACTGAAACTTTTAACAGATGACCAACGTGACTTCGTAGCGGTTTAACTCAAACTAGACTATACGCTCTTGTGTAATTTAAGATCTAATTACGTAGAATTTTTAGCAAATTCCCATTGCACAAAAGCAAAAAGTCTGAATTTCAGTTACAATTACAAAAATTGTGTGATTAATTACATTCAGCTCACTCATAAAAACAGTACGCAGCTATGAAAAACCACTAGAACACTAGATGAAATGAAAAAATACTACACTAGGAGTACTACCACTGATAATACCCACCGGAAAAAAGTGCGTTTGCGCCATTTGCTACCCTTTATGACAAAACAAAGGTTGCAGTTCGGCTGCGGATACCCCCAGACGGCACAAGAAGTTACTGAATCATTGATACTAAACAGCAACCACAGCAGAATTAGCTTTGCTTCTTAAGCACGCAGATAGTATTGTTTTCGCGACATTTGTGTAGTAGGCGTGATGCACGAGTAGACAAACCCATGCCGAAAGAACGATTATTAGGAAAAGTTACGGGCAAAATTCAAATATATTTGCATTGAACAAAACCGAAAATATTTATATTCAGTAGTGATTACTAAAACTATGGTAAAGTCAAACTTGCAGAGAAATCATTAATAGTTTAATGGTGCTCAAGGCAATATTGGAATATAGAGTTGTATTCTTGTATCTCTTTTGAATCACGACAATTTTTTGAACGAATATTTTATTTAAAAGAAATAGATGTAATCACGGAGGGCCCCTTTGGAGCGGAGGGCCCGGGACAATTGCCCCCGTTGCCCCCCCCTTAATCCGGCCCTGATGCTTAGGCCTCGCCACTTTGGCCAGGGCTACCTAAACAATACTAAATAGCTTTGAGGTCCTTGTGAAATTCGACTATACCTTGCAACATTAGAGCTAGGCTGTGAAACCCCAGCAACGGTAAGGCATTGATCACAAAACGCAAAAAACTTAAATAGTAGCCTACAGTAACCCCAGGAAAACGCAAAGCTAACACAATCTGAACATAGTATGCTGTTTCTCTCACCAGGCATAGTCTCCTCGCTACAAATTTTGCTCAACTTTTCATTTTTGTTGCTGCAATATGGATGAATGTCTGAAATAACTATACTACATTATACATCTATTTAAATTTTCAATAAAAATAAAATCACTTCATCAGTCTTATCGTTTACGCATACGCTTGGCATCCATTTCGGATTAATCGTATGGTTTAGAACGTAGCACTTGGCATTTAGTGGTATGGCAACTGGAATACTTCCATGATCTTTATCTCAGGTCTGTTCCACTATTTTACGCAATTGTGTTTGTTTATACTTTTGGCAATCGCTGAGATGCTTCGCTGTGCTGGGGCACTTCGACTCGATAATCGCAAGGTTTTTCGGTGTCCCAGCTGCAAGGTTTCACTTGTTTTTTTTCTGTGTTTTATGAATAAGTACGACTCTAGATTGTTAAAATGCCTGTTTCTATCCACGTCCCCGATAGCTTCGTCTCGTGTGTGTTGGGGGGTGCATGATTGCCTCTAGTGTGTTGAAGTTACGCAGGTGTCTTACTTTGTTTTATGTGAGCTTACCATGTCTTGCGGGCCTTGCGGCTGAAATCAATAAAACTGTCAAAACTGTCAAACTGTCAACTGGTGTGATAAAAATACAGTTTTTATTGTTGACATTTCGAGTGCCTATGCAAACTTTCTTTCTCAGACGATAGGCAAGGAACAAAATCAAAGCGTACACACACACTGCATTTCTGAAAATTTCATAATTAGAATATAAAATTTGATCTTTATTCTTTGAAAGTTTATACAAATATCAAAATTGCTATGCAATGGGGGGCAAATGCCCCAAATGCCCCCCACTGGTTCAGCGCCTGAGACCATGCAGACATGTATTTTAGTATGGCGGTCTAAGCAGGCTTAACCCCCACACAAAGGTCCAAGCCCCCCAAATTGAAATATGAAACACTATCAATCAGTGGAATTTTTGTCAAATTTGAATGTCAATCCCCCCGCACAAACGTAAATCCCTCCTGTTGACGACTTCCTGGCGATGGTTCTGGGTCTAAGCCTGCATTTTAGTAGGCTACCTTAGATCTCAGTATGCCTGCGATTTAATAGGCCGCTGTATACCTGTAATTTAGTAGATATGCGGTAGGCCTGTAGTTTTAGATAGATCGCTGTTTCGTGTTTCCCCTCTTTCTCTATCACAACATGACAAAGTTTTGGACCACCTCGTTCGTTGTACTTCCTAAGACCCTTCATGATTAGGAATGATTTGCCTTGCATTAGATTTCTTGAACCGGTTTCATGTTCCATTTGTTAAACACAGAGAAGTACTTTATTTCTTGTGTAAACTATGTGATGCATTGCATCCCAGATGCTGGAAATGAAAGGTAAACTTGCTTTGAAACAGGACTGTCCCTTTGTAGGCAACAGGCCTCTTGTCTCTACACTGCTCATGTTCTAAATTAACATTTGTGCACTCATCTTCGCGTAAAATGTTTCCGAGTATCACAACTTTGCGGGCATAGTTCAATGACATTTTTTCACTGTCGATTTGTAACGCTAACCAGGACAGGCAGCACTATGCAAAAACTGGACATAATCAGGCAGGAAAATCTTCAGGCAAGACCAATTTTCCTTAAATGAGAATTAGGCGAAAAGAAACAAAAAAGACAAAAGCACCACAAACAGCAGCCGTCTATGTTACATCTTGTTACATTGCTATGGCACTCAACGTTTTTACACTCCATGAATAACTTCCTTACAAACATGACATCTGCTTCTCCACTTCAGCTATCACAAGTATAAATCCTGTTTGAGCACCAGCTTCGGGAAATCAGTGACAACTTTTGGATGCTTTTTTGACAATTAGGCTTTGGCAAATACAGCTTACGTCAAATGAATTTCACAAACCTTACATTACAGAACCTATTAGTTGTTTGGTGTTCTTTTACGATTATTTAAGATGCATACTCTTTTCGCGGCAAGCGGTAGTCTAATTACAAAACGTTTCTCGAAAAAACATCTAACTCAACACGGTGGGGCAGCATCTTCAACCTGACTTGCTCTGAACCCCTTTTATATGGAGGCCTACTCTATTTTGGTGTAACCTATAGTAGGTATCAAGACAAACATGTAATGTGAAAGAAGAAAGATTGAATCGATTGTAATGAGAGCCTTTGTTCTCAATTACTCGTGGTGTAAGCAATGAATGTCTCTAACAATACTTGCTTTAGAAAGCATGCGGGTAGTCCGACCTGTTACTGTCGGTGACAGGTCCTACAAAGCAGATCAGGTGTCGCTTTTTTCCAATATTGCTCATTGTTTTAATCTCAAGTTTCATACTTGGAGCACAACCGAGCGCATTCAGAGCTCGTGACTTGGTAAAATTCAAAATTCATCAGGCGCAATGCACACACAAGGTAAATATGATTACAGTCCTCAACCCGGGAGGCAATGTAAAGCGTTTGCGGCCGCTACAGGGTTGCAAGGCCCCTGGATGGAAAAGTACGTGGATAAGTTAGGGGTGCTGACCAAACTAAATGATAGAGACTAGCGCCGGATTTAGATGGTGGGAGACTTGGGGCCCAGGCGTGGTGGGAGGTCCCACAGAATCTTTAGGTATGGGGGATGATCGATGAAGGCACTAGTATTTCCACATATCATTAACATTTATGACGTGATCTTGTGAATTCACATTTGCTAACTCAACTGTAACAAAACTTTACGATGCAACATGGCATTTGACAATGATTAGCGATTTGTGAAACTGTTGCAAAACCAGTCACTAGAAGTATCGCATCTTCTTTTTTCAATATTTGCTTGAAAAAAGTTTTGAAAAATTTTTGGAAAACTATCTGGGTTGTGAAAGTGGTTAAAAATGGACGGGAAGCCAAAAATGGTTTGGACCGGAAATAATGAATGTCACATGTTATTCAGCGAACGTTTGCGGCTCAATCAAAGAGATAAGAGAGGCAACGTCAGGAAAAGAAGCGGCTGGAAGAACTGCTGCGAAAAACTGCCGAAAAAATCAAGTCACTGTGATTCGGTTTTTGTTCAGCAGACCGGACAGTGGTGACGTTTGGCGCACAACTTCTCAGCGTCACAAACTCAAGCAACTCAATTTCAGTTTTTGGGACAAAAAGGATTCTCTTCTTGCTCCCAGCGAACAACTTCTGTTTCGACAAACGGCAAATGTTTTGCTGGGCCAAAACAAAGGGCATTCGATCGGAAATCCGCGCTGCTGTTGGTCATCGTTCGACCACCTTGATAACGGTTGCGCTCCTAAGGTGGAAATGTTTTTCAAAAAATCTTTTATCGAGGTTGCTTGTGCGTTTCGTCAGAGGATAGATGTTGGGTGCAGTGCCAATTTGCTTTATTTCGCGATAACCCGCAGGCATATCACCACACACGACCCGAAACACAAACGTTTTACAAGGGCAAGGAGTTCGTAACCATTAATGAGGCCGATGAGTGTTAATTTTCTGAGTCATTTCAGAATTCCTACGGTGTCTGAAAAATTATGGCAAAATTTTGTTTATTTTCCAGCCTGGAAAAGCTGGAAAATTTTTTTCTGTCTCTTAGCATGATAAAAGAAAATAATTTTTGCCCTCTTAAACTTTCGACACACATTTTCATAATATTTAATTGAATATTGTTATAATTTTACTTGTATCGCGTTAAATATTCTAGTGCCTGTATTTGACCTGGCTAGGTCATTCGGAAAAGTTAAGACTACAGAAGGTCGGGAAAAAGTCTGGTTTATTTTCAAAATTGCTTGGGAAGCCTGTATTTATGCTTATGTTGCAACATTTTCATTTCCGTTTTGCAATGTTTTTTTTTGTTTTTTCTTCTAAGCACCTGAATTTAAATCTCGTGGTATTTTTTAACTACGTAAACTTTTACTTGTATTTTCTTCACAGGCACAGGTTTGGGTATTTCACAGATAATTTCAACACCGCGTTAGTTATGGGCGCAAAAAAGTTGATTCTTATCGTAGATGTTGATTGTGTACGTGTACATATGTCGTTTGCTTGTACTCGGATATTTTGATACTTTTGGAAACACGAGAACTTGGATATGTGGCTGTGCTGTGGTTAGGAAGACGTACTCGGTGTAAGTCTTTATCAAACACCGCGCGCTGGCACAGCATGGGAAAAAGCTCACGATGGTTTGTCGTTTCCATTCCTGTGAACATCGTGCGCTGCGATCACCACTGTTTCTTGGATTTCTTTCCCATTATAACCTGTTTTACCAGCTTTGTGTCGATGTGGAAAGTCCTCGAAATGCGTTATGCCGTGGTCTGAAGACCAATTTCCCTCCCAAAGCTTAGATTTTCGCAACTACAAAGGATTTCTTTTGCCTGGTCACTGTGGTGAGTTGACTGTATAGGTCCTCTGGTATGAAATTATCAGTTTATAAATTTGTGAAATGTTCGTGCGAACACGAGTCATCAAGGGAGGTAACGACAAAACTAGAGCTTTCACACAAATTAAGGATAATTAACTTGCCTTCTGTGTTTGGTATCAAACAAGAAATCAGTTTTTCACAATAAAACTGTGTAAATTAGTTTTTTAATCGGTAAGAAACTTCGTGGTTTTTCATGATTCTTATCCAGATGAACAAGATTATTTAGAAGAAGGGTGAACCCTAGGTTGAAGCGTCGATGTAAAAATAATTTACTCAATCTCCAACACCACCGTTTCGACCTTTGGTTTCTTTAGTGAAGAATAGTGATGAATTTACCTAATTCAGTTCTATAATCATGAAGCATTTTTCAAAGTGCAAAATCGATTATTATCAATAGAAACATCTTAGAGTGGAAACGCATTGTTGTTTTCATGAAACCCAAGTGTCAAACAAATATAAGCATTCACACTTTTTCAGTCCGAACAAAAATGCTAGTTTACACAAACACCAATCGGAGAAGCTGCGTCTTAGCACTATACACATTTTGTTTTTAGCTATGAGGTTAGCTATTTGATGCAGCATGCACATGGCAGCACTTGTTGGTATACATCAAAATTAAGTTTTTCTGTTAGAAACAGTCGAAGGTTTCAATGTCAATCTTTGGTCGCACACCCTCCCTTTAAGTTGGAAGAGATTGGGCTTGTCCGTCCGCGGAACAACTTGAAGCATGGCTACCTGGTTCGTGCTTCACAAAACTAAACCAGTAAGACATCTGTGTTTGGCCCTTTCTTTCGCGTTCTTACCATGCGATACGCAAATGTAAAAGACCAGTAAATAGGTTAGCTACAGAATGAAGAAAAAATTTTCTAACGTTGAAACCAAATACAGGTTTCTGATTTACGAATTTTTTTCAAAAATAGGGTAGTTGAAAGAAAATTTTGTTTATAAATATACCAAATACTTCTGTTTCACAAACATCTGCTCGTAACAGGCGTACCGAATTAACCTTTGTGGTGCTTCAACTGCACGGGGTAAAATAAGCCATAGCGTTTACTGTAGCTTAATCCGAGGTTTTGCAATTGCCTCAGCACATGAATGCAAGAACTTACCGATCTTGCGTTAAAAGTCAACCTTTTTAGATTCAAGTGGCACAAGGACTTGAATTTGTTTCTTTAATCGCTCTTCCAAGAATCATAAATATAACAAAAGTGCCGGGTACACAATTTGAAACTCAAAAAATTTCGGTGCTATGATAGACAAAACGTTTCTTGCGTGTTGGGTAAAAATCTATAAAATAGACATGCCGATCTCCGACCAAAAAACATTGTTTCTGATGTTACTTTGACGCCCGCGCCGACCTTTGTGATCGCCGGTACATTTCTGGCCATAAACTCGCCCGCCGCGAGAGCTAGACAGCTGTTTAAACCTCCTACGGATTCGGGAAGTCTTCTAGTTTCGATTTAAAAAAACAATTTTAAGTTTTGGATATGCGTTTGTCTGTGACATCACAGTTAGGTAAATTTTGCGTTTTTTGGCCGACGTCACCTGGCCTTGAGCGCCAGCTAACGAGCCATTATTGGCTGGAGTTTTAATTAAAAACTAGGCTATGATCCGAGTCTTGAGCCTTTCATCACTTTGTAGCATTGGCTGGAGCAAAAATCATGACTTATACAGCTTTTTTTAAGGAAAATGTTAGGAACCCTGTTCGGATCTGTAGGGACCCGATTTCTCTGATTCTAAGGACCCGATTTTCTCTAATTTTACGGACCCGATGATATTTTTCTCTCATTCTAGGGACCCGATTTGAAATTCTAGGGACCCAAATCGGGACCCAAAAATTCCTTAAAAAAACCCTGGACTTATAAAACAAAGATTGGGGAAAAATTCATGTCCCACAAACGCTAATCCTCGGAATTTTTTGCTAAAAGCCATAACTCGCCAGCAGATTGAGCTAGAGAGCTGTTGAAACACTCTAGAGATGGGGAACGTGTTGTAGTTGGCAATAAAAAAAATTAAAGTTTTGGATGTCGGGTTGTTTGTTGATGTGGACATGATGGGAGTATGTTTAGGCCAGGAATGTGTCCTGGATTGGATTCCATCTTCCCGGTGTTTTGGCATCGTGTCGGCTGTCAAATCTTGGTTTTGCGACTTCCGCATTTCCTGTATGTAGGGTGGTTGAAAGAAAATTATAGGTCTTATAACTCTATATAGGTCTTACAAAAATCATAGGCCTTCTAAAAATTATAACTCAAAATTCCAAAGATCTGGAGAAGAGCACTAATATTTGCCATCCCAAAACCAAAAAAGCCACTGGAGGACCCAAAGAGCCATCGTCCCATATCTCTGCTGTGTGTCACCTTTAACACTGCTCAGGTAACCTCTAAGCACAAACACGTTTGTTCTCCGTGTCCAAAATGTACAGATTTTGTTCATTCGCTTATACTGGACTAACTGACAGGTTTAGAGACGTGCGCGTTTTTTTGCAAGTTAGCAAGTCCTCTCAAGCTCATCCGATCAGAAAAAAACAACGTGTTCATTTTGAAAAACTTTCTATATGATGAAGANCAAGAGCAATTTTCCAAACAAAAATGTGGGAAGTGCTCTTAGCAAATAAACGAAAAAGTAAAGAAAAAGTCGAACATTTCGCTCGTAGAAGTCATTGGTGGTTGGTTTAAGGTTTAAACAGAACCACATTTCAAGCCTGTGGTTCTATCTGCAATAAAAGTAAATTAGGTTGAGACATGAAATTTTTCTGTTTTCATTGCAATTTTTAGTCACATTAATCAATCTTGTCCAAAGTGGGCATATTTTTTACGAAAATGGGCACATAGGATAAACTTGCCCAAAATGGGCAAATAGTTTACGACAATTGTTGGGCAATCAGATTGATCGCGGGACTGCTATTGACTTTCATGTGTCACATACGGCCAGTCCCGTCACCACAGGAGGATTAGCTGGGCTAAGCCCCCCAAATTGAAATATGAAAACTATAAATGAGTGGATTTTTGCCAATTTTTACAATGTCAAGGCATCAACAGTGAAACAAAAAACTCACTCTAACCATACGTAGGGTGATTTTCACCCGAGGTCACACTAACCATAATTTGGGGTGATTTTCACCCCGAACTCACGCTAACCATAACGTCGGGTGATTTTCACCTAGGGACTACGTGCTCACCACACCTGCCTGGGTATAATAACCCGAGGTTAGTATTCCAGGGGTGTGAGTAATCGTTGCAGAAACCTTGAAAGTGATCAATGGCAGTTGGCACGTGAACCTCGTTTTGTTCTGTTTTGATGGTGGACAGGCTCCACAGCGTTGTCTGATCACAAAGTTTATGTCCTCAATAAAATGCTTTTGCCTTTTACCGCAAGCGCACGCACAACAAGAGCAAGCCCTTCTTGGTTAAGCCAAAGTTTTAAAAACTTTAATTCGGAACAGAGAAGAACAAGGTTCATCATCCTCGATAAAATGCTTTGACCTTTCACTACAAGTGCACACACAACAAGGTGCATGACCTTTCTGGCTCCAATTTCTTTCCTCTGACCGAGAAGGCGTCACACATTCTCCTGCCTGTTTCTCAATGAAAACCGCGAGCTGAGCAGGAGCCATTCGCGCCAAATTGATTTGCGTCGTCAGTGCTTGCACTCGTGTGACCTACTCCCGTGCTGGCTTCGGTCAAAAGTTGCTGGCGTGGCTTACTGGTGAACCTACATGCACCAACTCCTTTTGCCCAAATTGGTCAAGTTTACCTTAGGAGGGATCTTTGTGTAGGAACTTTGTTACACATCAGATATCAATGGGATAATTTAATCAATTTTCGGCTAAAAGGAAGGCCCTTGCTGTGTTTGTCGACCTCACAGCAGCCTACGACACTGTATAGCACCACGGCCTCACCTGCAAGCTGCTGCGGTTGTTGCCTGATAGACACAAGGTCCGCATGATGATGGAGATGATTGGCAATCGCAGCTTTACCCTTACCACCGGAAACGGTAAAAGGAGCAGGTTACGACGCTTCAAGAACGGCGTCCTGCAGGGATCCGTCCTGGCTATCCTTCTCTTCAACACCTACATCTCTGACATGCCAACCATTGTCTCCGGAAAGTATGCACATGCTGACGATCTAGCAATCATGCATGCTGATGGAGACTGGCAGGCAAGGGAAGGGGTGCTAACCAAGACATGGCAACCATAGGTGAATACCTTCAGACTTGGAAGCTAAACATCAGCACTACAAAAACGGTTTTGGCAGTTTTCCTCTTTAACAACAAGGAAGCTAAACGTGAGTTGAAAGTCAACTTCATCACCGAAACCCTGCCCTTATGCTCTGAGCCCAAATACCTCGGAGTAACATTGGACTTGTCGCTCACGTATCGCCGACACCTTGAGTCTTTTCTCAAGAAGCCGATATCACGCGTCGCACTCCTGAGGCGGCTTGCTGGGTCTGGTTGGGGTGCTGGAGCAACAAATCTGCGAAGGCTTGCTGGGTCTGGTTGGGGTGCTGGAGCAACAAATCTGCGAACGGTCACCCTTGTCCTGGTGCATTCAACCGCAGAGTACCGTGCTCCTGTCTGGTGCCACAGTGCTCATACCCGCCTTATTCATCCCCCTACTAAGGACGCCTTACGAATTGTGATTGGATGCCTGCGTCCTACACCAGCGGACAACCTTCCAATCCTCGCAGGCATCCAACCTGCTGGGCTTCGTTGGAATGGAGCCACACTGCCTCTGGCACGCCATACCATGGAGCCTGGACATCTGCTCCACTCAGTACTCACCAGTCTATCGAGCGCAGATCCACTGCGCCCAATATCGAGACACCCATTTGAATCCGTCGTTTAGCTTCTTTACTGTTGAGATGGAAGACTGCTGACACCGTTTTTGTAATGGTGAACTTTAGCTTCCAGATCTAGAGGTATTCACCTATGGTTGCCGTGTCCTTACTCAGCACCCTTTCCACTGCCTGCCAGTCTCCATCAGTATGCATCATTGTAGCAGCGCAAAATTAATGCGCGCTACAACTTAATGAACAAATGTCAAAGCCACGTAGAACTACGTTCCAATATTCAGAAAACAAAAATATAATCAG
>JGI24158J21664_10010796_pt1 | contig 12166 bp, 4 predicted proteins | sample Ectturendosymbi3_FD_21664 | JGI IMG/M metagenome (IMG submission 21664) | reverse complement strand
TTTCACGCAACCTTTGTCTTTGTTTCGTAATAATCACTGCTTTGCGTACTTCCACTCGTTTTAACTTTTAATTTACTTGGACTGAAGATGCCGTATGTCGAAATCGATTTCTATTAAATACCATCAATGCCTGCTGATTTTTGTTACTGGTGCAGTGTGCACAGACAGTGCTTAACTATCTCCATTACTATTAACTACATTAACTTGCATACCTAAAATTTAGCCTACAATCTTATCTGAACCACTTTAATGACAAACCTAACACCAATTCCTTTTAAATTCAATCACTGCCTCTGTAATTGTTCTTTCCTTGCTGCTCATCTTTTNTCCTGAAATCTGCCTGGAACATCTGCTTACAATAATATACTCGTATGTGAAAATTGGCTCCCATTTAAATGCTGTTTTTAACCTAAATGATGTGNGATTTATTGCTTTAGCTTCATGCTGTTGCAACCTCTCCATTGGCATTGTGTTAAATGTGTGATTCACCACGAATGGGATGTGTGCGAAGAACAACACCCATATATAAGTGTCGCGAACAAGCAATAAAAGAATGATCCCGATAGAGTGATCTTGGTGAGTGACCTCTAACAATGCTTGTGAACCTGGTGAACAGTTGATTGTACTTCCTGATGGTAATAACGAGAGCGATCCTGTCACATGATCTCTATTGTTACTTGCTGCCAGAGTGTGAAGCTTTGTGCACTTGCCGCTCGGGCTTTCTGATTGCAACATTGCTCAACACCATTTTATCATTGTTAATAGCAGGGTGTTTGCCTGTCAATTTGTCAACAGATGTGTGTTGATAATTTTAATTATGCAACACCTGAAACAAAATGTGATCAGCATAAGATTGAATGTGACTAACACACCATTGACTCTTTTAACTTACTGAAAAACATCAAAACAAATAACCTGTGCCTCTGTGTGAATATTGGAATGCAGAACAAAATAGCCAATCTGGGCCCAGAAATTGATGGAAATTGTTTTGTGACAATAAAACAATGATTTTAATCATCTTTCTACTTTTTTGAAATGCATTATCAATGCCTAGCAAATATTTTTCTTCAGAAGGGATAAGATATGTCTGACTGCCAAGTGGTGTATTAAACAATTGCCCAAACTGCTAAATTTGGTGGCAAAAGGGCTGGCCTTAAGCCGATGCACTGCATTGGGCCCTGTGTATCTGGGGGCCCCGCGCCATGGTGTTTGGGAAGGTGGTTAGTTTTTTTCCAGATACTCCCAGAGCTTTTCAGTAGAAAAGGCTTATAGATCTTAGTGTTAGTAAACAATTAACTCATTTGAACAAACGATGAATATACAAAGCTTATTACAGTATCTGCGCTTCACCATATCCCACTCTTTATGGATGGACCTTGGTTGTTACTAGTGCCAGTTAAGACTGCAGTAGACCTACAGCTATTGCAAACAAAGTATGCAGTGATTCAACTCGCAATGAACAGGTCAAGGTGAGTGTCTGTCGTACTAACTTTGATGGCAGTTCTGCTAACATAACGTAGTCCAGTTCTCAAAAGATCTTTCTGTTTTGGAAAGTTTTTGATTGGCTGCGGCAAAGTTGTAGCTCGGGCCGGGTTCCGGATTCAGTGTGTCAAAATGTTTCGTGCAAATATTGGGCCTGCATACAAAATTTTTTTGCAACGACAGATACTTTTGTCGCCAGTTACTGTTGAAGCAATCGAGTTGATTAAATCTTGATTAAAAATGATTAATTGTGAATTCCTCAGTTATGCTTGTAAAAGACCGAATGCAGTTGGCAAACTTCTAACAAACTATAAATCACTGGCGCACAGAGAAGCTTCGAGTCAACAGCAAAGAGGTTACTCGGGACCATGTGGACACTGCGTGTTGTGTGGCAATTTTGGCAAGCATGATGCAAACATGATACCTGAAGTCACTGCCCTGCACTCAAAGGGTAAAGTTTCCTTTAAAGCAGATGCTAATTTGCACTAATTACAGAATTTACGTTGCAACTTGTAAATTATGTGGACAACAGTATGTTGGCCAAACTTCAAATAAATTTTTGAAATGTTGGAATTCAAGCAGCTCTTCGTGGAATACTGTCAATTTGTCAGATGACCAAGAGCAGGTGCTGTTGCGATAGGAAATCCCGAACGGCATGTGCGCAAAGCTTCGCACCATGGCAGCAAGCAACAATAGAGATCACCTGACGAGATCACTCTATTATTGCTTGTTCGCGCCACATACATATGTTTTTGTTCTTCGCGCACATCCCGTTCGTGGTGAATCACACAATCAACGCAACACCACCAGAGAGGCTGCAACAGTGCCTTTACTACAACATGTGGTGCACGAACATAAGATTGAAAAAAGCCTAAAATCAGTGAATGGTTTATAGTCACGTTCGTAGAACAACCCAGCTACAATTACCTTGATATTTGTGAAGATAAATGACTCAACAAAATCAACACTAGCATTAACAAGCACAGAATTATTTTGCCTCGCATTAAATGGTAGACTTGCCCTTGTTTAGACGTTGCTTTTATCATCACTATTGTTTTGGTGCACCATTTTTTCTTTTATTCCCTCTTCTCAATTGTTGCTCATTCCTTTTGCTTTGTGTTTTAACTTCTTGTCACTAGTTGGTCTTGTCGTATCACACCTCGTGTCTTTTTCTACTTGCTTGTACTTACTCTAACTGCTTATTTACGGTACTGTCAATGCTAGCTCAGTATGTTTTTCATGCAACCATTGCCTTTGTTTCATCATAAGCACTGCCTTATGTGTATCCACTCATTTTCACCTTTAATTTACTTGGACTGAAGATGTCATATGGCAAAATTGATTTCCATTGAATAACATCTATGCGTGTGGATTTTTGTGACTTGTGCACAGGCAGTACTTGAGTTATTTGGTCATGTTTCCATTGCTATGCTACCGATGTCCCGCAGTTGCACACATCTTGATTCACTTGGTAAATTTGGTTTTCAGGCCTAAATCGGGCTTTAAACAGAAATGTCAGGTTCACACTTTTGATTTCAGGTTCAGGCTTCAAATTGAGTCCCGTTTACAATTCTGGGTTGCGGCCTTATGGGTCATCTGTATTTTGATGAAAGCTTATACTTTTGCTTCATGGCAGATTTTAACAAAGATTATATACGTATTTTAATATTTTGTCAAAATAAAATGAACTTTACGTCATTGAAGTAAATGACAAAACATGAGAGGTTGAACAGTGAAAACCAAAAAATCTCATGCAAACCAACGAAAAATTTTGTAAAGTGTTTGCACTTAAATTTTCTTCTTTCCTTTGTCCACAAACTTGTTCTGCGTTATTTGTTGGTCGTGCGAGTACTTTTATCATTTATCATCCCATCAATATTTATTGTTTTGCCTATTTGCTAAAAACCACTATTTCAAAGTCCAGGTTCACGAGCATAAGAGACACTTAAAGCTGCCCTGCAGCTAACTAGGCAAGGCAAAAATTGTGAATGTATCCAGCACACTTGTTCCAGTGTATCACTGCAGTATATTGGGCAACTATAGGCTTCTATTTCATCAATCAACTATGCGCATTATATATTGCGTTTGATACATGTGTCTACATCTGTGACATGGTAGTTGTGTTACATTTCTAATTCATAAAAACAGTTTGCATTCCAAGTCCATGCATTAAAAATAACTATAATTTTGGATTTTAGGGGAACTTTGGACAGGTTTCTCTGATTGTGAAATCTGGTTCTTTTCATGTATTGTGTCTCAAAGCTGATAGCTGATCGCGCATTCAAATGTTGCTAAGAACGCGTCTGCGCTTGTGGTTACCAAAAGTGAGAAACGTAATCAGTTTATGTTAGCAGTTTTATCCAAGTCAGTTGCTCTTCGAATGAAAGTGCCATTTAACCAAAGTGAAAAAATTGCATTGTAAGTTCAATTCGCTTGCCAGTTTGTTGTGATTGACGTAACTTTGCACTTGGACTCTCCACTCAGATCGCCATTGTACAATTTCGGCTTAATTACGAGTGGTACTGGTATAGAGGTACACTGTCTAATGTTCACCACAGAAGCATGCTGTTTGTTGACATCTTTTTGATACTCATATAACTATTGTGAAAAACATCTTCATAAAAAGGTCATACCACAGTTGACTGACTGAGCACAATGATGTCATAACACCATTGCTCAGAGGGGCCTCACGTCTACGTTTTTCATTGGGCTCGGCACTTGCTAGGGCTAGCCCTGGGCGGCAAGTATCATGTGTAAATTAAAGACATTAATTACATCCTTCATTAAACTTCTTCAAAGTACATCTGTGGCTAGTCTACGCACAAATTTAACACTTTGAGAGCCGACCTACGATATATTTGTACTTGGATTTCGGCTTAAAAAACAGCAGTTTTCGGTTGCCTTACCAACGCCCTAGCTCCTCTGCCGATTGCGCTAGAGAGCTGTTCAAGGGCTCAAACAGATCGGCAAGTCTAGTAGATTGCACTCAAAGAAAAAATTTTGTGGTTGAGGGGGCAGATTTTTTGTGAGTGACGTCATAAGTGAATAAGTTTTGTGGACATTTTTGCTCATGTTGCCTGGCCTAGAACCCAACCGCTAAAGTGTTTCGCTGAAGTTTTCATTGGAAACTAGGCTCGAGTCCGAGTCTTTTGAGACTTAGATCGACTTTCTAGCGTTTCTGGTTCAAAAGTTATGATCTAAAATAAACAAATTAATTAATTAATTAATTATCTAATTAGTCAAATATTTTTACTAACTTACATAACTTTTGAACCCGCAACCCCAGCAGGTCATCAAAAGTATCGAAAGACTCGGATTGTAGTCTAGTTTCCAGTAATAATTTCAGCGAAATACTACCACCGAACGGTTGGCACTCAGGGCTAGGCAAAGGTGGCCTAAAAGTCCTCCACTTATGATGTCACTCACAAAAAAACTGCAACCCCCAAGCAAAAATTTCTTTTTGAGTGCCGACTAGAAGACTTGCTGCATCTTTTGATGCTTCAACCACGTCCGTGTCCTGTACAAGAGCGGAGATATTCTCGCGCAAAGCCACATGCGTTTACATGTTTTTTTTCCAAAAATCCCCGAAAGCAGCCAGACGCCCAAGTGTTGAAATGCCAATTTACTTTTTGGCACCAAGAGGCAAAATATAGCAATGGCACCAAAAGTGTTAATCTTATCAGTAGGAACATGCTTCTGTGCCACTTCCTATCTGTTCCAGATTGCCCTTCCCATAAATTTATGCCAGCTGAGAACAGAAGTATTGAAAACTGGCTGTGTTGATAAGGTTTTATAGTGAAAATAAAATCTATAGCTGCACAACCGCATTCTCTTTCAATCCAACTTTTAACAGTAGAAACTAGCAACTTGTAATTCACCAAGCCATAAGTCTACAAGTTGGCAAATGATTCAGTAACAATTAAGTGAAAAGTGCTAATTTCACGTGCATGTGCAGTAGCATTTGTGAATGTGGTATTTCTTTATAATAATATTTTAAACAATCAAGGTGGTGCGGAAGCCTATTTGGGCAGCCCAAAAACAATCTTTTGAATGTCGGGCTTACTTGAGCACACAACAAGAACCAATAGTTTTGCAGCAATGGCTGTTACACCCTTCCATTTCAAATTCTTTCTTCAAACATTAGGGTAGCCCCAAGCAACATTAGCAGTGTAACACTGAGGAAAACTAGTAAAAAGAGCATTACTTTAGTTGTTGCGTTTGTATACTTGCTTGCACTTTGTTTGCATGTTTTAAAAGCTTTATTAAAGCAACAAACATGGCAGAAACACTGCCCAAAACAACTTGGCACACTGTGCATTTCAACAAGAAAACAGCCAAGCAGCACAAGTGTTAAAAAGCAGCAAGCACTGACAGCATTTTTCCTTGTAAAACAAGCAAACACAACGTAAGGGTTAAGTATTTTTCCAGGCGTACACAATCTGTAACAGCATAAACATGTGATACAAATATATATATATATAATAGCAGGATTAATTTTGCTTACACAGTGGAAATCATTTTGCTAAGGAAAGAGTGGGATGATTTTGCTAAGCAAAGCAGCAGGAAACTTGCATTTAAAAGAAAACATAGTTGAGTATGGAGCCAATTGGACATCAACAATAAGCAGGCATGCAACTCAACTGGCAAAAATAAGTACCAAACAGTAATAGATCAGTTTGAATTAGAGACATTTGTAAATATCTTACATTTCCAAAATATTGGGTGGTTGCAGCTTATGTCTTCCAGCCATATCATCAGTATTTTGTCAGTGCTCCACAGCTTGTTTTGACTTTAACAGGAAGCTAGCAATTTAAATGCAAGCATTTGGCCTGAACTCAGGAATGTTAATTATAGCAGCATGTATTTGCTTAACTTGGGACATTCACACTTTATCAGAAATTTTTAAATCCATTTAGATCATTCATCTGGAACAAAATATAGATTAAAAATTAACTTAAAATACTGACCCAGAGTTGAAACAAGCAGTTGAATTAAAAACAAAAATTTATTCAGAAAAAGAACAACATAGGAAACAATGGTAAAGCCTTTTAAGCCTTTCTAATAGCACAATGTTTTATCCACAGTCTTTTCTACCCGAATTAAACATATTCTATGATGAACAAGATTCAAAATAAAAATATCCTACAGCCACAAGCGATCAATAAATTAAATTCACATTAAAAAGTAAAGCCAGGGTTTTGATTTATGGTATTGAGCAAAGCTATAAAAACTGAAAAAACTCACTTCCAAAAACTATACATATTATAACAGCCAATCAAAAATGATTTCAACATTTCAGATAATGAATATGAAATGTGATTGTGTACATTTGTATGATTTGGCCATGGACAAAAATGTCTCTTGAGATTTGTTATGGGTCTTTACACATATCATCAAGATCTAGGCTATCCATTAAGAGGGCTGCACAAAAAAAAAATTTGAAATGGGGTTGCAGAACAAAAAAGTTTGTTAAGTCTTGCTCATTTCTGACAATAGGGCTGATTGCTGGTAGCACCAAATATGAGGTGATACTGATAAAGGAGATAATGGAATGTAACATGTCAAAACTACCAAATACATAAGTTAGTTAAGAAACACCTGAGATAAAAGGCTTTGGAATTTAGCATGCAGAAACTGCCAAATAAAAGAATTAGCTGAAATGAAATGCTAATAAAGGCTGTGGTATGTGGGATGTTGAAAATAAAAGGTATTGGTATGCAGCATGTCAAAAGTCATATATCACTGAATAGCAGATAACAAACATTCCCAGCAATACAATTGTCTATGCTCCTTGAAACCTGTGAGCGAAGGATACAGCTAGTAGATAATCGTAAAAAATGTTGGACTAAATCCTTTTGGTTGTGATGCGCTTGCTTGCTGTNTGGCTACCTAAAGTTTTCTAACAATCCCTAACTTTTCCAACAATCTCTAACTTCAACTCTTCACCCACTGCTAGCCACCATCATCTGTGTTATATAAATGATTGTTATTTATGTATACCAGTGCTTAACCATTTTTGGTTTCGTTCACCCCTGCTGTCGATTGCTGCATTCCCATTTACCCTATTGTGAATGCATGGCCAATGTGACAATAATTATAGTACATCGAGTGTTCATTGTTAGACCACAGCATTTGGTTTAATTTGTCCTCAGCATGCTTTCCGTCATGCAGCGAATTGGCTACGATCTTCAAATATGTTTTGGTTACAGATTCAGCTTTGCAAAATATTTTTTGTTTCATCAGCACCTGTGCTAATTGCAAAGAGGAAAAGAAAATATTCTTTTTACTAGCAGAGTCATTTATGACTGATGAATGAAGGGAATTTTATTGTTTGCACAAGTATTCATGTGCAGTTGCTTGAAAAATTGCATGGACTTATTCTGATAAATGCTATTTGTTTTGTAAATAACTCAGCAGTTTTGAACGAGCCAAAAACTGGTTGCTGTATTTAAAATAGCAAAACATGCATTGAGCAGATGGCTCATGGCTCGATCCTTCACTTCTGGGATGAAAACCCTTACTTCGTGTGATCCTCATCTGTTTCACCTTTTAATTTTTTAAGGCAACTTAAACTCGACAACAACATTCGTTTCAAAACTTGGTTCTTTAAACTGTGAAGCTATAAAGCTGGCGTGTCCTGATTGATTTCATCTATAGATTTAGGTTTACTTTTATAAAACACAGTGTTTTTTGTATATATTTTGAAGACAATTCACAGATAATATTTTAGATATATGCATATTACATCTTGGAACCATTATCAAACTGGTAACATACAATATCACAAATAGGTTGCTGCTGTACTTTGACTGGTTAGGTCTTAAGTCTGACTAATAAGGTTATTCCGGTAAGTGTCCAGGTGCCTGAAACTTTCCAAAGTACTGTGATTCTAGGAGAAAACTTTTTCACAGGAGTACAGGAAGCTCATGCAGAGAGCACAGCAGAGATTCCACTACTCGACTGAATAAAACACAGCATTCCTCGGTAAAATCTACCACTGTTTTATAATAGATACAGTTAATTGCACCATAGTACAGTTTTTCCCAAGTAATGGGTTGTTGACTGCTGAAGAAGAAAAGTAAGAATGCTTGAAGTTTGTCATTTTATTCACAATTGCTGATACTATATTCTTGGCTAAAAAATCAAGACAAAGGCATGTTACCAGAGGATACACAAAATTATGAACAAAAATTTCATTCATCCTGGGATGAACCATTCACTCAGTTACGAAGCACTGATGTGTATATGATTTAACATTTATGTTTCTACAACATATTTTGTTTAATTTAAAGACCATGGGATTATTTTGTTCACGTTTGCCATGTCTCCCATCATTTGCAGTTTTTGACTTTGCGGTGTGTTGCTTGTCCTTCCAATTTTTTGTTTGCATCTGATGTTTTGCGTAGTGTCTTCCATTTTCTCTATTGTCCTAGGTTTTTTTAATGTTGCGTATGCATATTTTTGTTTTCTGTTTTATCAGTCAGGCATTATTGTTTCTTTTTGTAAACTTGTAGAAAAAATCTTGTAACTTTTTAAAAAATACCATCTAAAATGGCTGTAGAAGTAAACCGGCAAACAAATCAATTTCTTCACCCCCATACGGAAGGTTTTGTGTGTTGACAAAGTAGTGATTGGACAAGTTGAAAGTATTTCAAAGCTTAATGGGCATTAAACTCGTATATTTAGCATCTCTTTTCAACAACCTTTTGTATATTGGAGTTTCTGTTGTATATTCGAAATCCTCTTATATTTGGTGCCATCAGTGACAAACACTTCTCACTTTTAAAAATGCCAACAATCTACCTCATCCTAGTAATAAATCCTTTATTTTTCATATGCCTTTCAAATAGTCAATATATCAATTCTTTTAACATTGTGTTAAATGATCTTCATAAATGTGATATGTTTAAATGTAACAATCATGATCAATATGTGATCAACCTATTTGCTCTGGTGTTATTTATAGATTAGGTAAAATGTCTACCACTCTTGTCACCATACCTCCATCTAGGTTTACCCATATTTTCTACCTCCACTGCAAGTGATTCTGCTTTTCTCTTAGGTTCTACAGTCTTTTGTTGTTTTCTGCTTGGTTTGTTGCTGGCCACGTCACCGTTGCGCTGCCATGGTTGCTGCACAGCTTCATGATATTGAATCCTCATTACCATTTACATTTCTTACATCTGTGCTATGCATATCTGTGCACTATGCAGTAAATTGATCTGGTATGATGATACTAGAATGCACCAAGGTTAACAAAAGGCTTGCAGCAAATACAGCAAGCTGAGATTTGCACTATTAGTATAATCACTTGTGACTTTAATGAGAACATCCATGTTTTGATGGACACAGAGTTAAGCTTAATTCCTAGTACATTAATAGTGTGGTGCACAATACCACATCTTACTTCAACTTATACTGATTAGACACAAACAATGACAGTAGGACTATTTTTTCAATGCAATGAATATTTCATTACTTCATGATTAACAATTTTTGACTACCTGATAAGTTGAAAGCAAAACCCAACACATCAAAACACACCAGCTTCATCACAGGTTACAGCCATGTTAACTGGTCCTATATTGATATTGTTTCAAGTGTAAAACCCAAAATGCAATTTGCAAGAAGCCAGCATACTTCAAAAGAGATTAGCAAAACTTACAACTTAAAAAATAACCTTTGGAAAGTAATACATAACAATTTCTTGTTTAAATCAAATAAGAATCAAAGCATGGTGTGTAAGTCTTCATCAAAATGCCACTTTCTGAAAGGTTAGAAAAAGGTCGTGACTATTATTCTGCCTCGCATGATGTAGTTTGAATAAAACATTGAGTTTGTCACTCAAGTGAAACCAACGTCACTCATAGCCTAGCAGATGTGCTTGGTCTGCTTTGCCAAAGCATTTCAGTTTGGCTCTCACCTTGGCGACTTTTGTTTTAGTAGTAGTAGTTGCGCGTTTCAATTCATGAGATCATTTTTTCTGTTCTTTTTTCAAAAGTTTCCAAACTTTCAGTTTAGGGGTTATGTTTAGGTAGTGTCTATTTTTTTACTGCCAAGATTCTGGCGGCAACAGATTGGCTGGAGCTATTGTGCCACCAGTCAAGGATTCGGTCTCGTGGCATGACGTAATTTGAATAAATAGATCAGTTTGTTATGTAATTGGCGTACTGCTCGTAGCGTAGTGGTTATGCTTCACGTCTGGTAGGTACGCCCTTGCTTTTCGATTCAACTCTCACCTTGGCAACTTCCCTTTTGTTTTTTTTTACTTTTTTCAAAAATCTCTTTGGTTTTAGGTTTAGCAGTAAGGTTAGCTTAGGGCTACGGTTAGGGTTAAGGTTAGGTTTATCTTTTATGTTTACTTTGTTTCTGCCAAGCCTGTTGCAGCCACCATCTTGGCAGCAAAATAGACACTGCCTTATGTTTAAGGGTTAGCATTACAGTTAAGGCTATGGTTAAGGTTTACCTTTTATGTTTAGTATGTTTTACCAACCAAGCCCACTGCACTCTCGTTTTGCATGACTGTAAAGTTACAGATGGTGGATGAATAAGGTTTCAAATATGAAGGTCCACAGGCAGACTTGTAGCTACTGCATCAGAAAAACTTTCAGAAAACAAGCATTTCACGATTACTCACCAAGGTCTACTTTAAATGATAAATCATAAGAAAAAAAGAGCAAGTGATATGCAGCAACAGCAATACTGGTTAACAGGATGGGAAAGTCAGGATTAATCCGGGTTCATGTATACTACATATGATTGAACTATCTTTTTGTTTTTCAATAAACTTTGTTCTGTAAAATGTTGATAAATATTCAGGTGCCCTGTGAAAGGCGGAGCTCCGTAAATAGCAAAGCTTGGTTGCGGAGGTTTGATGACATCACCGGAGTCGCTAAAACCTATGTTTTGCGTTGAGCAATGAGAACTAAACGGCAGTAAAAATAATTGAACTACAAAAGGTGATATTACACTATGGTAAAAATGTCTAATTTGAAGTTTGATAATCTTTGGTTATCTGGGTTTCATAATGGTTCTGGGACAAAAAAATAGGTTTTGACAGTTGTGAATGTATAAAATTTTCAAACATCGCCAACTTCCACGTTTGGGAGAAACGCATATTAAGTTGCAATGATGCAATATTTTTACTTCACTTTTTTCCTTTTTTTGCTTCTGCAATGCAACTTTTTTCCACTCTGGTTACGTTATCAAACCTCCACAACCAAGCTCTGCTATTTACAGAGCTCCGCCTTTTTCAGGGCACCAATTCTCATATTGTACTAGTTACGCGCAAAAGTAAATTTATGTTACCACCACATATTCATTGTACTTTCTGGGGTATGGTTTTATTTCACTACTTTATTCTACTCCTTCTCCTTGCTGGTATGTCTTATGTCACATAACAATCGGATACTGTAATAAGCTTTTTTCTTTGCTGTTGTAATATTGCTTAGGCTGCTTTAAGCTTTTTATACAGATGTACAAGTGCTTTTTCTACTGTTTCTTTTTCTGGCTCCATACCAAGATGTAACAACATTTCAAACACATATTAGTACCCAACGAGAAAAGAAAATACGATAATACGTGGACAATGATTACCGGCCCTAGCTTTTCAGCGGGCATTTTGAGGGATCGCCTGCCTGGTTCTGCTCCCATCTCCTTGCAATGATTCAAGCTTGTACTTATC
>JGI24158J21664_10010795_pt1 | contig 12166 bp, 4 predicted proteins | sample Ectturendosymbi3_FD_21664 | JGI IMG/M metagenome (IMG submission 21664) | reverse complement strand
AAAAAAACTTTAAACAGAGACGCCTTCGCAAAATATACATTTGTGAAATTTTAGATATATGACTTTATACACAATTACAAATGCATGACGGCAATCTTATTATCAATTCATAAAATGTGCTGCTTACCAAGCTAAAAAAACGATGCCCAATCTGCCAACCAACATATATGTTTTATATGTTTTCACGCAAGTTGACCAAACTTCTGGACTCCCATTTTCGCAAAAGTAAAATTCTTTGATCTCATCTTTTTCAAGTTTCCCGACGTGTTTATTGATTCGAGCAACTTTCTGAGCTAGTATGACTGCTTCTTCTCTTCTTCCCTTTGCAATCAACCAGGTAGGCGTCTCATCAATCAGCCTGTATAACAAAAAGCAGGATGTGCAGATGTGAAGCATTCTTCTGGCTTTCAATAAATCGAACGTTTAATTTTGTGCTTACCGACAATACGGAATGTATAAAACGCCGATAAACCCAGAAAAACGTAAGAACCACCTCCAGTCTGTGATCAAATACCCAGCGAGAGGCATCAACATATATCCAATTGCAAATCCACTTTCCACAAAAAAATACAGAAGAGCCCGGTAGCGAACATGCACTGATTCAGTACCTATGACAAAAACAGTTGCATTGGCGTTTCACTAACGGATGTGGTTACGTTTAAAGAAAATTAGGAGTGGTGATTGTATAATGTGGTGCAAGTTTAGAGATGTACACAACAATGACATATGATTGATTTACTCTGTGTTTTTTAAAGTACATATACAAGAAAGGAAAACATCTAGCTAGAGTGTTTAAGAAGCAGTCTTCTACAGAAAGCGCCAAACCGCACTGACGATGAACGTCTTAAACGAACTGTAACGAAAACGCTCATCTTAACACCAACATGACCTTAACTCAGGGTCGTAACGAGGTTAGATGGCGCCCGCAGCAAGAAGCAACTATGGCGCCCCCATGTTCGAACCTGAGGTCTTTCGGAAACAAATGTGCTGTATTGAAAAAAGTACTTGTGACATTGTTGGGACTTTTCGGCGGCCCCCGCAGTGATTCGGCGCCCCCATAGTGATTCAGCGCCCGGGGAATTGTGCCCCCCTTGCCCCCCTCGTTACGCCCCTGCCTGAACTAAAAAAGGTTTATGCAGGTTTGTCCATAGGAATAGGATTTATCCTATGGGATGGGATAGTAGACTTGAAGTATGTCCCATGTCCCATCCTAAGTAATTCTTACGTCATACAGCAGAAATACTTTGAAGCTGACTAACACTGCAGCACAGCAAATAAGAGACGTAGTGGCTCAGTACTATAGCGTAGTGACGCGAAGCCCCCGAAAAAAGATTGTTGGGCTCTTTTTTAAGAGAAAAATTTGAAAAAGGTCACCCACTTTTGGTTGGCCCTCCTCACAGCCGTGGCTCCCAAACTGGGCTTGGGGTGCGTTAGCCACTACTATGTAGACGTCTGGACAATATACATACACATGATAATAATGTACTTTCTTATTATTTGTGTCATCCCATGTTCAATTTAAAAGAAAACTTATCTATGCCTGTAACATGTTTTTTAAAATCGGGGATTTGTTCCAATTGACGTTTTGAGATTATTATACTTTAGCTTCGTTTTTGGTCACTTATAATATTGCGTTATTTCGTGGGATACAGCCAATAACTTTGTTCTGCAACCATTGTCAGTGTTACAAAACAACATATTGCGGACACTGACTTTTAGCAAATATAGATGTCGCATAACTCGTCTGTACAAGAACTTAAAAATATTGAAACTGAATGACATTTATCAAATGAATTAGCAAAATTTATGAACAAATTTCACCACGGAAAATGACTAGAAATATATAAGGAATATTTTCAAGAGACTTCTTCTGTTCATTCTTATCAAACCAGATTTGCTAATATGGAAAATTACTTTATTCATCGAGTTTCAAGCAATGCCGGTAAAAAATCAATTTCGTATAGGGGACCTCTCTTTAGGAATGAGGTGGAACAAAACTTAAAGGCTGTATTTTTAAGCACTTTTTGCGATCAATTACAAGGGTTCATATTCTCACAGTATTATATAAGTAAAATAAATGTCATTTTTATTGGCTCCTATTAAATTTTATGGGGTATTACTTTCATTTTGTGTGTTTTGTTTCTTCGTAATTCTTTTTCTGTTTTGGAACGTGTGAGTCCCTGTTACATTACTATTACATATTGGTCTTGTCAGACATATTTCATAGGACATCTTGACCAGATAACCTTAGGGTTTGTCGATGTCCGAGCTTCGAAAAAAAATATATATAAAATAAAATAACACGCAATACACAATAAAGACCGTAGGCCTATTTTTTGCGTTTTGTTGTCAACTGTAGCGCTTGCTATGTATTATTTTCATTTTCTTCGTCTTTCTGTGAACACGTGTACTTTACTCACCGTCACTAAATACATCTCTCTAATATTAGTTTCATGGGGAATCCATGTGATGGGATTGTACGGTCATAAGTTGCCATGGAATGGGATGGGACAGAAAAAAGTGTCTTATGGAGAACCCTGGATATATGCTTAGGTTTAAAAATACTGTTTTGAATTTTGTTTGCTTTGTGGTAATTTACAATTAACCAATGCAATTGCTGCTTGCTATAGCAAAATAATTATTCTGCCTATGCCAGTTGAAAAATGATACATAATGAACCATTGTCAATTCTAGCTTAGGCCACTTCAAGTAGACTATACAAAATTTGCGGATAGACTTCAGCGCTTTTATCATTCAAATTTCTGTAACCTTGACGTGCTGCAAGAAAGGTATCGCTTGTGCGTTTACAGTGGAATTAAAAGTAATTTTGAGCGCCACGTTTCGAAATATGGGAATTTCAAAAGTTTATTCAACCAAAATCATGTTTGAAGCTGCGTGGGCAAAGTTTACGACACAGACACACGCATTTACACTTCACAGAACATAAACTTACCGAGGAGTGTGGCTGCGTCGAAGTTAACAACCGCACAACCTCCTGAGAAAAATAGACACACAGCGTACAGCTCTATGCTTGTAGCGAAGCTGGTTATAATGGCAAGGATATATTGCAAGAACGTAAAGAGCAGAAAGGTCAGGCGTCTTCCGAACCTGAACATACACCAATTGGATGTCAGTGGAAAGGTATTAACAGTTCTACCGCGAAATCTAGCAATGCAGTAACTAAAACACTGGTGTAGGAGGCGGGGGTGCAAGGAGTGCAAGAGCACCCCCAAAAGTTTTGATTTGGTGAAAATCAGGGCAAAATTCCTTAAAACCCGGGTAAAATCCATGGAATTTTGGGCAAAATCTCTGAGAACCTTCACAAATCCCTGAAAAATCTGAGCAAACTCACTGAATATATGAGCAAAAGTGGAGCCCAACCTGCTTTGATTTGAAAAAAATGGCGCCCAAAATCATATGTAGAACTTTTCTTTTTTGGAGGTAACTTTTTGGAGTTTTTTCGGGCAAGTTTGGGAGAATTCGTGCAGACATCCTTCGACCCCCAAAAATTTGCTTGCTCCTATACTTATGAACTAAAATACCGTAAAATTACAGTTGTCCCCTATACTTTGTTAATACACTTCACATGTTCACCAAGAAATGCATTTGAATATGAACTAAAATACCGTAAAATTACAGTTTTGCCCTGTACTTTGTTAATACACTTGACATGTTCACCGAGAAATGCAATTGTAGTTAATAAAAAATGCGCATAGATAAAAAATTAAAAGGACTTGTTTCTTGGGCGAGAGAGAAACAATTTTTCAAAAGAAATCCACCTGCAGGTCATCAACTAAGAGTTTTCCAAGCAAGCGTCAATATCAGCGTAATCAGCCGACAACCTGCAGACAAATGACGGTCTGCAGAGCAGTTGCATTAATCAGAATACGCGCTTAATCAAAATCAGGAACCATCAGCACCGCACTTCGAAAAGAAGGAAAAATCTGACAGCACAAAAATTGAAAAGTACTCAAATCTTTGCAGAAACGATGCAATCAGAGCGAAGCGTTGACAACAACGCGATTGTAAACGTACATTGCAAAACGCAAAACACACCAGCTCAAAAACGCATACGAGAAACATTCTATGCACGATTAGACGACAACACTTTGAATACGACGCTTCAAACAAACTTGCTGCTGGCAATTTGCGTAATGTTTGCAAACAAGACGGTAAAGAAAAGGTAACTGCACAGACTTTTATTATATAACCTGAAGTCATCTCAGTTTTTGGTAAATCCACCAAGTCAGCTCACGGTTATTTTTCAGCATAAAAGTGCAAGTTGTTAAATGGTGCCCAAGATATTATTTAGGGCTTCCTGCATATTACATACCGGTGACAACTTCGAAACATGAACGCACAATCTTGTATTAGCGATTGCGCATAGCTTGTGACAATGCCTATCACTTTGTGCATTACACATTCCAATATTCTAAGTTCTATCTAACATTTGTATCTGCTCACTTCGCATGTCTTCTGCCATGGGTATCCAAAGGCGACCCGAGGGCACATTCCACATAGCCTGTGGTTTTGGTTTCAGGTTGGATATACGTCCCGCCAAAGCCCGGATTGTGTCGGAACGATGGCAGCTTCTCTTTACTTACCACAATTCCAGTTGTGTTTTGATGTGCTGAGAGCGAATATGAGCACGAGCACCGTCGAAAAGTAGTGTTTTTGCTTCAAACCCTAAGGGAAATGTCTTAGTTGCTTTTCCTGGAATCACTTGTGGTTGAAGATGGACATTAATAGACTGTTGAACAATTATGGACTCTTCGAACAGTGAGGAACTGTCGTGTTACATACACCTATTACACAGTGACACAATCGTGTTGCACATTTCAGTTGTGTGAATGTGTGTTACCATGCTAACCTGCACCAACGAAGCCTCGCACTCATCTGACGCTGTTGGAAGCTTGCAAAAGCAACGCTAACCTTTCTGGCCCGCGGGCGTCATCACATAATCAACTTTGGCCCTATATGACAGTGCTTGTCAACCCGGGGTATCGTACACCCTAGGGTGTACCAGAATTTTCCAGGGGTGTACGAACTTGATGGGGTGTACAGGGGTGTACCAGATGTGTGTTCTTCAAAAACAGTCAATTGTCCCACATATGTCTTCTGCACCAGCGCAGTGAGTTAACTTTTCACATATTTTGATACTGTATCTATCGAGTGGTGTGCATTGTCTGTCGATTTTCACCTGCATGTTTGTAATGTTTTCAGATGACCATCACGTATTCTTTTTTTTCATTAAGTGCAACATTGGAGAGTATGCAGGTAAGAAATGTTCGGGAACCATTGCTCTAGCTAGCTTGAATTTTTTGTAAGATAATGTACCACCCATGCTTTTCTCTGCAATGATTATTTTTTGTAGTAAGACACGTAACAGTATTTTTCCAGTCCCGTCACCACGGGGATCTAAAGTTTGAACACCGTTGATGCGTTTGCAAGTCTTCCGTTTTTCCTCATTGTTTGGCCCAGTTTTATGATCATGAAAGATTACAGTAAACGCTGGCGCGATGTTTTCATTTTCTTTATCATAGATATTTGTTTTCTCTCAATAGTGCTTGTGCATACATATATGCTAAAACTCCTCTTCAGTGCTTCTTAGCGTCTAATTCTTTTTCATATTTCTTGTGTACCATCACAAACTCGTGTGGGTGGGATGAACTTGCCTCTGTGGCAAACAAATAATAGCAAACAAATGAAAATGTAGATAGAGAAACGATTCAAAACCTGTGCATTTTTAAAAACTTAGCGTGCTTTCATTTCAACCAATTGCAAAGCACCATGCAAGCCAGGCTTCTTTAACTGCAGCTGTTTTCGAACGTCAAGATGATATAGGCCAATACCTGTCTGACATGAAACCACCGAGTTGGCCTCCAATCATTTTCCCGCACATGTACACTGAAACGAGCATCGGTTTTATCCATGCCCGATTGCAAACAAGGTGAAACTAAAAACAAAATATAAATAGTTAAAAATTCACGAAAGTAATCTGAAGAAAAAGCCTATTTGTCACCATCCGCAAGACCTTGAAGGTAGGGTTTTCGATGACGGTGTAAACTGTCTCCATATTGTCAGCTTTTATCTGTTAGTCTGATACTGCTATAGGATATCTCGTGGAACAGCATGCAATAATGAGATGGTGGATCTGCATGCTGTTGCTCTCGGCAACGACGGCAAGCACTCAATACTTTATATATATCAGTGGTGGGCAAACTACGGCCCAAAACGGCATTTTGTGCGGCCCTCAGGGAAGCCACGGGTACATAAACAGTACATATTTTTAGGGCCGGCTGGGACAAATTTTACCAGGGGGTACGAAGACCGATTCACAGTCCCCTAACTTCTGGAGTCCTCGTCACAATTTGTATAGTTAGTTTGTATAGTAATCAGAATATAGATAAGACTGCTACTGTGCTAAAATTTAGAAATAGATTAATTGTTATGCTGGCAACTGGCTTACTCAGTAATTCTGGGCTTGATTACGGAAAAACTTAGCGTGCGTACTTTCATTGTCCCGGGCCCCAGTGCCTACGGGGCCGGGTAAGATGTACTACTTGTACCCCACCTCTCTTAGACCCTGATATTTCGAGTCGATGTTAAAGTTATTTTATCGATTAGATTAGAATTCTCGAGATTTTATTCCACACGTTTCATTCTAAACCGCATTTTTACTCAACCTGAAGTGACTATTGTTACTGTGTCAATATGAAATAAAGCAATACAAGGTTATAATAATATTATTATTAATTCATATTTTGATAAGTAAACTGTAACTGAAGTAGACAAATGTAATACATGCGGCCCCAGTTAGCAATAAAGTTTTCAGTGTGGCCCTCCGTAGAAAATGTTTGCCCACGCCTGTTTTATATGAATAGACTGGTGTTAATAGCTCGAGTAGACCAGCGTAACAGCCGGACAAATCGAGACACTACACAAAGTTATCTTATTGTGGCTCCAAATGAAATGTGTCACACTCTCTGCTGAAAAGTGTTAATTGTTCTGAAGTGACAACTTTCTACTGCCTTGCGAACATTAGAAGGCCATACATCCATCCCCTGGTCTGGGTTTACGTGGATAGAAACAAGGTTGAAATGTTGCATGCATCTAGCCAAGCCCAAACATCGCCCTTGCAATAATTATGCGTTTTTACATTGATTGAGCTGTTTTGACACCAATTGAAAATGTTGGAATCCCCATGCCTGCAAATATCAATTTAAACCGAGAAAAAATAGCTTCTATTGGTAACCATTGAATCAACTAGCTTCATTCGTACCTCTGTAGAAACAGTTGTAGCGAAACCCTCGAACTGGTATTCGTCGCAGTGTGTTTGCTGATCTGAATAATACAAACCACGTCAATGCGGTAAGTCATGCTTTGAGGTACACTGCATTCATGATGATTCTTAGTCAAAATGTACGAGTAATCGTGGTGGAGATAAGTGGTAGGGCATTGTAAGCACTTCATAAGGCCTGAGGAGAATTAATAAAATACCCTATAGGAAACAAGAATGTTGTTGGTCGAAAGTTTCAAGAGATTCTTAACGAATATTGAGCATCAGTCAAATTTTCCATTTCAATTCTGATACAGGTTTCTCTTTTTTATGGCTTTCTACACTTTGTGTGCTGCTGTAGTTAATCATAGACTACATAACTGAAACCATAAAAGTTTCACTTGTTCTGTCAGATTTACTAGCATAGAAGAATAATTTTATAAAGAAAACTTTAGATAAAATAAACGTTAGCAAAATTAGCAAAAAAAAAACCTTATTTGCTTTGCACAAAAAGTTTCGAAAGCAATTTTTCTGAAAGTTGCCCATCGGTTGGTAAATAAAAGATATTCCATATAGTAGACCATGATAACCTAACTTTATTCAGAAAGATGTGCAAAATGTTTCCATCAAACCCTTAAAGTCGCTATGAACAAGTAGAAAAGTTATTCACAGTGCTGTTCTATGCTCGATATAAATACCTGACAATTCAGAGCCGTTGTTCGAGCAAGAGTTTGACGTGTTACACCTCACTGCAGGCACTGCAGTTGTGATGACGAAATTCTTTTCCTTGAAAAAAAACAACGATCAGATTCTTGTATTGCAAGTTATTTCAAATTGTCTTTGTAAATAAATTTAACCTTTCATCAACAAAATTGTAATCAGTTGGTATGAAATGAGAATTGCAAGGTTTAAAAATGTTTGTTCTCCCACGTTTGGTAAGGATTTCTGTCATGTTTTTCAGAGTTACATTGAAGTTGAATAAATTGTTTAGAAAAAATAGAATTAAACAAAATTTTATATAGTTTGCTACTTTGCAGTCCTCACCAAACTTTGTTTGTTAAAAAACTACAAACTATACTGTACCTTGCAGTAAAATTATATACTGTAGTTTGCTAGCGCACAGATTTTAAAGTGTTTTATCATTTGAAGCTTCAAGTTATTATTGACCAAATTTACGTTACGTTGTAACGTTTTTGAGATTGTGAAAATGCACCAGAAAATACTTCTGCATATTGTAGAACCACACTTAAAATAGTACAAAATAAATTAGGATGGTATTGCTGTCTAATTCATGCTGCCTGTGTAACGTGACTCTCATTTAACAAAGTCAAGCCTTCAAAAAGCTTTTTCGTTACTTTTGCTTGCTTGGGGAGGGGTATAAAATTACAATTTATTGCAATTCAAAGAGTCGATGTAACAGTGAGACAGAGTAATTATCGACAGTGTTAAATACCCTAATACTGTTTTCATGCTCTGCGTAACGTCAAAGGGTCAGAACCTTGCAGGTACAGATGTGACCAATTATTAAATGTTGTTCGTCTCTCCTCCCGGGCGAAGTTCGATAATTTAGCGATATCCTCACCAAAATATGACAAAAAATTGAGGCTTAAAGTAACGTTTGGAGCCGGAATTGTGCAGGTTTTTTCACAGCGGAATGGCAGTTTTAAAAAAAGAACTCGGTATTCTTACCAAAAACAGCATTGAAAATAGTTGTTTCTTGCTTTGTAAGTATCGCACTGAAACATGTAAACAACTTCTAAATCAATTTTAAGTAATTACCTTTCTTTCGTATAAGCTATATGCCAATTGTAAAATATTTCACTGTCTAACTTTATGACAGGCAAACTGATCAGAAGTTTGTTTTAAAGGTGTGTTGATCTTACTTATTTTGTGTGCCTTGTTGATTCGTCAGTCGATGGCAACATTCCGTGTTATACACAAACGTCTATCTCGTGCCAAAAAATGAAGGTTTTCTTGCCATATTTTGACATCACCTGTGCGTGACTGCGAGGATCTGTGAGGTCTGGCTCAAGGTTCAGTCGTGGTGCGTGTAAGAGTATTTCGTGTGTGTTGAAAAGTTGAAGCTTAAATTTAGGAGTGATTAGAATTTCTCTGTTTAAACAAGCTATTCGGTGCTGATAAACTAGAATTTGCTTCATAAATTTGTTTACAAATTTGGAAACGTATTGAAATGTTGTGAGCATAACCAGTAACAGTACACGAATCACGTGGCATAAAAAACTTCAGATATTTGTTAGAGCCAGGATTTTAATATTTGAGGTACGACCTAGTTTTCGTGCCTATCAGTGCTTATCAGGCGCAAACGTCTGTAAAGCATAAGCAATCGGTAAAACTACGGAAATGGTTTGTTTACTTGTTTATTCAAAATTCCCGATGATGACAGGCCAAGGTCTGAGCTGATCACCGACTTATTTCGCAACAGTAGAAGAGAGGGAAAGACAACGAGCAAAAAGCAACTGACATACAAACAACAAAATTAATGGAAAACATGCACACTCACACATACGAAAAAAAACTAAACAATCGGGATTGGTGTTGCCCATCTAAAAAGGTTGATGTTGTAAAGTAGACAAAAATCAAGGACGTCTGCTTGAACAGGAAAAAAGATAGGTCTCTCGGTAAATCTGGATGCCCGAATAGAAATATTTAGGTTAGCTAATGGAAATTTAAGGACTTAAATGCAGGGGCGTAACGAGGAGGGAACAATCCCCCCGGCGACGATTCACTCTGGGGGCGCCGAATGACTGCGGGGGGCGCCGAAAAGTCCGAACAATGTCACAAGTACTTTCTTCAACACAGTACATTTGCTTCCGAAAGACCTCAGGTTCGAACATGGGGGCGCGAAACTTGCCGCAGGCGCCATCTAACCTCGTTACGCCCTGCTCAAATGCCGTACATGAGATGCACCTTCATCTGCAAGAATCTTCTCTATCCTTGACAATAGGAACTGACGTGACGTGTACGCTAATTGGCATTCACAGGATATATGATATTCGGTCTTTAGAGCATCACTCTATCACATGGGCACATTCAATTGTAGTGGCCATCGAGTCTACTGTGGCCCAAACGAGGCACAAAATTGCAGTTGCGTCAGGATTACAACGGTGCAAATGCGAAACGTTACTTGTCTACTTGTCGGGTTAATGAACTAGTTAGATTCCTTAGGGAGGAATTCGTGACAACTCAAGCAAAAAACGCTGAAGGCAGTGAATTCAAAGTTTTGAGCCTTTATGAGAAAATGAGTTATGAAGAGACTTAAGTTTCTATGAAGGTAGCTGTACGTTGAGATGAACACGCGATGAATAGTTGGAAATATTTTTGAAAAGTATGGAAGCAAGGCCAGAGATGAAAGGAAGGCAGGGTCCAAAACGTGTGTTACAAATTGGAATAAGAATGTGAGACTGACGACGGAAAAGGTTATTATATGTAATCACGCAGGAGATGGCTATCTGTTTCACTATTTCAATTTGCACTGCGATAGTCTGTGTTACTGGGACAGTTTCCGTTTGGTTGATTAAACCTTCTTTGAGGATACGTGGGCAAAGTTCCGTTTGACTGCGTCGTTTTTTAGGACTGCTAAACGTTAGTTAGCTTAAATCTAGCCCCATGCCTACTTGCTGATATGATGTCACTTCTTTTATTAACACTTATGCGTCGGTCGACTAGTACGATCTGTCTTTCTTGTATGAGGCACTGGCTATATCTTCATGAAACGCACTTATCCGGTTATCCACCTGCTTTTTTGCAAGTAGACCGACCATTCAAGGCTGTTGTAAATTAAATCCTGGATCTAACAAATGTTCAACTCATGTATTTAATAAACACTAAAATCTTGGACCTAACAAGTAAAATCTCTGTTTTTTGCACAAATTTGTTATATTTGTTAGATGTGCTTCTTAAATACTTGTACAAGCCGAGCACTCCATCACAACATTTTCATCCAAACGGGAAAAGCAAAAAAGCTTCAACTCCCAAAATATTTTTTTAACGTAAAAAGGTAAAACATCGGCTTCCAACGCTCCTATTTTCTCCACTTGCAAGATGCAAAGCGTTGCTGGTTGATTTTGGTTGCTACTGGAAATTTTAGTTATTTTTTACAATTTTTAGTATTATTATGTAATCTTCAAGCGGATGGACAGCAACTGCATTGCAGCTCGAAGCGAATAACATTTACGAAAATCCAGTGGATTTCTTCCCAAGAAAGGGCGGCAGTTCTTCTATTCAATCTTGTGGCAACTGTAACTGAACTATTGCACTACTTATGCAGAAAAGTCAGTTCATGGAAAAGAAATTCCAGCAGTAGCGACTAGAGGCAGTGTACGGTTAAAACACATTGCGAGCTTTTCCCCAACTGTGAAGTATGGCTGAGGAATCAAGTGATCAGCTTTTCCACTTGCTTACATCATCTTCAGCATAATAACGCAATAAAAGTTAATTTCCAGCCAAACATCTAGATCAGTGGTTCTCAAAGTGGGCGGAATCGCCCCCTTGGGGGCGATTTTGAGGAACAAGGGGCGAAAAATCCAAAGGGGCGATTTGGGGCCAAAACAACACAAAGGGGGAGAAAACCCTCAACCACTAATCCAGTGTTTTTCAACCTTTTTTGCATCACGGACCACTTTATGCAATAAAAAGTTTTGGGGAACACCAAACAAAATTTTATAATCACAATTATGATGTTTAGTTCTGTTTTGGCTTTTTTAATTTATTACAATTAACAAGAAAGTCCTATTCGTTGTCGCCTAAAACTAATTACTTTCACGAAAGATAACATATTTACGCTCATTGCGTTAAACTAGTGATTTTCGACCGGTGTTCGATGGAACACTAGTCAAACTTATCAAATTTCCTGCGGAACACCTGACG
>JGI24158J21664_10010794_pt1 | contig 12168 bp, 6 predicted proteins | sample Ectturendosymbi3_FD_21664 | JGI IMG/M metagenome (IMG submission 21664) | reverse complement strand
GAGAGGGTTTGAACACCTCTCTAGCTGCAGCAGCTAGCGAGTTATAACAAAACAAACTCGAGCCAATTAATTGGCTCCGGTGGTCGTTAAAGGGTTGCGCTAATCTTACACTGATACTAACCTTCCTGGAGTTGGAAATAGCTCCAGAGTTTGCTGATAGATGAGAGCAAAGGTGGCAGTTGGAAGTAAAGCGACCTACCATTGTGAACACCAACGCTGCTGTCAGAAGTCCTGTTCAAAGACGGATAGGCTAAGAGCAAGTTACTGTCGAAAATTGCAGGTGAAGGTAATTTTAAATATATTTTTTGCTTATCTGCTTTGCGAGCAAAACGTGGTTGACACAAATTTTCATTGTGAATAGAAACATTTGATAAATTAACCAACGTGTTTTCTGATGTACCCAGTCCAGCATCTGAATGAAAATCATCATCTCTTGCTTTTAGTTCCACAAATAAAGGTACAGCGTAACCTTACCTCGCCTGTTAATATTGAAGACTATGTCTTCACAAACCCGTGAGGAGATTTCAAATCCTGGAAAACTTGTATCCATTCTTACTGTGGTGTAAACTAGTGACTTTCTGAACTATATTATCAGAGAGGAAAGTCGTTCTTGATAAACCACCAGCCATGTAACAAGCTTCGCCAGAAAAATGGTAAAGTTATAGCTAGGGTAACCAATTTTTTGACCTAAAAGCTTAAAATTTTGGCTTTATAATTTACAAATTTTGACTTTAGTTTGACCTATCAACTTTCTACGTTTTCAGTTGATATGCGGAATACAAAGCATATTCATATACAGTATTAGAAAACAAACTGATAGTCTATCTGCAAAATCCAGTATACCATGTTTTAAAAATGTCTGGCTCACTTTCCGTTTCATGAAACGAACCTCATTGATGCTTTGCACTGCGGGGATGTGCTTCCACCATGAATTTTTTGTCACTTTTTACTTAGCAAATTTGCAAAATAATTCACCTTTAGGTGTTGAGGTAAACTCAGAAGTATATTTATGTAGTATACTTTGAACTTTTCGAGAATTGGGTTGTTTGACCTTAGGCATGATATGTTGATAAGTACATTAATATTACGATACCCAGTAGAATTGCTTGATATCTTCCATTTCCACTCACTTTCTCGATCAACTTTTCGTAGGAAATATTTACAGTCATGGATAAGGTTGCAGAAAGGGTTGGTAGTGAAAATATTTAGCGGTGATTATTTTCTGAAGAAAATTTTTTTTGTCTGAAGAACAACAGGGAAGGTGCAGTTCACATGAGAATATTTAAGACACCTTTTACTCCATTTAACCCATGTACGTTGTCCAGTGGCGTGCAGAGATCTGGTGATGCCAGGGGTGACTGCTGGATTGGATGCCCCTACCAAATTCTAGGACTTAGCAGTGGCGTATAGTGTTCATTGTTACTGGATATAAGCTGTTTGTTAGGTCACGTGACGTCATATCCAAGTTGGCAAAATGCATATTCAGGGACGCCAGAGCAGCGGTAGGGCAGGGGGAGAAGTGAAAGAGTTGAGGGCAATGGAAACTTAAAAAAAAACATGTTGACCTCAAAAATAATAACAGAAATTATAGAAAATCATCCTAAATATTATGGGTGCCCGAATAGCTGCAATAGATTTGTTTGAAGTCGATGTTAATAAACCATGAAATTACCTAGGTCACTGTTACGAAAAGGCACCTTCCCTCCCTTTGCCACACTTTTGAAAGGGCAGAGGGGGCAATGCCCCCGCCATGCCTCCAGTCTCCGGCGCATCGTGCACATTATTCTACACCAGTGGTTCTTGACCTTTTTTCTACCACGCCTCTCTTAAGCAATTCTCCTTTGTTTTAATTCAAGCCTCCCTGACTTTAAATAATCTGTAAAAACAAATCTATTTGTTGGTAAATTTAATGATCAAACGTTACATGTTGTAGGGCGCGAAAGTTTCGCGCCCCCCTGTTAAGAACCACTGTTCTACACGCACTGTGTTTACTCGTTGTAGGCTACAATGTGTCACTGTAATGAACACAAATTATTAGCGGTCTCCAAGAGGGAGCAGTCTGTAAAAACGAAAATATCCGGCAACGCGTCAAAACAGGGGAGTAGAACACACTCAATGCTATTGTCAGCGTAGTTCACAACTGCAAAAATACCAGACTGCGGGAATGTCTTGCCCAATAGCAGTCGATCAGAAGGTATGCATCGGGAATGGCGAACACCCAAGGTTGACAGTTTTAAACTTGTAAACTACACAAGAATTGTGAATGAGCATAAAGTACACAATAAGGTTTATGTGTCTGTTATATGTACAATTACTAAGGGGACTGAACAGTTACGGGCTTGTATGAGCCGTTATGATCAATCCGCCTGAACTGCCAATTAGGCTAATGGCGAAGCTCGAAACGAAGCACATATGGTAAGCAGAGGTGTGCGACTGTAATAGCACAAAAAACGAAACGGAAACTATAGTGATGCATCGTAAAATCAGGTAAATCAAGCACGTTGAAACAGGAAAGTTTTGAAATTTGGCTCAGAAAATCAATTAAACGTCCATAATCATCTTCAAGGTTGATGTAAATGGACCCAACAAAAAAAAACATTTTTTTAAAAGCCCACTTAAAAAAAGCAATAAAACCCACAAGAAATCCCAGTCTTTTTCATTGAAAAATGTACTATGAGGTAAAAAGTAAAATAAGCAGCACACTTGTACAGGTAACTGTAAAGTTTTTTTAATGAAACCAAACGAACAGCAACAAAATTTGCAGGACTTGAGAAAAAGAAGAATTCGAACAGTTTGAGTAACTTCTAATGGTTATCTTCATCAGCTCTACACAATCGTTATATTTTAATCAATTTTTCGACCTTCTCTCCATCCAAGCTGTTTCTGATGTTGGTCTATACCAAATCATATGTTGAAAAAATACGCTGTATAGATGTTGAACTGGCAAGGGCATGTACATAAACTTGACGTGAAGCTACAAAGTTTGTGTGGGAGTGGTTTTTCTCTGTTTGCTGTGCGCATGCTTGCCAAGCCTTACCAATTCTGAATGAACTGACCAACAACACTTAACAAAAAAAGATGGGGTACATTTCGTTATCCTCAAATGCAAATGTCATGATTGGCATAACAAGTTATTAGTGTGTAATTCTTAAAATGGTGATATTGCATGATGCACTAAAAACAATTCAGAATGGGGTTTTGTGTTAAAAAAAAAGAACAAAAACCTGTTTCTTTTCAAAAAGACAAAAAAAAACGGATTGAAAAAAACAAAACATCCAGGTGGAAAAAAACGAGTTTTCCTCAACCCTGAATCTTTCAATATTTTTTTGTTATTTTCCTCTGAACGCACGATTTAGAACAAGTCACGTCACTATCAGTTTGATTGGGTGTGCGCTGCACACCTAGAGTATTGTCCCTGGTAATGAAGAAGCTGGGAATTACTGGCATTTGAATACGTAAAAATTCGTGTTGATAACAAAACAAGCTTCGAAAAATTAAATCCATGCAGCATGTATTAATAGACTTATAATAAGAAAAATAATCTAGTTACAGCATTTACATTTTGTAGTATCACTCTTTGGATGCTCACCAGCCTTGGATGCACGGGGCGGTCGCCCCGTTCGCCCCCACCCCTCTACACGCCACTGACGTTGTCTTGGTGTAGGCAATACATGGAAGTGTGGTGTAATTTGATAGATAAAAAGTACTTTCATAAAACCGTTATGTGCCAGCAGTAGGTGTTAATCACCTTTAGTTCCATGTGAATCACTTTTTGTTTTATTTAACTTCGTGTTTGACCAATTCAACCAACATTTGACGGACACCTCATTCAATGTTTTATAGAAAATCCGCAAGACTTCCGTTTAATGAATTTCAAATTTATTTTACAACTTTCTACAAAAATTCAGATGTCACGGAACACTTTTTTGCACGCAACGCTCGATTTCGTGGACAACTAGGCGTGTGCATACCAATGGTTCCCCAACTCTTTGTGTTTACTATTCTCCATGCAAAAGATATAAAGATTTTGCTGCATGCAGTGACGAGCCAACAAAACGTTTGCTGGATGACATTGAAAAATTATCTGTGTATTAAAAATAAAGTCTGAGCAACAGGAGTATTGCAAATGACACCCAGGGTGCCACGGCCACCCTGCTGGGAGCCACCAATACATCCATTTGCTGAACCACATTGCCATCTGCACGTTGCACTTTTCGTTTTTCTCCGCTAATACCTGTTTTTCCACAAACGTTTTCTGCCTGAGTCAGTTGAAAAGTACCTGATATGAAAGTTTTGAAATAGCGTTTCAGTTATACATGTTAACTTATTTGCTGACATAGCAACACACCAAAGCACAAAATATCTCTTAAACTTTAGCAGGTTACTGCTTTGAAACTATGATTGCTGCAACTTCTTGCAAAGCATTCATTTTAAGCAATGGCTAAACGCTTCACTAAGCCGAAACAAACAAGGTAGAGAAAAAAGAAGGTTCGCCACGGACGATTAATTTTGGCTAAAAAGAATCCACGGTTGGTTTCAGCTGAAATTAATGCGGATTTCGACGTAAGCTGGGGAAGGATATCGTCTTTTTGTAACACGTTAATAAAACAGCTACAAAATATCATGTACCCTACGGAAGCATCGATCTTGACCTAATTTTACCAGTCAGTCGTATAGAACACTTGACCGTGACTACTGGTTGCTGCATCATATCAATAATTATGAAGTCAACGATATTTTTATATTTTGGAAATCAAGTAAATAAACTATTTCTTCGACTTGGTCCAAATCGCTTCCAACCGAGTTATACCGACTCCCGACTGGGAACATTTGGTTCAAACTAGCTCCATTCTCTTTCCAAAGCGCCTCCTGGAAAATCAGCCAGAGCTGGGATGTTCTGCTTGGGTGGAGATGGTAGAGCGACATTTTTCTAGTGGGAGGGGTCTTTGTCAGGCTGAGAACCCTAAGGTAATGTGGCAATGCCTTTGTCGAACTTCGAAGTGGTTTGCAAACTGCGCTGCAAATCAGTGACGCTCCCTCTAATTCTGTTTGCTCTTTTCTGCAGCCAATCAACTTGGAGGGTTTTGGATTTGTTCGAATTTACCAAACGCGAAAAGAACATCATATGTTACGCAAGTGTTCACCCTGCTTGTAGATTATGAAGTCGTCAAACGCAAAGCAATTGTTGCTTGTCGGGACGTGTCCAGCGCAAAAAAGCAAAAGACAAACCGAAATTGCAGTTGCGTAACTTGCGTTTACACTATATTGCTTCGAACATGGTTTATTGCGTATAACATCTTCACTCCCACACGCAACGCGCGAGTCTTTAAGCATACATCGCAATGATAATTAATGAATACACGAATACATGGATGAACCCGAGGATACATACGTGGAAGTAGTATAAAGGTATACGTTTGATGACGTTAATACATTTGCTTTGATGACACACAAGCATAAAGGGTTCACGCATTAAATGACGCCATCACGATTATTATAATGCAGTGCTGCGATGACTTTCTACTAAATGCACCGATTTACAAAATGCAAGGGGGTGATGGGAGGCTGTGAAAGACCAGGGGGTATTTATTCTAAATATTTAGATTTAATCTCAAACAAACAAACCTTAATAAAAACATCTTAATGTAATCACACACTTCTAGACGGTAACGTTTTTTTCAAATGTTTCTTTTTGCTTTAAAACTTGGTAACACCATCGGATTTCATCGATGATATGATTGAATTACATTTTTCTCGCTTAATTGATTAGTTTCAAACTTTCTCGGTGGTTGTGAGCAAATCCTTCCTCTTCACCTGTTCAGCCTGCAATCTCGAGTCGAGTTGGGGATGCGATTCGTTGTCGTTAAGATTCCCTTTTTCAACTTGAATTTATTATTATTTCTTAAAAGCTTGTTCATATTGTGTACCACTACCCCCGTTTTTCACAGAGGAGCAGAATGCGATGTTGTTTTCGTAGTAAAACATTTGGAGACATCAGAGGCCGGGAAAGGGTTCAACTTCGTGCAGGGCATTTGTTTGTAGGGGCATTTCGAAGTTCAGAAACGGTGTTCAAATTCGCAGTATGCGTTACAATGACGGTGCATGTTTTCATGTTGTTCGAATAGAAGCTTGGCTGAAAATGTTCGCACTGTCCTAATCTGCAATATTTTTTTCTGGCCCAGGTGTTCCTTTAGCTCGAAACCAGCAGGAAAATTATCTTGGCTGTTTTTAATGTGATGATATAAGCAATCAGGAAAATAACTGACCTTAATTTGGTGAGGAAGATGGTCATTGTCACAAACACGATAAAAATTTCGAATTGTTTCAGTATGTTATGAGTGGTCAGTAATAGTGCGATGTTCTTCTTTTTCTACATGGCCAAAATCTGCGTATAGATCAGCAAAATTTCAAACGTCGTACCAAGCATAAACTGCTTCTTTTTTGCACCCTGTCCTGGTTGTTTCATTGCAAATATACAAAACGGCATTTTTACTTCCCCTTCGCCTATCATACAAATTGTTTAATTGATGTACTCCAGAGTACGAGTGAATACAATGGTTTATTACGATGCATATAAAAGCAGTTCTCTTGCGAAAGTTGCATAAACTTCCCCTTACTTAAAGTAGGTGAAAATAATTTTTAACTTGAAATGTTACAAAACCAGTTAAATTAATCTGTTTCAAATTATTACAAAGAGACACCTGCAACCACAAAGTTTGCTTGGTTCACGATTGACATTGAATGTGGCAGATAGTATTTTGCTTCCACGCTTTCCTGCGTGTAATTTTTGTCATACGAACAGTTGTTGTTCGAAGTACAAAATAACACTGAAAAATAAAACATTTTCATGTCTCAACTTAAGCCGCTCCTTTTCCGTGTAGAACCACAAGCAAGTTTCCGTGTAGAACCACAAGCAAGCTGTTGAAGTGATAATAGCAACCCAGATGCTATATTTTAGAAGACTTTCTTTTGGCGCTACTGAATGCAACTTGCCGCAATGCATTGCGTGTGCCAATGCTTCACTAGTCTTCAGCAGCCTTTAGGTACATGTTTTTTTTCTTGGCACACGGTATGAGAATACCTCTTATTTTTGCATGAGCACATTGCTTAAGTAATTTCTAGAAGATACCCCTTGAGCAGGCAATTGGAAAGTTTCAGTTCCTCAATACAACCAGATCTGGGGCCACTCAATAGATCTACAAACAACATTTGGACGATACTTGGATTTGGGTTTAAAACATGCAAAAATCAACGAAAGCAAGCTGTCAAACAGTGTGATGAAAACCACTGTCCTTCATTAGCAAAAGAAATATGATATTTTGGGTATGTTGTTTACTCTAACGACATTGCAAGCCAGCACCTCTCTTTCCCTGTAAAAGTTGAGGCTTTAATTCCTGATTAATGTGCTTGTGAACATAGCCATAAAAGACGCTTTGGGCATTAAAATATGAAAAGCGTTAGAGCGTGATGAAACTGGTTAGTTTTGCAATATTTTTTACATTGCTAATTTTAAAAAAGACTTGGGAAACATTAGTAAAACCTGTTTTTCTGAAACATTCAGACAATCTTCACTTGCATCTCCAATTATGGAAACAAGGTTGATACTGATTCACCCATCAATTCCCGTGTTAACCCTACTTTTTACTGAGATTAACTGAGAAAAGGGGCAAATACGATTTATGCGCTACACCGGAAGTACCGCGATATCTAAAAGATAGTTGTTTAGGTAGTCATTTTGTTAGTTTTTTGGATATTTCAATGGAGAAAATAGCACTTCAATGCGCTTAGCTTCAATCTTTTCTTGAATGTGCCAGTCTGTCCACAAAAACAAAACACTGAAATGAAAAATTTTTATTTAACAACTAACGTGGATGACAAAACACATTCTTAGAGACATCCTCGACATCACTAACATATAATTAAAGCGTAAAGCAGGTTACGATTTTGCATACAGTTCATATATTCCATACCCAGGCGATCTGAGCTCACAAACGATAGAAACCAGCTGTTACCGAGCAATCCCCAGCACAACCGTGTGGATCATTAATCACACTGTCTGGTTTGATGATTGATGTAACTGCTAAAATTAAACTGAGGAAAACAGTAGCAGAATGTGAAGGAACGCTTGGCTGGACAAACTAGGGTGGTGTCTGGTTTGGTTTACCGGCATTGAGGTTTATTGAAACAATGATAATTTAGTTTATTAGACTACGCCAATAACCGCAACAAAGCTCAAACAATACTTCAACATCGTTAGCGCATGGCATATGATGGTGATTCAGATACATTACTGCGGATATCGTTTGACCCCGGAAGGTGGATCCTACACTAATGCATATTTTGCTGCAGTCGAGGAACAAACCTGTGGCTCCACAGCTTTGGTATAATGTACATTTTAACTGAGTCGACAACCAGACTATGGTTTTTGTTAAAACTCAAAGCAAAGTTCCAACCAAAAAGAAAGCATTACAACTTTTGCTCGAATAAATTATTGCATGTCGACCTGTTCAATCTCCACTTTTGAGTTTCATTTTTCCTATGCTTTCTGCAAATAGTTTTCATGAAATATCTTATTTCATAAAGTTTGTATATAAATCTTATGTTGTCATTTTCTTTTTATCAGACTGCTTACATCTATGAATGCAAAACTTTCTCGAATAATCTATTTTCAAGTATATCCAGAAATTTTTGATGCTTTACATTCTAGAAACTGGAGTCCAACAATACATAAGAAATTACTTTTGGAAACATTTGCTGTCAGTGAAGTCTGAATGAGGAAACGAAATAATCATTTTCGATTTTACTTAGAAAAACCTCAACAGATAAGTAAAAATGTCAAGTAAATGCTAAACTTCAAATTATCAAAATTGCCAACGGTTGGATCCCATTGAAAGTGAAAGGTAACAAAAATGCACATTATCCGGAAAATCGCTGTAGTTCACCATTCTTCCTTCATTTGGTTAAAATAAACAAGTTTTTATAATTTTCTTTTCGCTCTATGAAAAGTTCATAACTTCATGAAAAACGTTCAGACCTTCGCAAAAAACAGAAAAGCGTTACTGCTATGCGTTTTTCTTTTGCATTACATGCTTCCTGCAGCACGTAATAGACAATGTATTGTCGAAAACAGTTCACGGTTGAGAGATTCAGCAGCATAATCGAAACGGTCACCTGCTAAACGCTGAAAGCGCCATTCCATTAAGAAATAAATTTCAAACACAGAATTTGAACGTCGCATCATTTGTTGCTTAGGAGCACCTTTGTTGCCGAGGAGAATTCGAAAGAGAAGCAACCGTGGCCTGTTTTCATACTACAGTATGTCCTGTTTTCTGTTTCGGCCTACACGAGTGATGGCTATATTCGGATTGTCTATCCTTGTCCTTTTTCTTCGATTTTCGTTTGTTTGCTTGGTTGCAGGTTCCCTTTTAAGACGAAGTAATGCTTTCTTCTCTTTTCCTCCTGCAACAGCGATCATGCGTTACGCAGAGTAAAATTTCGAATTACCGTCGTCGCTTCAAAACTTGATTTGTGCTAATCCTTGATATTTTTTGCGACCTTCTGCGCTGAACACAATCACATCCAATTGAATACGCAACATTTTGGTCAAAAAGCTCTTAAAAGTATGCTATGTCAAATATTACCAATGCGTAAAATAGATGGGATTCAATGACTCAGCTGAAAAACTTTTGCCGCACTCCTCATGCTCATACTTTATCATGACATTGGTAATGCTTGCGGTAATAAATTTTGGAACTGAAGTGCTTGACACGAAAATCAATCAACTATACATACAAAGTTCAGACTTGTACGCAACTGTAAGTTAGCCTTTTGCTTATCAGCTTGTTTTTCTTTGCAGAATTTACACCAATTGATACGTTTATAGCAAATCTGCTTATAGCAGGGTCGTCGCCAGCGGGGGGGGGCAATGGTGCCCGCCCCCCCATTTGAAATCGGTGCCCCCCGATTTCACTTTTGGCCCACCGGTTGCTGCCTACATCCAATACTGTATTTTGAAAATGTGGCCCCCCTTCTGGTTTTTGGCTCCCCCTGCTGCTACATCCTGGCGGCGGGCCTGGCTTATAGCTATCTTTTTTACGTTGTAGAGGATAATGAACGACCAGATACAAAAGCTGTTGCACTTTTGAAAAGATCTGTCTTCAAAAATTACTTCTTATGCAAAGCTTTCACCTCGAAGTGGTAAGGCAGAAAACTTTAACAGCAAGTGATCCTTTCAGATGATTTGCAAAGAAATCCTCAGCCTCGTCAAAGGTTGATAGAAGAGGAATGTCTTTGGTTTCTGGATATGTTGAAGCTGCAACAGCAGCGAATAAAGCCGCCACGCCGAAGATTGTCTGTGCAAAACCCAAAATGTACGCATGTTTTTACAGATTTCGACATATAATATTTGCAGTGTTATTCAGACGAAATACTATTTTGTGAAGTTATGACAATTTACTTTTATTAAATACAAGTCTTGAGGTGATTGCAATCAATTCATGACAAAAATACCCCTTAATGATAATATGCATGCAGACAAAATAAAAAATAAAATAAATAACCCAATAAAAATTTTTTGAGATTGAACCTCTTTATCAAGTAAAACGGGCAATACCCTCAACTTGCTTGTGGAAGTTGTGTTATATTTTCACGCACCACATATTGCTTTTTATACAACATTGTAAAATAGACGATTGTCATAAAAGACATTACAGTAATTTCCGTGGAAGTTTCCTGGAGGTGCTACAAACGAATTTGCTTCAAAGTAACCTTACTGCTTGTAATATTTTATGCCGTTGTGCTTAAAGCTATTTTGAAATTAACCGTGGTTTTTCTCTTTTTTTTATTACCGCTATCACTTTCGACAAGCTCTTGGTGTTGCTTTTCAGAATAACCACTTTTTGCTGTTTTGTCACACTGGATGTTTGCTAGCTTGTATTCTTCGCGATGAATGCTTTCTCTCGTCCTTGGAGTTCCTTTTGTGAGTTTATTTTTATAGCAGCGGAACGCTTTCCGTAGTGTACAAAGACAACGTGGCATCACTAAAAAACTATTAGCAAACATTGAGAAAAAAGGATGAAGCCGATGCTTGTGTCTGCAAAAATCTTGCCGTACATCGTGAAGGGCTTTTATGCAAACACTAAATCGCATAAACTTCATATTTCTTGTTTTCTGGTTAGAGTTTCATAGTGATACAGCAACGAAAATAAATATTTTCAATCTTGTTCACCTTTATGAAAATTCAAAGCAGACATTTGGTGTACTGTACATCAGGATAATTTTAATTATAGTCAATCAATAAACGATACCTGTGTCATCCATGGAATGCTGTACTGCAGTTGAATGAAAAGAGGTGAAAAAACACTTCCAATTCGGGCAGACATGGATGAAACGCCGAGACTACTCCCTCTGCGTTTGTAAAAAAAGACTGAGTACTTTTTCTTCTTTTATCTGATCTTGAATAAAAAATAGGTAGCTTGCACGTTGGGCCAAGCTGCTGCTTTCGCAGTGAATACTGCATTGGTGGCAAGTCAGTGGCAACACCGCCTGTGAACTGTATGCTTGCACCCACCAACCAGCGCCTAGAGTACGAGGTTGGACAGGCCACATGTGCCGCTTTGCAAGTCTTCGGTTTGGGGCCATCCATAAACGACGTCACACCCTAACGGGGGGGAGGGGTTCACCAGATTTGCGACAAGGGGGAGGGTGGGAGTCAGTAGTTTTGTGATGTCACACGAGTCGTTTTGATATGCATGCTACACGCAGTCATACCAGAAAGGAAAGGTGTTGAGGCTAAAAAGTTTCTATTCCATTTACAAGTTTTCTGTTGAAACCAATGAGGAAATTTTTGTCGATATTGCTGATGGATTAATTGTTTTTGTAGTATATTTACGATAGTCGATAATCCAATCTTTGTTGGATTTACAGCTAATGGCTAACTATATTGTTGTACTGTCGATGTAGCCAAAATACATTAGATAAAATTTATTTACTCCCAACTCCATCTACTGGACCAAAAAGTTTTAGATTTCGACCCCCGATTCTGTGCAGGATTTTTTTAGCTGTTTGGCAAACATTCCACAGTTTTATTCTCAATTTCTGGCAAATCAATATAGGCTAGCTCTGGAATACCTGAAGTTAAAAGCGGGCTTCATCTTTCCTTCCATCTCT
>JGI24158J21664_10010793_pt1 | contig 12168 bp, 6 predicted proteins | sample Ectturendosymbi3_FD_21664 | JGI IMG/M metagenome (IMG submission 21664) | reverse complement strand
AAACCGCTCCCAATGAAATGCAATGTGACGAGACAATCAGCCACATGGTTATAGCAGGCCGATCTTATTCCGCACTCTGCGAAACGCGTGCGTGACTGCGAAACGCGTACAGGCAAAATATAACATGGTTGCTTTGAAATGATCTCCTGACCACACCGTATGTCAGCGAACATTATAAATACATGTTTCTGGTTCCTAGAGACTTGTACGAAACGTTCGTACTTTATAGTGGAAAACATACGTCCCGGCGCTCAACGGTTGGCATTTGAAGTGAAGTATGAGTATATCCTACGCCAGCCACGAATATACTGTGGGCCGGCGTTCTGCGCTTGGGCAAGTTTCCAGACAAGCGGCAGTTGAAGTATTAATACAGAGGATTTTCACAAATATATTTGTGCTAAGAAACAAGACAGACGCATTTAAAAAGAAGCTGGCTCTTTGGGATAGTTTTGTGCAGAAGGGAGATACAGAGATGTTTTTGACTTTAAACAATTTTTTGACAAGTGTTGATGTCTTTGTATAAGGGTATTAGTCGGGCAAGCAATTTTTTGACCAAAAAATTAAAATTTTGACTTTATAATTTAACAATTTTGACTTTATTTTGATCTATACATTTTCTACATTTGCAATAGCAAAATAACTCAGCCTTAGGTGTAGAGGTGAACCCAAAAGCATAATTATGCACTCTACGCTTCAAATTTTAAAAAATTGGTTGTTTCACTTTGGGGATGATATATTGTTCTTGCCTTACCACGACTATCCTGCAAAACATTCAATTGTCCAGCAGTGGGTAAAACGACATTGCTATGTCAGAAATCACAACAAACCTATTATTATTACCGAAATGCAACTAAACTTGCAAAAGCAGATCAAATCTGCTGTTGTAATTTTACTAAAATATTGATAAAGAGAAAAAAACTGTGTTGCAAGAAACGTTTGACACGAGGATAAATTTTGACCTAATGATAAATTTTGGCTTTTTTTGACCAAATAACTTGGGATTTCCTTATGGTATGAGCGTGAAAGTTGGTTTGTTGACATTTCATAAGCTTTGAAAAAGGCAGAAAATTTTTGACTTTATTGACTTTTGGTTGCCCTAGTTATTAGACATCATAAGTCAACATTTGTAGGAGTTACTCATGACTTTGACTATATATCCTCGACAAGAAACCATATAACAGCTTTAGCTAACAAAATGATTGCGATAATCTGTCGCATTCATTATGATTTTATGTTACCAGTCCGTAAAGTTTTTTTTGCATTTTTACCGGTCTGCTGACGTAAAAAGGTTGAGAACCACTGAGCTAGAGAGCTGTTCAAAGTAAACCCTCTATAGATGAGGGAAGTCTTGTAGTTTAGAAAGAAAAAATTTTTTCAGTGTTGGTTTTCAGCCTTTTTGGCGATGTTTACATAACCACAGGCTGTTTTGACAAGTTTGTCAAAACATTGGATGACATCAACATCCTATGAGAACTCAACAATCGAGCCGATTTCGTGGCTCAAACTTTTATTGGATTTAATTGGATTCTTGGCTATAATACGAGTTTTTAGAGGGTTTGATTGACTTTGTAGCATTTCTGGTTAAAAAGTTGTGGGAAATTTCCAAATATTCATTAGGGAAATCCTTTGAAATCCTTGGGAAATTCTTGAAACATTTGGAATTTCTTGGCATAACTTTTGAACCAGAAACACCAGAAGGTCGATCAAGGGCTCTAAAGACTCATATTATAACCTAGAATCCAATAAAACTTTGAGACACGATATCGGCTTCGTTGGATCGACGATGACATCATCAAAAGAGAGACAAAACATACCCCACTCATGATGTCATCAACCAAAAACCCCTAGAAATTTTTTTTCTTTCTATTGTACAAGACTTCACGAGTCTTTACAGGGTTTGAATAGCTCTCTTGCTCAATCTGCTGCCGAGTTGTGGCTCACCGAAGTTTGGCCTGAAATGGCTAATGTTACGTTTTGTGAAACTTTTTGATTTTTGTCAAAAGCTAGGTTTTTGAGGCATAATTTCAGCTCTAGATATGCTAACAAGTTAATGAAGAGCTCTAAAGACACGGATCACAGCCTAGTTTCCAAAAAAAACTTGAGCCAAAAAATGGCTAATTGGGTGCGGGCCAAGGGCCAAGCAAACTCGCCAAAAATGCAAAAACATGTTCTCATTGTGATGTCACCCACAGAAAACCACAAATGAAAAAATATTTTTTATATCTGTAGTCGAAGATTTGCTGAATCTGTAGAGGGTTTGAACAGCTCTCTAGCTCAATCGGCTGTCGAGTCATGGCATTGCAAACTTTTCAAAAAAAGTGGTGCACGGGGGACTTAGAGGGCTAAAAAAAGATCCAAAATCAGTCATATGCCAACAACTGAAAAAATGAATTGCTTGAAGCAAAAAGAAAATATGAGAAAGAAAACAACGATATTGAAAATCTAGAAAGAAGGATGTTGCCTCAACTCCGTTTTCTATCTCCAGAACAAGCAATATGTCACCATCTGGATCTGCATTCAAAAGTAAGTCATCTATGGTGAAGCTGTAAAACGAGCAAAAAATGTTTACCATTTATCCCAAACAAAAAACAAGCTGTTATATGAAAGCTTGTTTGGGAAAAATCAATATCAAACCTTTTTACAACAAAAGGAATCCTAAGAAAAAAAAGCTAACACATAAAGACAAAAATGATGTGGCCAACTTTTATCAATGTGATGACATTTCAAGGCAATCACCAGGAATAAAAGATTGCATCGTGTTGTGGTTGATAGAAAAAAGTGAAAAAACAAAAACATTATTTGACTGTCTGTACTTGAAAAATAATGCAATTTTGAAATCAGAGCATCCACAATATCGAATTGGAAAATCTAAATTTGCAAAACTGAGATGTAATTTTGTATTATTAACAAGTGAGCTGCCAAGAAATGTTTGTTTGTGTGTGCAAGATGCATGAACATTTTTGCTTGCCATGTATAGCATAGGAAGCATTTACATCACCATGGTTTTTTACAGATATCTTCATGGGATTTTAGTACAAAGTTTGGATTTCGCCAAAATTGGTTGCTTATTAGTTCTTGTTAGTTGAATTTTGTTGTATTTTGAAATACAAGTCAAGTTCTAATGGATGCAGACTTCTGAATAATTGAAACTGATTTTGAACAAGGTTTTTTTTAGTTAACTCATTTGATTCTCAGCTTTGTATCAGAAAAATCTAATGCTGTGAGACTTATTTTGCAAAGAAATGGAAAGTAGTCATAAAATAAAAATGTCCTGTTAGTCACAAACACCATGTCCCGTTAGTCACAATACCATGCTCTGCAAATATCTCCGTTGCCCAACTGTAACTAGCAAATACTGAAAACTAATGTATGGATTAAAAACCTTGGCATATTACCCACACAATATTACCAAATCAAAAGTATCTATGCAGTCAATGAGCAGACTTTGGAATTTGGATTTATTTTTCTTATTTGGTACTTTTGTTCCCTGTCCCATTAAGTCACAAACAAATATTGAAATGACCAAAAAATTCAAAGACAGATGAATTTTTCCAAACACTCAAACAGAGTGATGGGCTGTTGTACAGTGGGTACAAATGGGTGTCTCAATTGGAGGCGCCATGCATTTGCACTTGGCGGATAGGTGAGTGCTTAGTGGAGCAGGTGGTGTCCAGGCTCCATGGCACAGTGTGCTAGAGACTGTGTGGCTCCATTACAATAAAGTTCAGCAGGTTTGATGCCCGCGGGGATAGGAAAGTTGTTTGCTGGTGTAGGACACAGGCATTCAGGGACAATTCGCAAGGCATTGTTGATGGCAGGGTCAGTAAGGCAGGTGTGAACATTGCGGCACCTGACAAGAATGCAATACTCTGCAGTTCAACGCACCAGGGCTAAATGCAACATTGTTGCTCCAACACCCCAGACCGGAGCCAGCAAGCCATCACAAGAGAGCAATGTGTGATGTCAGCTTCTTGTGAAGTGTCTGCAGGCGTCAGTGACCTGTCTAATGTTACTCCAAGGTATTTAGGCTCGGGGCAGAAGGGCAAGGTTTCATTGCTGTAGTTGACTGTTAGCTCACGTTTAGCTTCCTTGTTGTGAAGCTGGAAGGCTGCCAGCGCTGTTTTTGTAGTGCTGAGCTTCTGCTTCCAGGTCTGAAGGTATTCACCTACGATTGCCATGTCCTTGTTCAGTACCCCTTCCACTGCCTGCCAGTCTCCATCGGCATGCATGATTGCTAGATCGTCAGCATATGCTTACTTTCTGGAGATGGTGGTTGGCAGGTCAGAGATGCAGATGTTGATCTGACGCATGACCAATGACTCTTCACGCAATTTAACTTTTTTTTATCGCATAGGATTCTAGAATCCCAAACCAAAGCCATTCACACGTGAAGAAAATAGTCCGGTTAAGTGCATACCAGTTATTTGCATAAACTGGTTATTTGCATAGGAATGTACCATACATTTGTAAACTTACAACGCTTAATCGCATAGTTAACTTTAAAAGAGTGTAAAGCGCACTGCTCAGATGGTGTGCAAACCTGTGGTGCCATTTAATCCGATTAAGAAACAGTTGCCAAAATGACTCCTTTCACCGACGTGCCAAAATCAACACCGCGCGTTCAACTTCCAGGCTTCAGTGCTTTGTGTGCAGCACTGCTTAGTTGTGTCTTGTCCCTACGAGTGCGAAGCTTTGTCTCGGAAGCAGCACTTTAAAAGTTTATTTTATTGCATTGGATAGCAACCCAACGCATGCAACTATGTTCAACACCTTTGCACCAGATGTGTTAAATTCTTTACAGAACAAAAAATGGTGAACCTGCACTGTACACCAACTTCGAATTTCAGTTTCATTTGACAACTGTCACTCTTCCAAAGCACTGCGCACCGTACACTTTACAGCGTAAAATGCGGAATTATGCCATGTTTAGCAGAAAACTAACAGTTGTCAAACGGGAAATTATGCCATGTCCTAGCAGTTTAAAATGCGGAATTATGCCGTGCATTCCGCCGCAGACAATATTTGACTTCACTCTTTCTGTTTTTTCACATCAATAAGATTCATTTGTTGAATACCCTAACCGAATGATGCATAACAAACACCACTGGGATCATAAAAACTTCATGATGCCACAGGCTAACAAATCAGTTAAGTCTTTGCGTACAGCGCTCGGGTGTATCAGGACCAAGAGATTTTTAGAACATCTTGAAGCAATTCTATATCCCGCAGTTCTACAAATCATCATACACGACAGCTGTGAGATATAAACATGTTCACAACTGCACAGTCAAAAGCAAGCAGAAAAATAATGGCCGCAAGTGCGGGAAACGTTCCATGACTGATACAGGCGATTATTATGTCACACATGCAGTGCGCACGTTCAAGATAACATGCAATGCATAGGCCGCAACAACTTCGAATTTACGTTTCAACTGATGACCGTTGGGTTGTTAAACACTGGAGGACTTCAGAATTTGAAGCACTGTATCAGCAGCAAGGGATTTTTAGAACATCAAGAAGCACTTTTATGTCTCACAGTTCTAGAAATATCCGCGTTGGGTGTCAAGCTATACCATTCCAACAGTGTCAGGTAGCAAGCATGTGGACAGGCATCGAGTAGGGTGGATAAATTTGTGGATATTTGTTTGATACGGATAATCGCTTATTCCGGTTAAACGCATAAAAAAGCTTGGCAAATTGGCTATGTGATTAACCAGATTCATCTGTATAGGTATTGCTGACCACTTGTGGCATTCCAAACAGAGTAGAAGAAACAACTATAATGAAACTGTACTGAACTAAGGTGTCAGTTTATCGCAAATAACTGGACAGTAGCAGAACTACAGAAACAGTGCAACATAATTTAGCTCTTGTTGATGTTATTCATTTGCAAATTGTAAAAAAAGAGTTTGAAAGAACTCAGAACATTTGCTTGGCATAAACACATATGCCTTTATCTAAATGAAGAGTCAAACCTAATCTACAAATGGTACTTTGCAGTACAAAACTACACAGTAGAACTACTGGAACAAAACCTACTTTTGAAATGGTTACAACAATAAATTTGAAACAGTATGGTTTACGTGAATGTGCACCCTGGCTCCAAGCATTTTGTGACGCCGCTTCTTGATCTTCCAGGTGTAGAATCTCCATTGTCAACACTATGATAACCTGAGCAGTAGAATTTCTAATGTAAGAAAGAAAATGAGATAGATCTAAAGGACATAAAAACATATACTTGAAAATGCACAAAACAGCTTGACACTAAAAACGACAGTCCATCATATCATTGCACAAAACTTCAAGATTTGTTAAACTAAAATTGCTTTCACATTACCACCATGAAATGACAATTAAAAGGAAAAATATGAGAATACCAACAATACATTTTCAGTTATAACTTATAATGCATTATCACTAGAACCACACTCAAGAAATGTTTTTGGAACATACCATGGCTTTGTTTGGACACAGGTATTTCATATAGTGTTTCAATAATGCTTTGGTCAACTTCTAAAGAGTTGGATTCTTGTTGGCTTAAAATAATTTCATTGCTACTACCAACAAAAACTTGTGCTTCCTCTATTCCTTCCTCCTTAATTTCTTGCTCAGAAATGATATTCAATGGTATTTGCATTTCTGTATCATTTACAGAACTGCACTTTTCCATTGGTAGAAACTTAGATCATTACACCAGCCAAATGCCTAAAAATCCTGTAAGTTTGAAAAATTCCATGTTTTGAGTTAATGTTTAAATATTAACGTTTCAAATCGTATTTGGATGATACAAACTCACAAGCCTTACAAGCTATAAATCAACATATGCACCATAGAGGTTTACAAAATTAAAAGCCTTTAAATTAGTCTTCTTTTAGAACATCATCATGAAACTTCTCTTCTATGATTATAATGCAAAAAGTATATTTATGAGTGACATTTTATATCGTATTTATTCGAGTATAAGTCACATATGTGTATAAGTCACACCTACATATTTGACCTGATCAAACAGTACAAATTTTTTAAACAATATTTATTCATCACAATCACGTAACAAAAACTTAAAAACCATCAAAGTTCACTGTCCTCAAATAGTTTATCCCCGTCTAGTTTGCCTTTGTGTTTTTCTTGCAATTTTCACCACATGTGCATGCATGCACACACATGAAGGTGTAAAGCACCATTTAGATAACATATGCACAGTAGCAGCGTACATGCGCATGTCACACCTCTTGTATAAGTCGCACCTGACTTTTTGGGTGAATGTTTAGTACAAAAAATGCGATTTATACTCGAATAAATATGGTATATTAAATCAAATAAAAGCAAGCTCAAGAAACGCAAACTACACCAAACTAGCAATGTGTAGAAAGAATATAACTCAACCATAGAAACAAGCCCATTTGCAACATTTAGCAACTGAATGCAAACTGGTTGAATGGTACAGTTGCACCATTAAAGCTGGTAGGCCAGCTTCAATTCTTTGTCAGGTCATACTGAAGACTTGAAAAACAGTCCTTATGGCCTGACCAGCCATATGTTTGGCATTAATGGGCAGTTGCAGAAAACAACTTGTTGTGTAATGTTGCCATGGACTTTTTACCAATGCAACATTCACCACAAAATTAGCCACATGGCTCAATACACAAGCAAGTGTAGATTGGTGCTGCTTACCACCCATGACACTCTGAACCAGTAGTTCTTAACCTTTTCTTTACCATGCCCCCTTAAGTAATCGTTCTTCTTTTGAAGCCCCATTGGCGCTGACATTAATAAGTTGTAAAAGCATATGCATTTATTGGTGTATTTTTTGATCAAATTTTCTGTGTTGTAGAGCACGTATGGGCTCACACCCCCCTAGAAATTTATTGATGCCCCCCAGTTAAGAACAACTGCTCTAAGCATATTAATACTGGAACTAAACTGAACAACTAAATGCATAGCATGCTGAAAAGAATTTTGTTTGAAAGTTTATATTTAGCAAGTTAATTATCTGTCTTTTCATCTACATATCAATGTCTCCTTGCTCAGATGCAGACTTACAATATATTTTAATGTCAGATGCATAAAACACATTAGCATATAAGAAAATAAACAATGCAAAACTACTTCTGTCAACATTTATTTACGATTTGCTTCTGTTCGTTTACTCTTATTTTTTCTAATTTAGTGGAAACATTTGAAATAAGATTAGCAAGGTATGAATTTTGAGTGACACAATGAATTTTTTTTAAAACGAATGGTTTTCATTTACTGAAAACACCCAAAGATTCATATTTGAATCTAGAACTGCTATTACAATAATTATGGGCAGATTTATAATTTAATAAATATCCACAATAAATTAGTCTGTAAACAATGTTTGACACATGATATTTGCCACAGTGTTTGACATCAACAGACTAGGAACTTAATTTGAAATGAAGCATTAACATTTATTGATATCAGTAGGTATGATGCATGCTGATAACAACAAGATGCTTGTTTTCTATTATCATGTTGTCAGTTTAATTCATGTTTTTTAAGTTTTTGATATTTCCCTAAAAATGATAAATAATTTTCCTTTATAAAAAATAATTATTAAAAATGAGTAGGGTATCTTAATATGTAATACCACCTAGTATTGTGAACACTTTATTGATTTGTTTGTTAGATGTACTTTTTGCAAGCATTTAAAATTTTCTTAACAAGTATCACTAATCGACATTTTGGAATTTGTCAACAACTTGTATTGGTAAAGTTTTTAGAATATTTTACAACACATCATCTACAACAAAGCTTCTCAAACATTTGTTTTGCAGCCCCATTTAAAATGTTTCTTTTTTCTGTGCGACCCCCTTAACACCTTGGCTGCCGGTGTACAAATATATCATACTTGGAAATCGGAGAAAAACCAAGGATATTTCGGTTGTCTTACCAACCGCAAGTCCCTCAGCCGATTGCGCTAGAGAGCTGTTCAAACCCTCAAAAGACTTGGCAAGTCTTTGAGTCTGCAATGAAAAAAAATTGGGGATTTGGGTTTCATTTTTTTGTGAGTGACATCATAAGTAAGGTAGGTTTTTGGCCATTTTTGGCTGTCGGTACCTGACCTGAGACCAACCGTCAAATGGAAGTATTTCACTAAAGTTTTCATTGGAAACCAAGCTAGAATCCACGTCTTTTAAGACCTTCATCAATTTTCTAGCGTTTCTGGTTCAAAACTTATGGCCTAAAATAAACAAAATAATAAATCATCTAATTAGTGGATTAATTATAAATTTTATTTATTTTAGATCATAACTTTTGCACCAGAAACCCCAGAAAGTAGATCAAAGTATCAAAAGACTCAGATTTTAGATTAGTTTCCAATAAAAACTTGAGCAAATTACTACCATCTAGCGTTTTGGGCCTAGGACCAGTTGAAGTGGGACAAAAAGGCATAAAACAACTCCAATTATGACGTCACTCACATAAAAACTGAAACCCATTATGATGTCACCCACAACAAACCCAAAACAACAAAAATTTTTTTTTGAAATAAACTGGAAGACTTGCCGAATCCATAAAGGGTTTGAACAGTTCTCTAGCTTAATCGGCCAAGTTATGGAGTTCAAAAAGTTGCAAATTTTAGTCCAAAAAGGGGTCTGAACGGGACTAAAAGGGTTAAATCTTTAAAAAACTGATATAGTGCATACCTACTTATATTCGTTTGTTGAACAAAATAAGATGTTATCTGATTCCCAGCATCAAATTTGCAGTCAACTGTGTACATCAATGGCTTTCTGTGATATTCATGAAAATCTATAAAAAAAAAGCTTAAATAAAAATTATATAACTTGCACTATATTTTGTGATGCTTCCAAAGCATCTGATACTATTAACCATGGCACAATCTTACATAAACTTGAACGCTTTTATGGAATCACAAATATGCCCTTAACATTGTTGACAAATTATTTGGAAGATCATCAGCAGTTTACTGCAGTTGAAGGATGAAAATCAAATGTTCAAAATATGAACCATGGGTTACTACAGTGTTTACCTTATATATTAATCATTTACCAAAAGCATCAAGTTTTAAAATAACCACATTTGCAGGTGACACTCTCTTAACTATCTCAAGCACCAACCCACAAAACTTGAAAACATTAGCAAATGATTAACTTCAAAAGATGTACTAGATAAGATTCAACAAATTGTCTTTAAACTCTAAGAAAACCTTACTCATGTTAATTAAATGTGACTTAAAACTAATAACCTCATTTTCAGTTAGAATTAGCAACAAACCAATTTATTACGCGAATTGCAAAGAAACATTATAGAATATTTCTAGATGATATAATCCCTGATACATAAGCAACCTAAAGGAATAAAGCCATTATGGTAAATATTTCCAGCACTCATTTTTAACTGAACATGGTGAAAGATCATTTTGGTGCAATGGACATAATATTTGGGAGACAGTTAACAAAACACAGTTGGAAGTATCTTCTACTGCAGTGCTTTTCAACCTTTGGAAAGATGGTTCACACTCTTTTGTTCAACGAAAATTTTATTCTCACAACCGACACTAGGGATGCTGAAGAATAGTCGTAAAGTACGATTAGATCAGGAGTAGCCGAACTTTTGCACACCATGTGCCAATTCTTCCGAATGTGAGTAGAGATATGCAATACCATCGGATATTTCTTGCAACAATGTTACTTCACATCATTAGTTATTTATAGGTAATATAATCAAGTACAAATGGAATATCTGATAAAGCAGCAAATAAACTTCAAATTTACTTACCTTTTAATGAGACTCATCAAACATGTCACCAGTATTTCAATGTTTGGAGTTAAAGTTATTACTGAGAGCAGCAGAATATACTTTAATTTTGAATCAGTAAAGCACGACCTCCTCTTGCTTTCAATCAATTTAATGGACAAAAATACTTATTTGCATATGTATATCGTTTTGAAACGACATTCATGTAACTTTGGGTGAATTTTCTTAGTTCTGGGAAATTTTTACAAGGTAACAATCTCACCCGCTTATTAAGCCAAAAACTGTCTAGTCCGGAATTACTTCATTTATTCCTGTAATGAAAAAAAGGCAATGGCTAAAGAACCGCCTGCAGATCTTCAAATTTGAAACCTTATTCGACCATCTCCTGTAACATGACAGTAACACGCGAGAATGCAGTAGGCTTGATAGAAACATAGTAAGCACAAAAGGTTAACCTAAAACCTAACACTAACCTAACGCTAACCCTTAAACCTAACTCCTAAAGCAAAATTTTGGAAAGTTTTGAAAAATAGTAAAGAAAAACTGGTACCACTAATTGAAACGTGCAACCAGTCACTATTAGTCCGAAAACGCAAGGCACCAATATATTATGAGAGGTGAACCCATAACCATTGACATGGCAGACTTGAGACGTATCCGTTACACTAATAAGTTGACGCCGTCTAAGTGACAAACTGACTGCAATGTTGGAACCGCAGCATGTGAGGCGGTATGGTAGAATAAGTTTTGAAATAAAAAGATCCATGGGTGGTTCTGTAGCCACTTCCAAAAAATGCTTTATAAACCTGGTACTCTGCTTAATAACTAAGCCCAATTTTCAAACGTATTTGCTTAAACTCGGGTGAAAAAGCATCACAACTCATACTGCTTTGTCTTGCTTTCAACAGTTTCACACTGACAGTTCTTTATGCTGCTGACCTAGTTCTTGAACTGTTTCATCACAGATCGTTTGTTTATGCCATAATTGATAGACAAGACCACACAGGTGCTCTGGAGAATTTATTTTCAAAATGGTGAAGAGACATGCAGACGAAATGAATATTGTTTTTCTGTAATAAACCAACAAAATTGCTCATTACCTGCAACTATTGTACACTGTGTTGGTAGATTTAGCAACTTTTAGTGATGGTAAAGTCAGCAATACTCAATTATGAACATGAGAGTGGTAAAAATTTAGCCCCCAGTTGATAAGCCCACCCACTTAAGCCCAAAGCCATCTGGTCCCGAGGTGGACTTAATAAGCACAGACTACTGTATCTCGCCTTATTTCAATCACCATATGTCTTATTGTCAGTTTCTCTAAAACAGTGGTTCTCAAACTTTTTGAGATCGCGTACCACCTGATGTTTTTTTAATGTTCGAGTGTACACCCCTAGTTTCAGAAGAACGTAATTTGCT
>JGI24158J21664_10010791_pt1 | contig 12169 bp, 7 predicted proteins | sample Ectturendosymbi3_FD_21664 | JGI IMG/M metagenome (IMG submission 21664) | reverse complement strand
TTCACCATGGAAACATCAATCTCACGTAATTTATAGGGCACCTGACTAGATAACCTCTGTGTTTTTTCGGTGCCCCGGCGTTTTTTCTGTTTTAGCGAGTATATCTAGCGCAATTAATTCAGTACCACCAAATAAATCTATCTATCTATCTAACATGGCTGTCATCTCATCTTCACCTGGGCTTACTTTGCTCCTTATGCCCTCATGAGGCTCAATGTGGGTGACTGCGGTCTGCATTGACCAAGGTTGTTTTTTAGGTTATACCAGGCGTCCCTGCCCCCCACATCGTCATTGCGCTGCCGTGATTGCTGCATGGCTTTCTGATACTTAACCCTAATTGCCGCTTATATTTTTACATAAGATCAGTTATGAATCAATGAGATAGTAGTGAAAGGAAGCAACGATGCACAAAAGTCAAATGATATACACAACATTGATATGGGTCATGTCTTTCTTTACAAAACCTGTCTTTCCTCATTTTTGGCTTGCTGCCTTTGTGTTCATTATTCGTTAACATATTCTTCTTTGATTGCTGCCCACATGTTTTTATCTCATGAACTTGAAGTTGATTCTATAAAAAATTTTGAAGCAGGATGGACTGGTTCGTTTTTTTTCATTTTCCTAGCAGCTTGCGATTTCGCTTCTGATTTCAGTCAAGCCTGGCAGCACTTCGAGTAAAGCCAATCACAGTAAATGGGATATTAAATAACGGTGTTATCTCTAATCAATCGTCATTTCACCCACACCTGTCCGTGTCGTTAATCGAGCACTTTTTCTCTGTCGCTCAACTCATTAGCAAAGTGAAAGTCAACGATGTAGACTTGAAAATCACTGTCAGTCGTTTTGAGCAAATGGCATTAAATGACGGAAATGTGCTTGCCTCAACCTGTATTGGATAAGACAACCCACTCTTGTGATTTAAACACATTTGGTGGCCTTCGATTTCCCTTTGGTGACACGGTTTTCTCTGCCCAAACTTGACTTCCACCACGCGTTTTTCGTAATATTTTTGCTTGCATCAAAAGCTTCCTGCATCAACTTACGCTGTCGATTTTCAAAGTGAGGCCAGCAACCATAGCATACGGTTCGCATGTTTGCTCAAAACACCGAAGCACGACAGCACCACACATCACCCAAACGAGCGCACGCAATCTTTGTTTGAATAATAACCTGTGTTCAACGCTCAGCGGTTGCCGACCACGCAGCAGTAATCCTCGCTATCTCAAAACTCATCATCCGCTCGCCGAGACCAACCAAGAACTAACTGCTTCGGCCGGTGTGACGCAATCGAGTTTCACGAGGTATTTTTTCGGCCGTTTTTTCAGGAACGATTCTCTCCAGGACCGGAATGTGACGTGACTCACGATCGCCGCTCGCTCTGCTCGTCTTGTGACGAAAACCTTCGCCCCGTGCTGCTTCGCAGAATACGACCAGGGCCGGGTTTCTAGAGCTGGCCGCCCATTGGCTGTAGGAATTTTGCATCCCCCTATCACCGAAGAGGAAGATTTTGTCCTCACCTCACAGTCATCCGAATGCACTGAAACAAGAAAAACAGACGGGCAGGTAACTCTAGAATGCAGTTATAACTGGTGCGTTGTTTCAGTGTTTGGCATCTCTCTATATTGTCTGCGCTTATCTTACACTTGTTCTGTACTGCGCTGTGACTAGCTATTTTTGTGTTATCGTGTTATTCGCGCACCCTTGTGATGTGAACCATGAGTCTGACACAAAAATAAATATTCTTCTGATTCTGCAATGGGTGCTGCAAAACGCCTAAGCAAAGCAACTCAAAAAAACTTCCGGCAAAAATTTTGCCATCCCTGGAAATTCTGCTGCCCTAGGCTATAGCCTCGAAAGCTTATATGGGAAATTTGGGCCTGAATACGACATTGAATGTTTTTCTTTTGTCTTGCACCCTTTNGAATTACAGTAACAATAATGAACAACAAATAGTGCAAATTTATATACGTGTTCTTNACGATCACGTCTAAAGGGAAATTTTTGGAAATGCAGGACATTCTATTTGTAATAACAACAAGTTACGAAGTTGTCATCTCATAGATCATATGATCAAGCAACGTGACGTTTTTGCTTTAAATAAATGCAAAAAAGCACATTGGAGCTTCATATTAGAGATGGCACGGTCCAAGATTTTTCAGGCCCGGACCGCCCATAGCCCGCAACATCCAGCCCATTAACTGCCCGTGGACCGAGGACATTAATTTTTTTCAAACCGGCCCGCCCATGTCCCGCTAAACAATTGGTAGACCTGCTTATTTTGCCTTCTGAGGCAAAATATCCGCCGTGGCTATTTTGCCTTCTGAGGCAAAATATCTGCTGAGACTATTTTGCTTTTTGTGGAACATGATTGGTTGAAGTGGTCATGTCATGTTGCAAGCACAATATGCGAAGTTACGTATTTGGATTAGTGTGTAGGCTAAGCCTAAAACCCTAAATGTAAGACCCTGAACCTAAAACCTCAAACCTAAAACCCTAAACCTAAAACCTTAACCTAAAACGCTAAACCTAAAAATAAAACCCTCAACTTAAAAATAAAACTCCAACCTAAAACCCTCAACCGTTGCCACAAGGTATCTTTGTTGGGCTTAGGCCCTCCAAACAAAGCTGCAAACTGTAATATGTAACACCACTGTATAAATCAGTGGAGTTTTTGTCAATTTTAGAATGTCAGTACCCCTGCACAAACGCAAAAGCCCCCTAGTGTAGACTTTCTGGCGACGGTTCTGCTCTCAACCTGCAAGCCTAAACCTAAAACCCTCAACCTAAAACTATGAACCCTAAATACCGGAACCTAAATCCTAAACCTGAAACTCCAGACGTTAAGCCCTCAACCTTACTTGTAAAGCGATTGTGATTTGGTACATGTATAAAAAACACCTATTGCACGCCATCAAAACGTTGCATACTACGTTCCCTCCAACAAGTCAGTCAGCACCAATATTGCTGACCGCGACGCTCATGCAAGTTGTCACCATACACGAAAAGTTTCTTAAAAGTGTGCCTGCCAGTCGCCCTGGCGGAGTGCTCATATGTGGGAAAAGCAAATTTGCCTGAAAATGCAGCATAGGCAAAGCAATGCCAAGCAGATTCCAAGTAGTTTCACTCACTTCTATTGCCACTAAGTGGTTCTTCTAACTTTAACAAATTTTAAAGATTTTGTCAAAATTGGTGGGCGGCTCGTAGCGGCTCGGTGAAATCCAACCGCTAAAAATATTGTTAGCGGCCCGCTCGTTCAACCTCAGCGACCCGCCCAAAAACCGGACCACCAGCGGCCCGTGCCATCTCTACTTCATATATCAAAAATCTAGAAAAGGCATTCTGGAAAGGATACAAAATTTTTGAACTATTCTAGAGTACCTAACTATGCTAGCATGCTCAGTTGCCTACCCCTAGTTGTACACGTGCATCCTTGCAAAAAGCACAAGAAACCCACTTGAACGAAATTAAATTTGAAAAAAGAAAACACTGAACAGTGTATTTCGACATAGCTTGAAGGTTAAAACCAGTTAAGTAAAAGTGATGATCTTATGCAGGGGCGTAACGAGGTTAGATGGCACCCAGGGCAAGAAGTCTGGCGCCCACATGTTCGAACTTGAGGTCTTTCGGAAGCAAATGTACTTATTGAAGAAAGTACTTGTGACATTGTTGGGACTTTTCGGCGCCTTCGCAGTGTTTCGGCGCCCCCATAGTGATTCAGCGACTGGGTAATTGTGCCCTCTTGCCCCCCTCGTTACGCCCCTGATCTTATGATAACGGTAAGCGGGTGTGCTTTTTCCCTAATCTCAAAGCAAATTTCTCTAGATCAGGGGTCACCAACGTGGTGCCCGCGGGCACCAGGTCGCCCACGGTCCTGTTCTATAAATAACATTAGCATGATCAATGTCATCACATTAACGAATATCAATACTAAAATAATTGAAAGTAACTTGAGCAAAATTTTTATTTCAGAAGTGTGTATCAAACTAGTAGCCCTTCGCATTAATCGGTACACAGGAAGCAACTCATAGTTTCAAAAAGGTTGGTGACCTCTGCTCTAGATCAAGTCTGCTTGTTCTCCATTTTGCATGACTATATTTTCATTCTACAGTTTTGTGAAACATCCACTGTTACGAGTATGTTTGAAACTTTAAAGCCCGCGCCGGCCACTATGATAGCCGGTACAATTCTGACCATAACTCACCATGCCGCTAGAGCTAGAGAGCTGTTGAAACCCTCTACGTCAGCGTTTCTTAACCTTTTTCTACCTCAGCACCCCTTTTGGTCACACCTAAACAGTCCAGCACCCCCTACCATTGGCTAACACCTGGTTACTATCAGGATAAAGTACAGGCAAACGTATTCCTTTTACCGCCACATATGTGACCTTCCCAGCATCCCCTGAAATTGATTTCAGCACCCCCTGGGAGTGCTAGCGCCTCAGGTTAAGAAACCCTGCTCTACGTCATAAGTGGGGTAGTTTCTGCGTTTTTTGGATGACATTATCGGCCCTGGGCGCAAACCCAACGAGCCATTCTTTTGGCTCATGTTTGTTTTGGAAACTAGGCTATAATCCGAGTCTTTAGAAGGTTTGATCGATTTTCTAGCATTTCTGGATCCAAAATTGTGGCTGAAAAACCCAAATTTTGGGAAAAATAAAAAAAGTTACACAAAAGGCCCTAACAGGGCAAATTTTGGTCAGCCATAACTCAGCAGCAGATTGAGCTAGAGAGCTGTTCAAACACTCTAAAGACTCGGAAAGCCTTGTAGCTTTGGATTTCGGGTTCTTGTCGATGACGTCATAATAGGAGTAGGTTTTGCGTTTTTTGGATGACGTCATCGGCCGATTCAATGAGCCGATTTCGTGGCTCAATTCAATGATTCAATGAGCTGATTTCGGGGCTGATGGTTGTATCGGGTTAAGGCCATAGCTTCTTAAAATTCTGTTTCCACAATTTGTAGTGACAGATCCAGCGGTTTCACTATTCCTTTTTTTTTATTCTTACACAGTATAAAGAAAACGATGTTTAAATTAGGCTACTACGTTCAGCAGACCTGATACAATGATTACTGTATCTCCATCAAAATTCAATGTTTCCGAATCAGCCACAATAGGTGTCAATGCATTTGGCCAGACGAGCGGGTGTCGAAAACTTTTTTGAGCTTGGTCTCTTGGCAGCAAGAACCAACCTTGAACTTGGAGAAAAAAACAAACAGCAATCCAATTTCGTCATAGAATTGGATCAACTTCAGCAGTTCTCTCGGCAAATCAATGAGAAGCAGCTACAACCTTGTGGGTATAACAATGCACGTATGGAATTTGTTTGTCCACTGCTTCTTGGATTAAACTTTGTAGGCTGCTCCTCCTTTGTCACCACTCACAGCAATCGCTCCAACGTAACATTGGGTCAAAAATTGAGAATCTTCGATTGCGGAATTGGTTAGCATTTTGAGAAGCTTACTTAACGGCTGAGGATTCAGTTCGTCAGTAAATCGCATTTTTATAGAAACTCGAAGGCCATTCCTGACATATCTGACAGACAGTAACACGCTTTCGATTGCGGTTCACTTTCTACACTTTCTAAGCCCATCAGCTAAAAGACCGAACATTCCTGGGCCGCATGATTTAACATCTTCGAATACAATGTCAGTTTCCACTGAAACCATTTCGTTTATGATAACATCTTGAATTTTAGGCGAAATACACTTTACATTATCCGGCACGGTTTGCATAATTTTCAGCAATTTATGATCCTTCACTGGAGTAATTTCTCAAAAAGTTCTGTTTTTGTCCCCTGATCACATTCACCACGAAAGCTTATCTTAATTTGTAGCCAAAAACTGAAACACCTCCGCTAACCTTCGTAAGTAATAACTATTCTTTTACAGAATCTTCAATGAAGCCATTGTACTCACAGTCGAGTTCGAATCTGTTCGTAAGCTAACCTCAGTCCAGTTTTACATAGGACGAACATGTGTCAGGCATATACTGTATTGCGCAATTGGAGTCCCTTCATTTTATCTCTGCTGCTCTCTTCCAACCTTCGTATCCACTGATACTAAATGTCGTTTATTTGGCGCAGTAGAAACGCTTTCCAAGCATGCGACATACGAAGCGAAATGCTGCGTCCCTTTCACCGGAATATTCTAATCATGGAAATTAACCATACCAGTCAGTGTTGAAGCATCGATTGTCGTGATCCCTCGGAAATACGGGGTGGAAAAAATTGTCTTGAAAATAACAATTTGCCCTAAAAAGGAACAATTTGCCCTGAAACTAACTTTTTTAGTTTAATCCGAATGGGGCCTGAAATCTCTTGTAAATCTGTTCTATACAGTTGAATTCGTTTATAACGGCTTCGTCTGTAACGTCAACTTGCCTATACCGTTACATTTTGTTCGGTCCCAATGACATCTTTTACATGCGTTTTAATTCACTTATAACGTCAATTCGGTCATAACGTTCTTTATGCAATCCCATAGAGGTGCTGTTATAGGCAAATTCTGTAGTTACCTTGCTTGTTAAATGAAGGGGGTGAAGTTTCTTGCGTGCTGTGTTCTCCCAGACAAGAAACTACGGTAATTGCCTTTACTGATGCAAATATGTACGCGACTTCGATGGCGCAACCTAACGGTTGAAAGCGATTTACTTACCGACTTCCGATTGTTCGATTTTTACAGAAAACGAGTGCTTGGTCCAGATCAAAGTCATTATAACCAGTCACGACTTTGATCCAGATTGCACATTACACTAGCCGAAATTACACGGATAACCCCAAGTGAATATACACCGACTACATTATATTGAAAAATTTTTCACCGTTCAGGATTTTTGAGTGACTTGCTCTTGCCCTGAAAAACAGAGTTTGCCCTGAAAATTTTCACTGTATTGAGTATATTTTTTACCATTCAGGATGTTTGAGCAACTTTGCGCTTGCCCTGAAAAACAGAGTTTGCCCTGAATTCACTGTATTGAACGGCGTTCCCACACCTCTTTTTTTGCACTACACTCCTGTTGCTGTCGTTGCCATTAAAATAGACTTTCACAAAACGCTTTACCGTTTCTACACCACCAAACAAATGCCTCATGAAAGCACGCGCTCCATTCGCATCCTTTCGAAATCTTATTCAAGTTNAGGTGTANACGAGTTAGGCACAGGTGTTCTTCCTCTCATCTGTNACAGCTTTTTCTGAAATGGCGCATAAATACCTGCTATCGTGGTGCACCTCATACACCTGAGTCTGATTTGGTCTTGAACTATCAACTACGTTTGTCGTTCTCTCATTAGTCTGCGCTGGTTGAACTGAACTCATTCCTCAAATCTTTTGTCTGAATTGTTTTTTACAATTCGGCTATCAGAAATGCTTTTTCTTTTCAGAAACTGCCTAAATGCTCATTTTCGCCAGCACTTTCTACAAATAAGTCATAATATAAGAACAACCAACGACCAGATCAACATTAGCGATGAAAAAGCAAGAAAATTAGACACTCTCGCAAAACTGTTTTATGCAATGAGAAATAGACCCGTAGCTTGACATGACTATCGGACAACTTACTAAAATTAGAACACCACACAGGCTTAAAAAAATTGAGCAGATGAAATACGAAAATTCGCCACAGCAAAAATAGCTTTGCACTCAGTATTCACTCAGAAGTCAGTTAACTAAACCTTAATGATTAAGACTTGTTCTCACAAGTCTGCATAGCATTCTGACAAGCCACGTAGCTTTATACTGTATAAGAAGTCTGTATGCATAATCGTACCGGTAGTTTGATTAAGCTATTCACTCACAGTCACATTGGTCGCAGCCACAGTCTCAAACTAACAATAGATTTTTTGAACTTGTGAAAGCATTGCTGCAGAATCACGCACGATTCTTTTCACACAATATAAAACTATGTGTCTTACGCTATCAGTAATCACTGTCTCACTGCCTTACCTGCCAAAGACGCCTGAGTCGCATGCGGCAAAACGCCTAACTATAACGTAACTTGAACAGTGTTGCCACTCTACATTAACAGGTTTCCCCTACGATAAGAATGAAAAATCCCTACATTTCCCTACACAATCTGAAACAAAAAACGCAATCTGCAATCATCTTTAGCTACAACATCTCGCCCTGAAACACGATATGCTACATACGTTGCATAATTAAGAGTCCAAGATCAAAATTACATGTGTAAAGCAAGCATCATTAGACTTACAGAAAGCACCACTGCATAACCACTGTCATTTTTTGTCAAAGAAAATTATCTCAATATCTTCTAAGATTAACCAGCATCTTTCGCAATAAATCCTTTAAGCATAATCCCTTGCAACTCTCCAGCTGATTGCAATTCACAAGGAAAAGGTCTCATCAGCGATAGCACCAACAGCTTCAGAATTTTCAAATTTTTCAAAATATGCTTTCCTTATTTTCCCATGTAAATTCATAAGTCTTTGGTTGACTTCAAAGTAACCTGGAAAATTCTCACTGGACTAAGACTTAATTATTGCTTCCAAAGTGCACACAGTCAGACTCAGCTTGGTTTTGTTGTTATTCAACCGGGAGAGAGTTCTTTCAACCTCATCAGTGCTTTGATATGAGGTAATGCAGTTATACACATTGCATAACAACTACTTTTCACTGTACAGTATTGTACTTGTACTACAGTCTTTGCAAATTGGATTAGACTGGGCTACACCTAACAGGTTAAGCCTTTGCTTTCACTCAGAATGCAATTCTAGCCACCAGAAAGCTTGGCCACACTGCAGTCCTTGCTTCAAAAATAACCCAGTACCCCTAGGATTCACTCAATTGGTAAAAACACATTTTCCAGTGCGTTTTGCCAGCGCACTAATAATAAATTGTTGACCAAACACATCCATGAAGTATCACGAACGTAGAAACAAAGCGATAAAAATCCTAAACACAAAGATCCCTACAAAATGGCTATTTTTCCCGTGGGTATTCCCTACTCCCGACAAAAGCCTAAAAATCCCTACCGTTGGGGTTTTTCCCTACGAGTGGCAACACTGAACTTGAAGCGAACCTTTGAAGATTCGTTGTCATGTTATTGTTACACAATAAAGAATAAAGTCAACAGTGGAACAATGCGCTCTCCAGTTTCGCAACCTGCTTTTGCAGGCAAATGAGTGAACTACAAGCTCATCACTGCATGACACCAGAAGAATGGACCTGGCTCTTGTGCAGTGTGAATGCCATATCGGAAAGTAAACCGTTATTGCAAGAATTAAATCAATTAATCGGAATTAAGCTGCTGACTTCAGATTTTCTACAAGTTTTTGGTTCTTAGCCCCAATTTCCTTGGGGGACAAATGCTCGTTTTGCCTCCCCTGTGGACGCCCATGCGCTGCGCTGTACCTGGAGTAGATCTTGTTACTTCTGTGGATCTTTCCTATTCCGTCAGACATAAACCGGACCGTCATTTCAATAGCTAAGAGCTCACAAAAAGCAGACTAGTCAACACGCTACAGCTGACAGGGTAGATGTTAGACTGGATCCGTAGGCCAATCCCGAGAGTGCTGCACTACAAAAAATGATAATGGTAAGTTTGATAAGGTTGTGGTTATAACGTTGTGGATAACTTTGTTCTTTCAATATGGCAGAAGACGTACAGTATATGTTGAGGCGCAGGGACCGAGTTTGCTAAAAAACTTTGCGGGGGACAAACCGTTATGGTTTGCGTTTCTAGGACGTCACCATGTTCACTCAACCGTAGAACGACCTTTTTGCAAAATTGGCGAAATGGGGGTGAATAATGGAAATTATATAATTTAGTGAACATGACCCAAGTTCCCCCTGGCTACGCTCATGGTGATGGTATAGCAACTGGTACTGTGCAATGGTGCTATATCTAGCACTGCGTTTAATATGAAAACACATTAATTCTGGGAGTTGGGCTTAAACAGATATAATTATGCTCAAAAGTTGTGATATCAATTCAATCAAGTTGGTCAGTTCCGAAATATGTATTGCTAATAACCACAAGATTCTCACTAGGAACCACTAAACCAGTGGTTCTCAAACTTTTCATAAGCCGTGACCCCTTCAAAAGACTCTCAACACATCGCGACACTTGGGTTATGTAATATCACGGCAAGCTTACCTAGTGAAGGCCTCTGCTCGTGGTCCCCAGAGAACCGCTCCGTGNCCCCGTCTAAGAAACCCTGCACTAAACCATATAGATAAAATAAAAAACAAGCCANAAGATGTTTGGGANGGGCAACCGTATTCTCATTGCAGGCTACAGACCAGCGCAGAAATTCGTGATTGAGCGAAGTTTACATACACACTGATTCGGTGAATTTAAATTAACCAACACAATTATCAACAAATCGTGATAATTCAGTTCAGATAGTAAATCTGTATACTCTGTCTACAGATAATTATCTGTTTTTATAATCCATTGATGATGTTATAATGTTGATTTTTCTTATTTATTCGCTGGCTTTATGCATGTTATTTGCAACAGTAATGTAACCATGAAATATGTACAACTACGTTATTTTTTATCATAAAATATTCGGCGGACTAAAGATATTGTGTCCCACCCTGTCCAAAAGTTGAGGGGGAATGTCCACCCCGCCCCCCCTTAAGCTCGTCCCTGTTGAGGCATGAGTTTCCACGGTAAATTAAGCAAGATCGCAGTGAAGTATGAAAGTAAATTTAGGCCAAGATCTGGTAGGGGGCAAAATTCTAGCAGGAGAGCAATAACCAACTAAATGCCCCTCTTGATTATGGGCCAATGATTATTTTCCACTGAATTTTTCACAACACCTTCATGCTGTGACTAATCAATCTTTTGTGAAGTACGAAACCACGATGAATGCTTTTTCAGTCGCTGACCGTCGAGCTGAACGGACGTGTTTTTTAGACAGCTCTTGTTCAGGAACTTTGGAACAGTTTCTTTGCAAGTTGTCAGTTTTTTTCGGGTTTGAGGCTTTGGTGAATGTTTTGGATTTGCCTCTGATACTCACGGAGTTGTGTTTGAGTCTTGTGCATATTGACTGTCAGTGGTTCAAGCAAGTTAAAGTAAAAAAGTATGGAAAAGAACAGTGCAGGTCAGGCGCCCACTGGAAACGACGCTCTACAATATCGGACCTGTACAATCTACTGCAATCAGTAGAAAAGAGACTTTCTGAACGCCTTTTAGTAATTGAAAACCTCTTATGGAACGCTTGCAGCTGGCTGAAACAAGTTTAGAGCATGCATGCGACACAGTCTCAGATCTGACACCTGATCTCAAAGGTGTTGAGAAAGAGTTGGGAGAAATGCGCGAGAACGCAAGGAAGTCTGAAATAGTCTCTGAATTGCGATATAAAGAATATAACCTTCTCTTTCATGGTCTACCTTTAGAATCTCTCAAGGAGACTCCAGAGCANAGCGAACATGTGATACGCTCATTTNTTACCAATTCCTTGCGATATTCTGAATTTGACCTTGCAAAAATATCGTTTGCCAATGTTAACCGACTTCCAAAACACAAATCGGCTTTACAACCCTTCAATTCAACTTCTTCACAGGCTCCAGCTATAGTAGTGAAGTTCGTCCAAAATGAAAGACAAAAATATGGTTTTAAAACTGGCACCAAGAGCAAGACAGTTTCGAAAGAATATTACAAAACATCTGCCAAAGTCCATGCAGCAACAGCGCAAATCCCTTCTAAAGAAAGTTTCCAAACTATTTACTTCGGGTAAAAGGATAAGATGGAAAATTGAAGGTGCGGATTATTGCCTTTACGCCAACGGTGAGAGGGTATTGCCCGATTAGTTTTAATTATAAGAAATGGGCACCAGAAACGGCAGGAAGTCGATCTAGGCCTCTACATCTTCATATTCCATGCTAGAATACAAACAAAGTTTGAGCCAAAATTTCGACTCATTGTCCGGGCGATGACGTCATAAAAGAATAACCAGAAAAAGCAAAACCTTCCCTCATTCTAACGACACCCACCGAAAACCCCAAACCCAATTCTCAAGCTTTTTTTAAGTGCAAACGAGAAGACTTCACGAGTCTTTCAAAGGTTTGAATAACTCTCTATCATGTTCTCGCTGCGAGTTACCACTAGCCACAATAGCCGCCAGTGGGAGACTCATGCTTTTTCTGCAGTTTTTGGATTTTTGTGCACAACGGGGTTTTTGGGCCATAACTTTGGTTCCAGACATGC
>JGI24158J21664_10010790_pt1 | contig 12169 bp, 9 predicted proteins | sample Ectturendosymbi3_FD_21664 | JGI IMG/M metagenome (IMG submission 21664) | reverse complement strand
TTAGTCAACTGAAAACCTTCACTTACTACTTTTGGCAAATTTATCAAAATACTGGCTTCTTAGACTGAAACCAATCTTGTATATAATGTAATAGATAGGATTTATTACAGAAGACCGCGGGGCCCCGAAAAGCGCGGGGCCCGTAGCAATTGCTACATTTGCTACTATTGTTAATCCGGCACTGGTGACAAGCATATAAAACGAAGATCAACAGAAATTCTGGCAAGATAGCGGGGCGTTTGTATATTGTTTTCCAGATGAATAAGGCGAAGGAGAAGGTTTCAAATTTTCAGGAATGTCAGACCAAATTTTCGGACCAGTATACTTTGAACAAAGCTGACCCAGAGACGTTTTCACTTTGGGTAAATGATATTTTTGCAAAGAACCAAGTCTTGTTTGATACCTATGGACTGATGCAATCTTAGTATAGTATTTTTCAAAGTGATTAAGTATTCCATCATTATAAAAAGAGTAGAGGATGGCTGGGTACAGTCGACACTTTTTTGCATTTTCAACCACTGCTACTTTATTTCATGTCCAAACAAGCTCAAAATTTATCACACAATAAAGCAACTCTATATACACAATATCATGCTAATACATGGAAACAAGGTCCTTCAGAAAAAATTTTGCAATCAATTTGAAAACGGTACTTTCTCTGTCGAGTGTGCTCCAGGCATGGGGCACACTCGAAATGAGCATGGGGTACACCTGACCGGTCAATAAAAAGTTGGGTTGCATGCATTGCATAATGTTTACATGACAACCCAAATAATGTAGGCACTTGCTGACTGCGTCTCCACTTTTTTCACATTCTAATTACCCACTATCGCTGCATGGCAAAACAAATTTTTATGATTACCAAACATTCAATGAAACCAATGCAGTATGCTGAAATTCATGATTTTCCATACAAATATAATGTGCCTGTAAGCACATAATAAACATAAAAATGCTCACAGATTAGAATTATTCCGTACTGCATTCCAGTATAACCCCTCAAGCTTTACATTGTTTAGAGTGACCTAGTGGCAATGTGTCGAGCGTGCCCCATTTTTTTGTCAGATATGCCACATGCATATCTAAAAAATAAAATAAAGAAATACCAACACAACTTAAAAAGAATTTAAAATCGGGCATAAAAAAATAATGTTGCACTGCCCTGACTACAACGTTACGAAAACTCAGAACAGATGGTGTTGATTAACGTGGGCAAAACCCAAATCTAAATGCGATTTTATAGATCACTTTTGGGTAGCAAAAACACAACTTGCTCTATAACTCGTAACAACGGCTGCCTATCAAGGAAAGTTCACTTTAGTACTACGGCTGGTATGAGACTAAATCACCATGGAAACTTTAAAGTTCAACGTTTTCAACTTTTTGAAGAAATAAAAAAAGACGACTGTGCCCCTAGTCCTACTGTGCCCCACCTTCCCACACATGAATTTGGTAACTGACAATCTAAATAAGTCCAGCATTTTCAAAATTTTGTGCTTAGAATTGAGTACAGCTGTTTTAGTTTTGTAATATTCAAGGGTTCTCACAGCTTTGTTATGCAATCTAATTAAAGGGAGTAAAGTCGTCTTGTTGGCCCTTCCCCAGTTAAGTTTTGAATTAGTTAAATAAGAATGGAAAAGTTCAAGTGAACAGATTTGAGCACTGAAATGTTGGTATAGTGTTTTAATTTGAACAACATTCCACATGATTTGGGGAGTTGTGTCACCAACGTTTCAATTTGAGGCTTTCACTTTAGCTGATCATCAACTATAACGCCAAGATATTTTAAGCTGCTGTGTGTTGATATTGGGTAATGATCAATTGGCATTGAAAAATTGATATTGTTATGATTGTTCATGAGCATGAAATTGCTGTTGGAATAAATGATACATAATTTTTTAACACGAATCCGGTGATCAATTTTTTTGAGCTCATTATTAACTGTTTTTTCTAAAATTTATGTTTTTCCCCCGAAATATGAAGATTGATATCATCAGCATCTGACACACTATTAAAGGTGGAGGCTTTCACAATGTTAATTTAATATACACAAGGAATAATAAAAGCCCAACAGCAGATCCTTGGGTCACGCCACATGTTACATTCAAAAAAGAAGATTTAGTATCTCCTATTTTAGTACAATAAAACCTGTTGTCTAAGTAAGAAGCAAGTAGTTTTTGGGGTGTTCCTTTTACTCCATAATAAAACAATTTTTCAAGTAATATATTATGATCAACACAGTCAAAGACTTTGCTTAGGTCTAGAAACAGAGTACAAGTTATGAATTGGCTATCTTTATTACAAATCATGTCATCATAGATGGCAGCAATTGCTAATTCAGTAGAGTGATTGGTACGGAAGCCATATTGCTGTCGGCTCAGAATACAATTACTGGTGACAAAAGAGTACAATATGCTGTAATTTAATTTTTCAAAAACTTTCGAAAGAGTTGGAAGTATGGGTATCAGCCTATAATCATTAGGAGATTTAGGAGTCATTTTAGGTATGGGTGTAATTTGAGCACTTTTTAAAGATTGGGAAATTCACCTTTTGCCATACATTTATTAAAAAATTCGGATAACCAGGACGATAAACTATTGGCAGAAATTTTTTAAACCTTTGCTGGGATGTCAGAGGAGTTTGATGTTGTTTTGCATTTTAATGATGCAGTGATTTGTCTGATTTGATCAACACTGGTTGGTGCGAATGTAGACAAATTGGGGAAAGACTCATGAAGGAAGTCATTAAAAGTTGTATGGGGATGGTCAATTTTGGAGGATATATTTATGCCAATGTTGGAAAAGTGAATATTTAGTTTTTCACAATGGTTCTGATTATTAAGGTGAGCATTGTAGGTTTCTGCACCTTCTTTGTTTTTTTGTTTTTTTTGTAGAAAAAATTTATTAATAACTTTCCAGGTTTTTTTAACATCATTTCTACAGTTTTCAAATTTTGATCTATAGTAGTTTTGCTTTAGGGATTCTTTGAGATGAGTAATTTTATTTTTGTACAATTTGTACTTGGCTGAAATTGATGAGTTGTTTGTTGATAACATTTTTTTATACAAGGCATTCTTTTCAGAGATAGATGTTACCACACCTTTGGTTAAACAAAGTTTGTGGAAGGAACGAGTTTCTTTTCTAGAAGCAAATCTAAGAGGAGCATGTTAGTCAAGAATGTTGTTAAACATAAGAATAAAATTGTTACAAGTGATGTTGATATCACTGTTGTTTTGGTTGTGGAAGTCAAGATTAAAAAGAGCAGTGTTAAGATCTTCCAGAAAAGATGGCAAGTCAAAATTTTTTAGACGGAGAATTTTTGGTTTGTACTTTTTGGCACTGTACTTTGTTCACTGTGTTTGCCCTAACAAATTATGTATCAATTATTCCAAAAGTACACTTAAAAGCACTAGTCTTTCTGTATGCTTTCGCGGAATCAGTCGACTGAGCTCTGCTTTCATCTTTTTGCAATGATTCAAAATTGCACATATCCATATTCAACTAAGTGCTCTCCACGATGGGTGTAAGCAAGGAATCGATAAGCAAATGTTTAATAGGAAATGGATTTCACGTCAAATTACACATCCTCAGTCCTTATTCAAAAAGGACTGCTGATGCGTAATTTTACGTGAAATCCATTTCCTATTAAAAATTTGCTGATCGATTCCTTGCTGACACCCATCGTGGACAGTGCTGCAGCCAGAATGGGGCCGAAGAGGCCATGCTCCCCCGAAACGAACTTGCTAAGATTTTTACTGGTGCTCTGTATCATTTTTGAACTGGTAGAAAGGCGTCAGTGACTGATGACGTCATTGACTGACCCCTCCCGAGCAATATTCCTGGCTGCGCTACTGATCGTGGAGAGAAATTACTTGAATATTCCAAAAGTAATTTCAGGCTCATGAACAAATATAGCAATGCACTTTTTCATTTTTTATTAATCATCAACCAATATAAAAAAAGTAGATTAAAATATGTTGGCAGTATACAGCACATGATGATAAACTCAGTTGGAAGCTATAAATTGAAAAGTTGATAATAAAATTTTCTAAATTATATGGAATGTTGTTCAAATTAAAACCCTATACCAACACTGCACTGCTCAGATCTGTTTACTTCGCTCTTTTTTATTCCTATTTAACTTATTCAATGTTTAACTGGGAAAGAGCCAATAAAACTACTTTACTCGCTGTAATTAAATTACAGAAAAAGGCTGTAAGACACCTTGATGTACTCTGTATGGTTGAAAATATAGCACACTTGACGTCATGTCATTCTAAGTTACATTCTGCCTGCACAAGGCAATATGGTGATCTGGAGATGGCGCCACATGTGAATAAAATGTTCACCACGAGGTGGTGTCCAGAAGTAGCAAGTCACTATGATAGACACCACAAGCAAATATCAATATTTACTTATCTCTATATATAGATAAGAAGTGCAAATCGTTTTAAAGCGGGGATAAGTGACATAAATTGTTGGACTTCATTTTTCAGGCTTCGAGTTTGCTTCCAACCCAAACCCAATTTGCTACTTCTGCGTAGTGCATACCACTGGATATTTTTCAGCTGTTGTTTTTCGCCGAACACACAAATACAGAAGAAACAGAAGTTCATTAGTTGATGGATGTTTTAACTCTGACCAGCTAAAAGTGCAAAATATTTTGCTAGACTAGACGAATATATCATTCAGAAATTTTGCACGTTATCGAAAATGAGGACCTGGTTTTGTGGCATGCAACATTATTCCGAAATTTTGCACTCAACCGATGTGAAAACGTTGTAGTCTAATTTGTGACACTTTTGTAAAAACATAAGTGTTTGAAAAAATGGTCAAACGTTTGTATGGAATGAAAAGTCGCTTTAATCACATTGGTATTATTTAAAAGTTTTTTATTTTCAGGTTTTATGTGTGTGTAAGTGCGTAACCAGACACTCTCAGCTGTTTAGTACGTGGCATATTTTATGTATTTTCACATTTCTTGTGCGCTAGTGCTATGGATCTTCACCAAGTGATATGGATCTTCATTTTCAGATTAACAAATAAATGGATAAAATAAGCTAAATTTGAAAAGCTTAGCAATTTTCTCCAGCATTTAGCATGTCCTTACAACAAAATGTTCTGCACAATAAAATTTTCGAACATTCCTGTTACATACCTTTTCGAAAATCAGAATGCAAAAGATATTTGAAAGGAATTCAGGGTGCGTAGATCCCTGGCTGGGTTTATCCGCACAACCTACCATCGCCGGAAAAGACGGACCAAAATTGGTGGGGTAAGCACTGTTACATAAAAGCGTGATATCCTACAGGACCTTGGATAAGATATTTTCGTGTGCAATTTTATTAAAAACAAACATAATCGGCGATATGTTCTTTACAAATAGCCAACATGTGTTGGCACTAAATGAGGAAAAACAGTTCTCACTTGAAACGATTTGGAGTAACAATGTTGCTGCGTCCTCCTTGACCCATCGTGAGCGCCACAATCTCTACGAGGGGTACGATCACTTCAAGAAATTCCAAAACGAGCTCAGGCGAGGGGTAGGTCATTAAGGTGCGTAGTCATCATTAGACCACACTACGCATTTTCCTAGATTGTCCCAGGATTAGCGCTGCCAGTCGGGGCTGTTGCTAGATTCGGGCCAGGATGTAGCTGCATGGACAGGCAGAGTGGAGAAATATTTCTTTTTAAAACTCGCAAAAAATATTTAACAACTCGTAAAAATATTTTTAGAAAAAAACTGTTTCAAGTTCAATAAAAGAAAAATTAGCCATGTTCATACAACTTGACTCTAAAAAATTTTTGCGCATAAATCCTGGAACAAAACCCACTCATTCCAAGATGTCTAATTTACGATAGAAGATATTCTCACTAAGTTACCATGTCATTGTAACTCTATCGTAATCTGTATACATGCCGGTGTTGAGAAAACGAACCTAATATGAGGTGCGAAACAAGGTGGTATTCCACTCGAGGCGTGTAAGACCTTTGCCCTTCCTGCTGAATTGCATCAGTCGAATACAAACTTTGTAAGTTTTCTCAATGTGGAAACTACTTGTTGCTTCAGAAGACTGTGGTTTTCGTGGCCACAGCACACCTTTTAAAACAGTTAATACACCAGCCGTTTCGAAAGAGAGACATGCATAGATCGGCTTAGTAAAAAAGAAGTTCTGCTTGTCAGTGAACGCCTTCACGGGGAGACTCGAAACAGTAAAAATTTCTGTCAATACAAAGCTAGTTTAATCATTCAACAAAAGTACATTTTTTTATCTTTTATAGGGCTATAGGTTGTTAAAACATCGAATGCAGGGTATCACATATGAGAAAGGGTTGAAAAACAAGAAGTGTCACTTCTATCCGTACTGCATGTCGACATCAGTGTTTGAGTGTAATTGCACCTGAATACAATTAACAAAAATTAGGAAAAGTGTATCGTGATTTAATTCCAATTGCGACATTTTAAGTCAAGTGTTACCTGATTAAAATTGCTGTATTTCGATCCGTAGAGTGTGCAATACACTCTTTTTGCTCAATCATCTACAGTCATTCTGTAATGTCACTGCCTTAGATTTTTGTTGGGAGTGGAATGTTTTTCAGTTGGAAAATAAACTTGTAGGGGACTTTTTGCGCAATCAACAGCACTGCTTTGGCCAGCCTTGTTTTCTAACTATTATTGATAAAATGTAATGACAAATTTTTAGAAAATGTTTAATAGACACAAGTAGCCTACTAAGATACAGTTAATTCTGTGTTTCACTTGTTGTAATTAATTTATCATAGTTAAAGGCCACAAAGATGGCGGCAAGTAAATCAGTCACAGTTTAATGACGGGGAAACTAGTTTCGCGTTTTGCAACGCATCATCAGTCCTGTAAATGCAAGACAAATCTGACAGGCGAAATGTTGGCACTTGAAAACAAGTAAAGAAAGAAACGCGAACTGTGGCTCGTTACAACGACATTACTACAAAATTTTCGAAGCTAAAAGGGTGACCATCCCAGAGCCTCATAAACCAGCCACTGCTAAGAAAATCGGCGTTGGAAGCGGTCTATGCAGGATATGTTTTGCTTGTACAAAAAAAAATTGTTATTCAGTTAAGCTAATTATTCTATTTGATCGAAATTAACCACTTGGACAACTTTCTGGTTTACGTTGAAAGGCTCGGCCTTTCCAGATTTTTTCGTGAACTGTTACGCTCTGTTAATCGCGTGGTTTCCATCTGGCACCCGTCATCGCGCACGTGTGTTATCTCCAGAGGAAAAGTATCCTGCATAGACCGCTTCCAACGCCGATTTTCGTAGCAGTGACTGGTTTATGAGGCTCTGGGAGGGTAAGCCTTTTAGCGTCGAAAATTTTGTAGTAATGTCGTTGTAACGAGCCACAGTTCGCGTTTCTTTCTTTACTTGTTTTCAAGTGCCAACGTTTCGCCTGTCAGATTTGTCTTATATTTACAAGACTGATGATGCGTTGCAAAACGCGAAACTAGTTTTCCCGTCAAGAAACTGTGACTGATTTACTTGCTGCCATCTTTGTGGCCTTCAACTATGATAAATAGATACGCTTGCAAGTTTTAATCGTCGCAGAAGAATGAAAGTAGAAAGCAGGCAGATTCTTTAGAAGCTTGCCGCAAGGCTAAAGTTTGTTTGTTGCTGTAATTAAAATGCAATTGGGAATTCAATAATTGCAATCAAAACTTTTTACATTTTTGAGAGGCACTTTATTCTATTTTTAAGTGTTTTGGAACTTCCACATATGATGTTTTTTTGGAAAATGAGACTAACAAAACAGGTTTTGCAAAAAAATGCTATATATCATCACTTACCTATCAAAAATTGATAAAAGTTAATCGTTCCACAATCCATATACTGTAGATACATTTCAGCATGCTTTCAACTCCTTTTTTATATTTCTTTCGATCACATGCTTACATGACCATTAACAACGTGGTTGCCTTGAAAAATATGCACTCAACATATTTACGAACGTTCTCAAGCTGCGCAATCAATCGCTTGTAAATATAAACATATGAAATGCTTCTTTTGAATTGCAACAGTGTGTTTGGGCTCAATTTTCTGCCATCGCCATGGCTCATGATAGCGAACATGTCATGCATAAAGGCTTCACGTTAGTGGAAACTCACAACAGACCTGCCTTTCATTCTTCGAACCGTGCTGATAATTGTGCTTGGTATTGGTCAGCGTTTCCCAAAGTGGGTTCCGCGGAACCCTAGGTTTCCACAGACAAATCTAAAGGGTTCCACGAGCTATGCTTTCTACTTTTAAGAAAAAGCGGCTGATACGCCCTTTAACTCTTTGGGCGTGTGGCAGCCGCTACATCACTTGATCTAGCTTGCTTAATGGTTACTTTTATTGTGCATAATTTTGTTTACAGTACGAAACCTTAATAACGGCAATTTGGGTTAAAAAAGCGTTTATGTTTACTTGGCAGATCTGGCGGGGGTTCCATGTACACTTAAAATAACCTTGCAGTGTTCCGCAGACAAAAGAGTTTGGGAACCACTGGTCTACGTTTCTCCTTTGTCGGTTTCGCTCAGTTTTCGAAGCGCTTATTGCTGCATGGACCGAACGTTGTTTAAACAAGCAATACGAAGAAAACAATGATGTAAGTCACATTGTCGTCTGTATTTGCAACGAGTAAAGGAGGCTTTGAACCTGAAACTGGTTGAAAATAACCTGCAAAATGACTGAAAAGTGTTGCTGTTGAGTACCTAGTCCTAGCTAGAGTGTTGGTGACGAAAAGGTACATTTTATTGTTTACTTAGACACCCAACATTCCGAACCGCATGTTGGGATGGAAAGGAACTCGTGCTTGCAGTAACCTTCACTTTGTTGCTGTTACATCAATACCTTGTCGTTCCATATGTCTGTAAGCAGGTCTAGCCAATAAGTGCGTGGTCAATTGCAAGAAACAGGGATGGGGCCACTGTTATTTTGAATATCAAACGCAAAGCCTAAAAATGTACACAATTTTTTATTGATGCATGATGCACGGTCTTAGACATCAATGCAAATAATTGATTATTGTGAATTACAAACGTAAAACAAATAAACTTCCCAATCTACCACATTACAAATGTAGACCATATTTATACAATTAAGGATGGGCGATTCAAAATAGTGGATCCAGAGTATTCGCGTTCTAAACTACCCGAACCCAAAATGCCAAATAAAAGTGTGTAATAGGATTCAGATTTTATCTATCACAGCACAGGTATTAGCAATGAATCCACTCGTGTGTGCCTCGCGTACATGTGACACGTGCAGTTAGTTATCACAGTTGTTTTGTTCATGAGCGCAACATCCGTTGTGAATGAGTGACGCAATTGAAGAGAAGAGGTAAAGGTGACGCCACATCCTGCTCGCCTTTTTTTCTTCGGTTGTCGTCGATCGCTCGCACTGCATGTTTCCAGCAATCGAGGAAAACAGAAATAGCAAGCTGTCTGAAGTTAAAGTTCAACGAATTATCCCTGACACGCTACAACAATTCTGAACGGTTGGCGCAACATTACTGAACCATGACCTTTGCAAAAAACAATATGCTTTGAAATATTTCTGAACACTTGCCACGTCAGCATCTTCGGAGACATCTTTACCCAGTGCGTGGTTAACTCGGACCAAGATTCTATCTCGTTTAACGGCCGGACGTTTAGAAAGTTTTATTACATTGGACTGCAATAAACTTTTGCTTTGACTGCGCTGTTGGTGGTGCTGTTGTGAATGTTGAATTGTCTTCATGCTGGGTTTGCTACATGACCTGCCAGCCAAAATGGTCAGAACAGGACTCGGCAATTACGATTCGGTTTAGCTCTTTCGAAATTATTTTAAAACATAAATCTATCTTAAATGCCCATTTCGGTAAGATCTTTATTTTATCTTGTTTCACACATCCCAGACGCAAGGTAAATATCAGCATGCACGATCAGTAGAATCAATAAATTCAGACTATATTAAGATACACTGAGAATGAGCATGTGCTGGAACAATCTTTTCTCTTTCGCTTTGTTGAGATTAAGCTGCAAAGCAGTTTCACGTGTTACTAGGTTACCGAACCTGAGAGCGGTAGTTTTGGACCATTCTTCGCTCGATGATAAGCAAAATATGTCCAAACGTTGCGAGGGTTGGCAAAAGATAAAAAAAACTTTTGCGGATCTTCAAACGGGGCGATGAAATCCACGGACCAGTGACGGAGAAACACACTTAAAAAAATTTTGCGATCTTTATCATTAAAATTTCGGCTACGACGTGGTGACGTACTACATATCTCGAAAATGTCCATAAATTCTTTGTCATAATAAAAATGTGGTTCCTGAAGTGACTGCCCTGCAGTAAAAAAGGCAAGTTGTTTCCTTTACGGCAAGCGCTAAATTGCGCCAACTACGAAATTTATGTAGCTACATCCACGTTATGCGGGTGTGTGGCACAGATCGTGAATAAATTGTCGAAACGTTGGAGTTAGCAACGCTCTTCCTGGAACACTTTTGACTTAAATGCTGAACACGAGCAGGTGGCTATGCTACAGCCAGTGGTGATGGAGCGTGGGATTGAAAACAAACCAACATCAGTTACCGTTATATTTTTCATTTCAAATCCAAACACTATCAATTCCTCCCCAACAAAAATCACAAAAAAGATAAATGCAAAATTTTCACACTACCTACTGTGAAGAAATAATAGACGATTATGAACCAAACCGACTATTTTATAACGTCCATCACTACAGTTAAATCAGCTTGTCCTTGCGTACCTGTAGACATTCCCATCTAAACCAAACTCGCTGTGCAGTTTTTTTACACGTTGAATAAACAAAAAATGTTTTTTTCATGTTTTGTAATGAAAACTTCCACAGCTTTTCCTCCCTAATTCCTCCCTGAAACAAATTTCCTCCCAGGAATTAAAAATTCGTTTCTTCGTGAGCCAAGTGTCACTCGTTTGAGAACCACTGGTCTAGATGTTGATGATACGTGTAAATGTCCCATTACAAATCTCAAGAGGCATTTTTGTCTGGCGAACTCATACAAATGCACACAATCCACGAAAGTAACTATAGAGCAATAAAGCAATTACGTAATGGAAACAAAAAGCGAAAAAACAATAATAAAAACAGTTTATTGAAGTTATCAAGCACAGCTAACGGGATGGATGCACTTGATGATTTTTACACACATTATGCATTTGTCGGTTGATACAATTAGCCAACGCAGCAAGAAAAACATTCTTAACATGTTTAAAAAAGCATCGGTTTTTTGGAATTGATAATTTTCAATTCTGAGAATGCCGCATCACACAAATACGTTGTGCATACGCCTAAGAGTTTATTAATGGCTAGATCAGAAATGACTGGGTGTTATTTCTTGTTATCAAAAAATCACATAAACTCTATTTTGAAAATTCCAGTTGCAAACTTTTGTCGTTTCATAACTACATATACTTATCCTGGGCATGGCAGGTGTGTTGCCTCCTGAAATTTCAATAGTGTATGGTTTGTGGATCCTACTTTTCCTGAATCAAACTCCAAAGTAATTCTAAAAGTGTGTATGAAGCTTTTAGCTTTAGTCTGAAATTACTCGGTGTGTTCGCAAATCAGTTAGCATAACCCCTTGACTAGACCTAGAGTTCTAAACACAAGCGTGCCTTCGTGTTGGAATGAATGCAGCAAGGTTAATATTGGCCAGTACGTTAAACCAATCATGACGTAACAACGTATAACTTGTTGTGTTTGGTTGATCATTATCATTTGACAGCTCATGCAAGCTGACATCCTAGTAAACAACTGACAGCATGAAACGCGGTATTACCCCTAAAATGCAACAGAGATAGATTCACTGCAGGCCTACTTTCAATTTTCTTGTAAAGTTTACAAAAACGTTTATAACTGGTTTGCCAAGTTAATTTGTTTCACGACCTCAAAATTACACTTCGCGACCCCAAATGGGGCGACCCACAGTTTGAGAAGCCCTGCTCTAGGGCACACCAAAAAGACGCAGAAAGGATCATACCCCATTTGCGTAAGCAGGAACGGAAACGTCCGACACCGGTGCGGAGGCGGTTAAGCCGGACCCAGGCGTTTCTTGGGAGGGTCATTCCGGGTGGGTGGGTACCGGTGTCTGGAATGAAAATGCGGAGTCTTGTGGGGTTGTCCGCCCACTCC
>JGI24158J21664_10010789_pt1 | contig 12171 bp, 12 predicted proteins | sample Ectturendosymbi3_FD_21664 | JGI IMG/M metagenome (IMG submission 21664) | reverse complement strand
TACTTCTTACGTGCCGATTAATGCAAAGAGCTACCAGTTTGATGCACGCTTCTGAAATAAAAATGTTGCTCAATTTACCTTTAATTATTTTAGTATTAACAGTTAAGATATTCCGCCCTGTGAAGACACTGGTCATGATATGGTTATTTTTAGAGCAGGCCCGCGGGCAGTAGCGTAGCCAGCCTGAATTTTTTTTTGAGCCAAATATTTTGACTTTCAGCGAGCAACAGTATTTTGTTTGGGACAACACCTCTCAATGCGTAAAACGACAAGAAATGCTAGAAATTTGGCGGCCATGCCGTTTGGCTACGCCTATGCCCACGGACAACCTGATTGGTCCTTGCGGGCGACCTGGTGTCCATGGACACCACATTGGTGACCCCTGATTTTTTAGAGTGTTTTTTCAACATATGATTTGGTATGGTCCAAAATCAGAAAAAGTTGATAGATGCACATAAGGTAGAAATATTGTTTAAAATATACTGATTGTGCAGAGCTGAGAAAGATAACCATTACGAACTGTTTAAGTGTTTTTTAAATCCTTCAAATTTCATTGCTGTTCGTTTTGTTTGATTAAAAAAAGTTAAAGTTAACTGTACAAGTGTCCTGCCTATTTTACTTTTTTACTTCTTAGTAGATTTTTTCAAAAAAAATACGGCTTCCGTTAAAATTAGTTTTTTCTGTTCCAAATATTTTTTCGCTTGATGTCATTTTTCTATCATGGCAAGAATATGAAAGTGCTTCTGACACTCTATCCAAGGGAATCCTTCCACAGCCTACCATCTCATCTGAGTACATATTTCATTTCGCCTCATGCGAAGGCAAAAATGTTTGCCTCATCAGCTCTGCGAAGTACATGAAGTAGAAAATCAAATGAATAAAACCCGCAAACAGTAAAGTTGACAACCAAGAAAACCTAGTCGAAAAGAATTCAATGCCACCTACCCACTTAACATAGGAAAAGAAAAAGACTATCATGTGTACAGTGACGTAACAAACAAAAATACCAGTGCAGTAGGTTACAGGATGAGTAAATGATATATATAACGTGCTTGTAACAATATACTGACGTAGCCATGCGGTGTGTCTATGGATGGTCGCGCCTGGGCACGGACTATTAATAAACAGAAGTAGCGGAAGTAAAACCTTCCATTACACAGCAAGGCTGTGTTAAAACCACAAAAAAGCTCTACTATATTGAGCGAAATCAAAAGGTAACTGCAACATGAAGCAAGCGAAGCAAAAAGTAGTACCGCTTCCCAGCTTAAACGCATGTTCAGGAGATCTCAACGCAGTGCAGATAGAAACAGTGAAGTTTTGTTAGCCAGAGCTCAACATCGACGCTCTGCGAAGAATCTTGATGAACGATGCTGTGGTGAGACTGTCTGATGCGCTTTGCTGGGTGGCAGCCATTCGTAGCACGTTGATCAATCGTAAACCCGATCTGAAACACAAAAGAAAACTACTGGTAGTGCCTGTGTATATGCATATGGACATTAGTATTGCTGCACAGCAGTCGGTTAAAACGCTGCAAAAACATGGTCACAATGGCAAAAAGATTAAACAAATCAACCCAAAATTAGGAAAGAAGCAGATAAACGCGTCAGCACAAAATGATAAAAGAAAGTAAAAAAGCATTCAAGAACGAAAACGAATAAAATTGAAACAGTTTTTTTTAAAAAAAAGCCTCCTTGATCAAAAAACGAGTTTAAAGTAAAAAATTTAAGAAGATAAAATTAATACGGATGAAACCCATAAAACAAAGCGGGATCAAATACTAAAGGTAAAAAGGGATGAAAGAAAAGTAGTAACAAAACAATGAAAATAAGTGAGAGAATTAAAATGAAGGTTCAGTCAGCCAGTTACGAACGAGTGTGAAAAAGCAAAACTAGATTGTAAATAAAGCTCGGAGTTGGAGGTTTTTGGGTGGAGTCGGAGCCGGACTTTTTTTCCGACTCCGGAAGTCAAATTGAGTTTAACTCGTGCCTGTTGAAATGGTATAATTTCTTTGGAAAGTTTTATTGAAACAGAGAATTCTTGCTGCGCATCACGATTTCCATTGATTGCTAGTTGCTACAGATTTCCTACCTTCAGCTTGAAGAACCCAACATCATAGAAAGAACGCTTTCTCTTTAAAGCATCAGTGCGCGTTGCTTAGTGCTTACACAGTTAGGTATTAAAGCAGTAGGCGCTATTAATATTACAAGTATTCTATTGTGTAACGTCTTCACTCCCACAAGCAAGGCGATAGATTTTAAACATGCCTCGCAGTAACAAAGTATACACAAATACATGAAGGAAGACGAGGATACATACATGGCGTTAGTAGAGAGTATGCGCTTGATGGCGCTAATATATTTACTTCGATGAAACACAAGCTTTTGAGACACACGCATAAATGACGTCATCATGATTATTATAATGTAGTACTGCGATGGCTTCCAAGTAAAAAGTTTTTGTAATTTGTGCAGTAAGTTTTGAGGTTTCAGCCTTTTGCATGTAGTTTAGCAAGACGTTTTGGTTTTGTTTTATTTGTCGCGGTTGGATATGCGCGGTTTTTTCATTGCAGTCTTGAGGTTGTTTACTTTCTCTGACCTTGTGTTGGCCTTTCTACGTTTCACACCTGTTAGCATTGCTTACAGATGATAGGACTGACGATGCGCAGTGTTACGTGAAATCGATTTCCTATTAAAAATTTGTGATTGATTCCTTGCTTCTTTCACTTGTAGAGTGAAGTTACTTGACTTCCAAGTACATCGTTTTATAAAATGCATGACGGGTGGGAGGCTGCGAAGGACCAAGGGTCATCTAGGCTGCAGACGTTACAAGGACGAAGCTGCTTATAGTGTAAAGGGAACAGTGCATAATAGTTAGTAAAAGTGTTTTGCACTGGGAATAAAATGTAATATGGGTAATGCGGTTATACGGTAATTGAAGTAAAATATATTGCAGGCAAGCTCAAGCCACCAGAAGAAAATGGGTGAAAGTTGTCAAATTAAACATTTACTCGTTTCACACATTCAAAAATATTCGTGAATGCTAGCAAGGAAATGCGTCAAAAGCTACAGACCGCTGCAGCACCGCAATGGTGTCACGAGATTTAAGCAGGTTGAGAACCAGTCGCGCAATCATGCTTTGCGGAAAAGAAGTAGCTGTCAATGCATGCGCGAAAACGGAGCTTCGCTTGCTTTGTATCTACAGACTGAGGCATCCCACTAGAGGTACTTCATGAGTTGACAGTTTCCACTGTAACAACGTTAAGTAATTAAATCAAACCACTTGGTTTATGTACACCAATCAATAAGAACACGAAGTATGTTTCTATTAGCCGAGTTTTACATATTTCTTATACTCCTCCAAAAAAACTGCCAAACACATTTTATTTTGTATTTCTGAAGGAATTCTTGACCATATTTCTACTGCACTATGTTTTATCATTTTAGCACCTGAGTTTGAACGTGTTTTTGGTAAAGCAAACTGTAGATCGCTATCAGAGCGGTTGTTGCTACATAAGCATTCACAGTCAGGAAACAATTGAGCATTGCAATATTTGCAGTCCATTCATCTAGGTTTAGGTGGGAAGCATATTTTTGCACTGCTGCGCTGGCAACCATATATTCAGAACAGAAAAAGCATTCGAATATATTAAAATTAACACACTTAACGTATGCATTTTGCTTCTGGCAGTTTTTTGTTCAAGTAAGTAGACGCTTACATTGAGTGTTTGATTTCAGAATTCACAAAAGGGAGTATCTTTGTGGTAGAGTTAGATGTTAAGTATTTTGTTACAGTCCATCTGTTTATAATCAAAATCAATTCCCTGCTTGAAGAGATCATCAGGTGAAGTGACGGTGCCCCATTTTTCAGATGTCTTGAGCTTAGCTTTCATATTGCCATTTCGAGTGTAGCAAGAGGTAAATGCATCAGAATAGGATTTTTGCATGTACTTCAGTAGCTTGTACCGTAGAGGTGTTTTTGGAGATCGATTTCAAGCTCATCTGCTATTTTGAACAAGATTTTTTTCCCATCATCATTGTCTTTATCTTCTTCTACTCCGTAAATAAGAATATTTTCACTTCTTATGTACTGTTCTTGCCTGTCAAGTTGAACAACAATCAAATTTGTTTTCTGAACCATCTCATTTTTGTATTCCATTTAGTTTGTTTTCAAGGTTTTGTGTGATATTGGTTAGCTTGTCCAGTTTTTCATTCTGGATATTAGTTAGCTTGACCACTTCTTTTCTGTGTCTGAGGGCTTGGCAGAGTTGAGTGAAGATTTCTTCTTTTGAAGATGTTTTTGTCCATGCAGCCTCTTTCATTATGTTTGATTTCTTCATGAGGTTGATTATCCAATATCAATAGACCAGCAAAATAGAAAAATCAGCAGTAAGTTGCGAATTATTTAATACATTATTACTTAAGTTAATACCTGCACCATCCCCTGTCTTATTCAAATAGAATGAAGCTGAAATAAATCTTGAGTTATTTAAATTTTTTATGTTAAGAAAATTTTTGAGTTGTCAAATATAGACTTCTGTAGCTAGCTGCTCGCTCTCGCTATATACCACTTATAAAGGTTTCTTCAATGTAGTTCATAATGTTCGTATTGTTTAATTGATTCAGGTTATAGCAGCTACTCGTAGTAAACTGAATGAATTTTTATGATTGGTAAATATTCTCTAAACAGATAGATTAATTCAAACCCTTAACTCATGTATCTAACGAAAATAACAAAATGCTTATTTATAAAATAATTTTAGCTCGCTTCTTTGCCACTGTTGACATCCAAATTTCGTTCACATTATGCTAAGGAGTCGGAGTCGGAAATTGTGGAAAGGTCGGAAAATTTTGGAAGCTAGGAGTCGGAGTCGGACGTTTTACCTCCGACTCCGCAAGCCCTGCTTGATATAAGATCGTTCGGCCATGATTGATGCTTTTATTCGATGCATCCATTTGTCGTCACACCAATCAAGATTTTTTTCACGGAGGTTGTTCTACGAATGTTACCTTGTAGCAATCAGATAAGAGAGGCAGGTTGTTTCTTATGTCCGGGTGCTTCATGATGAATTGTTCAATCAAAGCAGCCTCCTCCTTCCCTGTATATTTTTGCCAAGTTTGCTCCGACGAGCAAACTCCTTCATCGTTTGTCCCGCGTATTGTTATTTGCAAAGTAAACCGGTGGCCACGTAGATACCAATGGATCGCACAATCCAGTGGGTGAGTCAGCTTGATTCTTCCTGTGGGAGTGCAGATATAGCTTTCCTTTTCAACCATGCTGTGCTGTTTGCCGTGGTTGCCACATAAGGCACAATGTCCGCAGGGCGCAGAAGAACAATCTTCAGCGGTCGTTTGCTGGTCATGGGTAATTTTCTTGTAGTTAGTTAAGTGGTTTCTTAACGTTGGTGGTTTTGAAAAGCTCTGCAATTTTAAGGACGCCGGCTATTTCACTGATGATGCAGTTGTAGTGTACCGCAATATTAGCTAGCGATATTGTGTATCGCCAATGACAATACTTTAAGCCTGAGTGTAGTAGTTCCCTAATATTGCAATGAATGGCAGTAAACCGAAGCCTTAATTTCACTCCTTGCCTGAGCGGTTAAGGTGAATGCTCTTGTCCAAGGAACGCTACGGTGGTTCACTCAGTGGCCGTGGATCGAACATGCAACCTTTCAGTTCGAGAGGCGGTCACTCCACTGTTGAGCTATCGCCGTCCACAAATATTAACCCTCTGCAATCCTTTTTTTTCAGCGACGGCCTCGTTCAAGCAGAAGAGCGTGGGAAGAATGAAAGATGGCAGTGCTTCTCTCCACAATACTGCAAAATGTCGCAATTTCTTTCTATGGAGCGGGCTTTCGTTTCGAAGCGTCGTTTACGCCGAAGCAAGTGCCTCGGACCATTTTGAACCATTGCTTTCGCATACAACGCGCGAAGTCGCACTGTGCTCTTTTTCTTGTGATATTTTCTAGTCAGAGTTAATGGTGCTCGTTAGTGAGAGATGGAATCTTTACAGATGTTGTTTTTTTCGGTTTCCCCCTTCTTTATAGTCTCTTGTGTACCTTTCCGCAACCGGCGTTTCGTGTTATTAGCACGGTCGCGGTGAGACGACGTTGCGTTTATTTTCACCTGAGCATTTATCCGCCAATCATTTTATTTCAGCTCGAGGCGTTCTACGAGAATGCAGGACTTGATTCTGGTTAAAAATGAAGCTTTTCGCGTTAAAAAAGCGCTGGAATGCAACTTCGCCTTTTCCTTTGACAAGTCTTGAAGGATTTTCATCGATCTTCGAATCTTAAATATTGCAGCGGTTAAGCCGGTAAAGAATCTATCCCTTCCTCACGTGGCTGACAATCATAGACGTGCAGCTGTTCGAACCTCGATTTTTGGATCCGGGGCACTCGCTTTGTGAAGCTTTCCACGTGTTGTTCGGCCATGAAGCAAAACCCGTGACATCGCACCACCGCGCCGATCAACTAACTCCCCTCAAACCAATACAGGCATCGGCGTCCCCCCCACTGTGCTACGCGGAGGTAGCGGTGATGCGTGCTGCTTAGTTTTAAAAAGATACATTTTTCAGCCTGCGCGCAGCTTCCTGGCCCACACCAAAAACAACACGTGTAAGATGTCAACCGACTTCGTTCCGCCCAAGGTCTTTTGCAAATGTTGCGCCAGTGGTTCCCAACCTTTTCAGACTTGCGGCACCCAGTTGTGAATCCATAGCAATTTGCTTTAATGTTGGAAATTTGCTAAAGTTTGATGCTAAGGTTTGATGTTTGATGCTGAGGTTTCAAATTTGCTAAGGTTTGATGATAGTTTGAAAATGTATTTTTAAAGATATACGATGAGATATGTATAAATGATATATATTTTGGGAACCATTGTTATGCGTGAGGTGAACTTGTCACGGTTGAATGCTCGTTACTTGTCACATGCTGTTGCTTGACAACCACGAGCATAACAGGGATTGGTGCGATTCTGCTGACGTTTCTAACGTCCGTATCCCTTTGTTGAATGTTGCCGCAGATTAGAAGAAAGTTCAGACGTTCCTCAATTGTGCCACAGCTTCCTGTTGCTTCCTAGTCTGTTGGTTTTGCGCAAATGCCTATCTTTGCACAGAATGGAGGCATTTTTAAGATAAAATCTCTAAATAAAGTCTCTTTTTTGATCAATTGTGAACTAACGTGACACGGTAGAAAACCCGATTTTTGCTTAAATTGTACAAACGGTTTGTGTCGCTTGATGTTTGCAATGATCCCGTTTTGCGCAAAGCTTTATTTTTCAAATAAAGGAGATCGTTCTATAAAAATCACGCACTGTGTGTGTCACGCATCATTAAATTGACGAAACCCCAACTATGTGTGAGAAATTACGCTGAGTCCTTTGATTTTAGTGATATCGGGGTATCGTCGATACTTTAAGGCAGTGGTTCCCAAACTGTGGCACGCGAGACCCTTGTGTTCTGCACAAAAAGAATACATTTTGTTTTCACTTATCGGGTTCTGTTAATATAATTCCTGCATTTTTGAGTACTTCCTTCATTAGTTTCGAAAAATGGCCGTTATTATTTCTCACAGCCATGTTGTTCATGCCGCATTTGCGTGAAGTCTGGTTTGCCAAACTTTTGATCGAATGATATTGGGTAGATTGAGTTTTCCTGGAGCAAAGTGTTTTCAAGGTGGGACGTGGTGAAAATACGGGGCCCACAAATGGTACGCGATGAGAAAAAGTTCGGGAACCGCTGCTTTAAGGCGTAAAGTGAGAAATTTTGAAAATGCAGTACTGCATTTTGCCAGGCGTCATTGTTTTGGATCAAGAGATAACGACCAATATAACGAAGTCGAATTATGCGAAGATTTTCCAAACATCTTCGTGGGCACCAGGGGCGGACCGGGGGAGGCGATCTCCCCCCCTAAAACCTACGCAAGTAACTTTATTCACTATGATTTAGTACAATTCGGAAAACAACATTCGCGATATAAGGCCATTTTGTCGTAGATTGTTTTGTCACAGTAGTGTTGTGAAGTATGCTTCATCTCTCTTACAGTAACGACGCCTTTGTGAGACGTGACTACCAAATATTTTTGAAATCGCCTCCCCCCCCACCTAAACTTACTGGCTACATCCGCCCCTGGTGGGCAGTGATTATGTTCCCAAGACAACTGAAAAAGGGTATCCGGACAACTGCCACCTAGGACTGTGGTGGGAACACATCTCCATGCTTTTTTATGTTTTTGTTTGTACTTGGTAGTGCAATGAAAGTGAATACATCGTTAAAAATTGCTTCAAAAATGAGTTTGAAGTAGAGTTCGCACGGGCCGCTAACAGTCCAGTCTTCGGGCCGTCCGCTAAAGGTTTTGAAAGAGTCCGCTAACAATTTTTTAGCGGTGACTTCATTCCGGGCCGCTGCAGTCTGCTCGCCGAAGATTTTTGTTTTTTGGGAAGTTTCAAAATATAACAACGAACTTTTTTGCTGCTGTTCTTTCCATTTTACCATTATGCCAACGTTCTGTTTGACTTGTTTCCACGCAAATCAGTGAACCATGTTATGAATCAACCAAAGCAATAGACACACATTTATAGTCGGTCGCCGAGGTTTGGGACAAGTATTCCCAAACTTTCTCTGGCAATGTACCCCTTCAGCATTTCTTTCGTTTTATGAACATGTACCTCTGAAATTTCTTATGACAAGAAGGCTGAGGAAAATAACAAACATTATTTACCAATATAAGCATATAATGATTTTGAAAATATTCACTGACGTAGACCTATGTATAAATATGAGTATTTCGAAATGAATAATATGTAAACATAATTTTTCCCTTCCATTGCTAACCTTAAATGTACCCTTTCAGATAGGAAAATCTATCCCTAGCGGGGTACGTGTACCCAGTTTGTGAACCCTTGGTTTAGGATGAGGGGTTAGGGTTTAGGGCAGGGGTCACTAAACTTTTTAAAACTCGGAGCTATTTCTTGGTACAAATTCATGCGAAGGGCTAGCAGTTTAATACACAGACTTTTCAAATAAAAATTCGCGCAATTTATCTTCATGTTATTTTATCATTAATAATAAAAATGGAAGATATTTATCAATGTGAAGACACTGGTCATGTTTATGCTATTGTTAGAACAGGCCTGGGGGTGACCCACGTGGTCCATAGGGGCGATCTGATGCCCGAGAGCACCATGTTGGTGACCCCTGGTTTAGATTTAGTATGTTACTAGCAAGTGTAGTGCATTCTTGTGATGCATTACGGTCGTGTTTCAGGTGACGGACGGATAAGTTTTCAAAATTGAAGGTCCACTGGCGGACCTATAGCCACTACCTTAGAACAATGAACTGAAACTTGTTGTTACTTTGCATTTGAGGTTACTTTATATTACGGGCCGGTTGCATTTGAGGTTACTTTATATTACGTTTAGCATAAACGAGCTGGGCGGGGCGGGTTGCAAAAGTGCTGGCCCGTGCCATCTCTAGTTTGCAGTGCTGTTAAAATTGCCAATTTTTTAGGTGCGTCCCTACACTTGCTTTTTTGTACTACACCGCTGTGCCACCCGGACGACTGCCACCTTGTATAGTGCGTTTTACGCTTCACATACAAGCAGAGGTCTGGTGATGCCCGGGGCGACTACTTGATTGCATGACCTACTAACAAATTCCAGTATTGTGCAGTGTCGTATGGTAGTCATTGTTGCTGGATATACGCTGTTTGTGACGTCACAATATGACATCATATTCACGTGTGCAGACCAACGTTTTGGCGAAGTTTGCTGACACAATATGCGTATTGTTCTACACGCACTCTCCTTACTCGTTGTTGGACACTGTGTCACTGTGAACAGGGTGTTTTTTAAGGTGTTTCAGGGAACCGATTCGGGAGCCTAGTAACAGGAAATTATCATCGGGTCCCTAGAATCACAGAAATCGCGTCCCTACAGGTCCATACCGGGTACCTAACATTTTCCATAAAAAAACTGCTGCAATGAACATAATTATCAGCGTTTCAAGTTACGAAGCCGGAGCAAAACACAGCGCTCAACGCTGAGACAGAGCAGTTGACAACTGCACAAATATCCGGCAACGCGTTAAACAGGGGAGTAGAACAAACTCAGTGCTACGCCAGAGCATTTCACAATTCCAAAAATGTATGGCTACGCATTGAAACAGTGGAGTAAAACACACTCAACGCTACGACAGGGCTGTTCACAACTGCAAGAATACCACACTGCGTGAATGTCTCGTCGAACAGCAGTCGAGCATAAGAAGGTATGCGGCTGGGGTGGCAGACAGTAGACACCCAGAGTTGATAGCTTGAAACTTGCTATGGTACGCAAGAATTGAGATTGTGCGTATATCACGCAAGAAAACTCGTTTTTTTTAAGGGCTGTTACCATGGGCGCAATTAGGTGGGGACGCGTCCCCTCACTTTTTCAGACAGTGGGGATATAATATGCCATGTCCCCCACATTTTCCCTTTAGGTTTCGTAATATATTGGTTTCACACTAACCTGTCTCCCCATATTTTACAACAAAATTGCGCCGATGGCTGTTATGTACAACCACTGTGGGTGCAGAACAGAGACGGGCTTGTGTGAGCCGTTATGATCAATCCGCCTGAACTGCCAATTAATGACGAAGCTCAAATTGAAAAGACCAAACTCAGAAACGGCCATCCCCTCCTTTTCTGAAAGTGAAACATGCAAACAGGGTGGTAACAACAAAAATATTTTTGGGTGAGTTGAGCGAGAATTTCCAACTCAGTAAATACGTGTAATTGGTTTTGAGTGCTCATGACAATTTTTGCTCTAACGTTCAAAATTTGGGAGATCAACCGCGCTTTTGGCCTACTGGCTACGCTCCTGAGCATAATCGCATTGAGGAGTTTCGATCCCTCCAATTTTTGAACAAATTATTACTGGAGTAAAATACCGAAATAAAAAAGGAAAACTATCGAAGGCAAATTGTAGTTTAAGAAAAGTTTAATACAATTTAACTTCTTTCAGTATGTCTAAGTGGCTCTACCACAGAAAAGAAACAATGAGACTGTAATCGAAGATGCTATAAAAAAGTTCCTTGTATCTTTTTTAAGTCTTGGAAAGAATACTTACAGATGTGAAAGTTTGTCAGTATCGGTCAAATACTTGGTGTGGAGTTGTGAAAAGAACTTTCAATCAGTGAATGAAGCAATCTTTTAAGTCTGTATAAGATTTCAAAACATGACCGTGTTTTCTTATATTTTGATAAGACACCAAATTATCGACGTCATGTTTGTTAAATTAGCAACAAAAGAAATTCCTTAATACTTTGGCTGTACCAAGTCATGTCGCCTCGTGGAAAAAGCGTTCTTTCTAGGAGAGAGAAATGCTTTTTTCGTTTCTGGTTAATGTCTGAGATGTAACTACAAAATGACCTGGTTATACAGGATGTGTGGGGGCAATAAAACCAAGTTTTCAATAAAACACCTTCATGTGCCAATACTGCTTCTGCGTAACAGCTGCAGTATGGCTACCAGAAATAGCCGCGCAGGGATTACGCCCCCGTCGTATCCTACAATTGTTTGATCTTCATCTTTGCTCTTTGAGACTAAATAATTTGTAGTGTCCTAATTCTAACCTGACGGTCTACAGCTTTTGCAAAGCTGATGCCTTTGCCAGCCGCCTATGCGATAATATATTGTTCCATTTTGTCAGCAATATTAAAAAATTAACTGATAGGTCTGGCTGAAAAAGAAAGAATTTTTGATTTAATCTATCTTATACGGCACAGTATCATTTTCCACAACTGAGATCAGGGCCGGATTAAGGGGGGGGGGCAATTGCCCCGGGCCACCCGCTGCAAGGGGGCCCCCCATGATGAAATTTATTTGTTTAACCGATACAAGAATACAACTCTATATTATATTCCTATGTTGCGTTAAATATCAGGGGCCCCCAACAGCAACTGATTTATCTGCAAGTTTGACTATATTCCAGTTTTAGTAATCGCTACTGAATAGCCTATAAATATTTTTGGTTTTGTTCCATGCATATATTTGATTTCGCTGGTAACTTTTTCCTAATAATCGTTCTTTTGGCATGGGGATGACTTTCTACTCGTGCATCACGCCTATTGCACATTGCACAAATGTCACGAAAACGTGTACTATTTGTGTGCTAAAGCTAGTGGTTGCTGACCGCT
>JGI24158J21664_10010787_pt1 | contig 12174 bp, 7 predicted proteins | sample Ectturendosymbi3_FD_21664 | JGI IMG/M metagenome (IMG submission 21664) | reverse complement strand
GTTTGCCTCGAAATCCTCGTATTGCAGCAAGGGTGCTCCTCAAAAGAGCAAACCTGAGCTTTGTCCTTATGTACGTTATGACAGATGCATATGGCTCCCTGGGTTTTTCAGCTATTTTTTCTGCCAGTCTTTTGTTTACTCTGTTGCATTGGTGAAATGGTTATTATCCACTCATTCAATATACTCCAAAGCAAATCATAAGTACAGTAAATACTCCCCTTTGATTTTCAAAGGACCCCCTAACAGCAACTGCAATATGTAAGTTGTCTGCATTTAAGGAGGCCCCCAGCAGCAACGGTAATGTCACTGTGCACGTGCTATGCTTTTGAAGGGGTCAACAGCATCCACTGTAATGGGTAAGTAGCCTACTCTGCTTTCAAAGCGCCCTCAAGAGCAACTGCAATGTGTAAGTCTCTGCTTTCACAACTGCCCTCAACAGCAACTGCAGTGAGCAAGTTCAAAGGGACCCCAGTAGCAACTGTCATGTGTAAATACTCTGCTTTCAACAAAGGGAACCCCAACAGCAACTGTAATGTGTACTTAGGCCTACCCTACTTTCAACTGGGCCACCAGTAGCCATTGTTACGCTAGGTACTTCTGAAAGGACCACAAAATTGGTTGCCTGTAAAAGGCGGAGCTTCGTTGCGGAGGTTTGATGACGTAACCGGAGTGGAAAAAAGTTGCGCTACAAAAGGAGTAAACAGAAAAAAAGCGAAGGAAAAATATTTAATTATTGCAAATAAATATGTGCTTCCGCCAAACATCTAATACATGGAGGTTTGCGATGTTCAAAAATTTTATACATTCACAACTGTTGAAACCTATTTTTTGTCCCCGAACCGTTGTGAAACTCAGATAAGCAAAAATCATCAAACTTTATAATAGACTTCTTTTACCGTAGTGCAACATCACCATTTGCAACAAAATTATTTTTACTACCGTTTACTTCTCATTGCTCAGCGCAAAATATCGGTTTAAGCGACTCCGGTTACGTCATCAAACCTCCGCAACCAAGCTCCGCTGTTCACGGAGCTCCGCCTTTTACAGGGTACCAAAAAATTTAGTCTTTTTGGTCAAAAGATCTGAAAATATAGGCTAATGAACACTGTTGCAGCAAGTTTTACTACAACTGTCAGACAAATGAACGAAATGTTTCAGTGACCAATTTGTCGCAGCAAAAATACGACCATAATGTCTTAGCAAATACAAATCAGCTCCTGACTAGATTATCGCACACCATATCTAACACATGCACAGCTTTTACTTTATTCTACTCATGTCTACCAGATCAGGTATGTGTGACAGATTAAACTCCCTAATATGTAATCTGCCATTTTGCACCCTATAATCAGTGCACCTCATGTATGAAAAAAGGACAGCTAGCATTCAAAAATGGAAAGTGCGCTTTAAGGCCCATAAAATACAGTAATATTTCATTTTAAAACACATTTTTCAACAGTTTGCATTACTTAAGTAACCGAAAAGCAATATAAATATACTTGCTTTTTTAAGTTTGTAAAAAAGATATTACCTTTTAATCCTAAATTTTGTGTGTTACTACGCCTATTGCTCAATTTTTACTTAATTCTGCTTATAACACAGTGGAAAATAATTTTTAAGCATGATGTTGCATTGATCTTGCTACTTTGGGAGAGTCTGTGTGTTGCGTTGAAGGATTTTATGTTGTGTGAAGGATTTTGTCAAGACAAATCGAGGACAATTGTGACTACCTATTTTGTTGACAGCTTGGAGGATTGCGTGAAGCTATCAGGAAAAATCTATGCACTTTGTGCAGCATTCCCTTTGATAGTGAAAGTGATGTGAAGCAGCATGTTTTGAAATCATTTGAAAATAAACAGCAATTGTCCACCTTTATATGGAAAAAAGTATGCTCACCAGTACGATTATTTTAAGAATACATCATTCTTTCAAATTTGATGTTAAAATGTGTATGCAGGCAGTTCAAACAAAAATGAGACAATCTGTGTTTTACTTGGTATTATTGATTGTCATATATTTACATACCACCACATTTTAATATGCAACAAGCACATACATATTTTTTTGTATTTTTTATTTTTAGCCAAAAGTGTCTCTCAACATTTTAGCAACTCAATATTACGGCCCGCGGGCCAAATCCGACCTGCGAAGCCATTTCACCCGGCCGCAAAACACATTTTGCCAATAATGAAAAAATAATATATCTACTAAATGTGTTGATATGGTAGAATGTAACATATACCGAAAAAATCACATTACACAAGATGTCTGGCCCTCGAACTGTTATGCAATAGCTTATATGGTTCTCTCCCAAACATTTTGAAGAGCCCTAGTCTATATGAATTGGGTAGGCAGTCACAGACGCGTCGACAGGGGTGCCACTGTTGGAACTGCAGGGTGAACCGTTTTCTTTTTGACGAGGAATTGGTACTGCATGCGTGCGTGGATCTTCTCAACAAGGTTTCAACACGCATTTGATCGGTTTTCTGCTGCGTACGACTAAGCAGGAACGAAAATCAGCACTAAAACGATTGAGGTATTGTGTCTCTTAAGACTCCCAAGTTAGTGTATTCTGCAAGAGAGCGGAAATACACTGCAGCAAGTGGAGACGTTCAACTACCTAGGGATGGTATTCACGAGTGACGAAAGTCGGAACAAAGGGTTTTGATAGACGGATTGGTAAAGCAAACGCAGTTCTGCGTGAGCTTTATTGCTCCATGGTGACGAAATGGGAGCTATCGAAGAACGCAAAGCTTTCAGTTTTTAAATCGGTCTTTCTTCCTATCCTCCCCTGGGGTCATGAATCTTAGGTGTCGACGGAAAGAATACTGTCAAAAGAACAAACGGCAGAGATGGGATATTTGCGAAGAGTTCTCGGTGCGACACTTCGTGACAAAGAGCACAGGTCTGAAATCCGTAAAGCCCAGGATGTCAAGACAGTTCTCTGAATCGAGAGATCCCAGCTATGTTAGTTCGGCCATGTGTCCAGAAGGTCCCAGGAAAGAATAGCGAACTCCTTCAAGCTACAGTCTATGCACCCACAGGAAGGCGGCACAAAGTTCGTCCACGGACCAGGTGGAGTGACGACATGTCTGACCTTGCTTGGTTCCGTCTTGGTGTGGAGACAGCAGAAATATCAGAAATTGCTGTTGATCGTGAAGTATTTCGAGTCCTCCTAGGGCTGCTGCCCCCGCGATTCTCCCCAAAGGAATAGCGGGCACGAAAATGAGTAAATGAATGAGTATGTACGCCTACATATTTGAATCTTGCTATTTATGAAATTGTCTTCAGTTTGTTTGCCAAAAGTGAATATCGCATTAAATAATTAAGTATATTTTGACGGAAACTTGCGTTTTTCTGAAAATGCTTTAAAAGTATCAGACATAGAAGGGAAAATGGTATTGACACCCTAAAGCTCCACCACGACACCCTTTCAAAATCCTTAAAAAAAACACTGCTTTATTTTATCATTCTTGTACTCCGTAACTGATAAATTACGTGACAGTAGCTTTTCCTGAACAAGACTTATAAACTGTTCATTGAAAGTTACACGCCTTACTTTCACGTAGCCTACTGCAAATAATACATTCGTTTAGTATGACCTTGCTCAACACCTGGAATGGCCTGCAGTCAGGGCGGAGCCAGACATTTTCATTTGGGGGGGGCAGGCAAAATTTTTGGGGGGCAGTGGCCCCCCTAGCTCCGCCCTGCCTGCAGTACATGGCACAAATCACGACTTGCTTGCGAAAAAACTTAACAGCAGCCGATCAGGTAGGCCGGGTCATGTAGGCCTAAACAGTGCAGCAGTTTGGTAGCCTACCCCACTGGGCTGAAGACTAGATGATAATGATCCTTTGTAAATCCACAAACTATCAGCAATTGTTCTGTGGACGTTCTTCATCCTTTATTTTACCTCAACACCAAACAGTGTCTACGAATACCGTTATTTCCCGAACCCTGGGCAATGAGTCTGATGCGTCAATATAAAAACAGGTTCTACTCGAACGCAGACCATACCAGACGCATCAAAGAAGGACGTGACGTCGCGAAATCAGACGCATGCGCCCGAAAAACGCACAGGACGCATGCCGTGTGCATATAGCTAGATGCGACCTCACGACTACAAGCGGTCCGAACTCGCTCGAATGGGGGCCTTTGCATTGCTAGAGGCTCCCACATGCAGGCCCGTAGCCAGGTTTTAAGTTTTGGGGTGCAAATTTACTTTTATGTATTTTTAAAAAAAATTCTGGGAACAACACAATTTGGGGGGAACAAAAAATATTTAGGGGGAATTCCCTGAATGCCCCCGTGGCTACGGGCCTGCCCACATGTATGACAATCTTATGAAAAAATCATTGAAGTTTTGATGAATGCATTGGTTTGATCAGCATTGGATGTGAAGCCGCAGCCGCTATACTTCCAACATCTTGCATTCACTTTCAGGAACAGCGGCATTCACTTTCAGGAGCAGCGACAAGACTGAATATCTTCGGCGTATTTGCATAGCAGTAGGCGTACGCACTACGCACACAACAAACTTTATCATATTTTTCTCTAGTTCGTTCCAAACCAGCGTCTCAGCTCGAATTCGAAGCACTAGTGTGAACAAAACCATTTGCGAAACTTTCAAAGTTTTGTATGACGTCAGCAGCGCTGGCTCAAATCCATTTTATCACGCAATCCAAGCGATTTTGTGTTTAACAAGACAATTAGTGACCACACTCAAAACAAAAGTATTTGTAGGTTCTTTCACATTGGCCGTGTCCTTTTCATTTCAGATAAACATTCTGAACTCCAAGGCGAGTAGACCTATCAGCAAAGTCAAGCAGTGATGGTGTTTGATGAACATCAGCAATTGCTAAGTGATTAAACGGTAGTTTTAGGAAATGAAAACATCAAACGGAAAAAAAGTATAAAAATAAAACTCTTGCGGTAATACAATAGAAGTAATAACTCAAAAGCACTCATTCGCTTATTAAGCAACGCTGCGACTGGCGGTGCCCGGCACCTATGTGTTTGCTTGCATGTACAAAAGCATATTTAGTCCTCGTCCTCTTCCTCATTCTTGATAATAGGATTCCCATCAAGCTTCTTCAAGGCTTTGAGTGATTTCGATACTCTGTCCAGCCAGTCTCCTTCCGCGGAATGCTTCTCCTCGAGAGGATTACCTGAAGTTTTACGCAACGGTTGAACAACAGCTTGGTGGGGATTTTCTAGCAAGTATTTTCTTCCCTAACAAGTCACCAAGTACCGTTTTTCACACAAGCGACACTTCTGTTATTATTGCTTGCATAACAGATGAGACCCTGCACTTGCATTGCAAGAGATATTACATTTCAATCAGCAACGTGGCGGAAAGGCGTGAGGTGGAAAAATTCGGGCGCACTTCACTTCGCAAACGACTTCCTGCGTGCCCACTGCCGCGTGCATTTGCATAAAAAAAACTTTGGTTGCTTCCAAGATGATGCTTCAGCTGCACGAAAGTCGATGAAGATTTTCTTTACAAACTAATCACAACGTTCTTCATGAAACTTTTTAAGAAATACATGTTTTGTATCGTCAGGTGTAAATAGCTAGAGGCTCGTAACAGGAAAAAATTGAAAGGTTGGTTGAAGATGGTGAAAAGTGGAAGTGTCAAGCACAGGGTCGACTCCAGGCCAACAACGCCACTCGGGCTCATCACATATTTCGCATGCACTCCAAATAAAATAAAATTTATGCAACCGTTCGAGGCTTGCGTCCCTGAAATTTCCATTTGCTCTCATTCTGGATGGCGCTATAGTTGCTCTCTGACGTTAGTTACGTAACAATGCATGAGAAATTTCTTATAAGAACTTGTACATAACGGAGTAATGACAACACCAGCGAGTTCTATGCGTACTAGGCTCATTCATATTAACCCAAATTACTACTGGACAATACTTCGTTTTTTTGAAATTATTCTCGAATTGGAACTATTCACTGGATTGGAATTCAAATCCAATGTTCTGTTCAAATCCATTGCTTCAAAAGAAACATTCAATCTGATATGAATTATATTTAAAAAAATACTTAATGGCAGAGGGCAGCTCGGCCTCTAACCAGTGGTGGAGGAACCTTTTTCGAAGTTTTGTAGTTTGAATTGGCAACTGTGATGTCACAAGCACTGAAATATGACGCCATCAACTTTTGTCAGCATGCAGCCCTCAACGACACCTATCTACACTACACACCATCTGTAAACGGTGCATTCTGCCAAATTATAAATAATATGTTACAAATAATATTGCCGAAATTCTACCAAACCTTTTTCATTGAACGATTTACTTTGACAATGGACCCAAAACTAATGTGTTGCTTAAACTTATTTCAGCAATATTCAAAATATAAGAGTGGGGGGCCAGCCCCCAACCCCTCAAAAAGCGGGGGGCCTAAGCCCATGCGGTTCATCCGGTTCCTCTACCCATGGCTCTAACGGATGAGCCCGAGCGAACGAAGTCGAGAGAAAGCTTGCTACGAACGATATTTTTTGATTCAGGTCACCTGCAACATGAACGCGAAAGGCCAGACATGGAACGAAAATATATGAACACTGACAAGGGCCAATGGAAAGAGCCCGAGTTTACAACTTTAATCAGTGAAGTGGGTGGTGGCAGAAATATATAAAGCATGCATGCTCGCGTTCCACAATGCACATCGTAATCGAAGTCTTGGGTTAAGCCCGAGGAGCTCCAGTCGCCACTGATTAAGAAGGATAGAGTTGGCTGCAAGTTGCATCATACTTTTTGTTTCATTATAAATGAATATCTAATTATTCAAACAAAGCCGTTACCAAGTTTTGAAATCTCCATTAACTTTGATACACTTGCACATACCTTTCAAAATGAATAAGTTAAAAAGATTTGGCTATTCTTAATTATTTTGCAAATCTCACCTCAATTCAGCCTGATAACGGAGGTTTAAGAACAAATAAAATTAATTAACGCAGAATGATATCGAAAAGTTGCGACTCTTCATCACATTCGAAAGCACGAATTCATGAGTTTCTCATGTATAAAGTGAACACACTCTTCTTCGTGTTAATATGTGAAAATTAAGTAAACCCACAGAAGTTTATCTTTTGGAAAGTTTGTCAATTGAACTTACCTTAAACTGCAGATTTTTATCACCATTTTTAAGCAAAAAATTCTCTGATCGAAAAATACAAAAACATAAAAATGTACTACTCGCTCGTCCTGTTATACACGACATGCTTTGCGATGACTATTAGAACAAGTGGAACTCATAAACACAAGGACAAAAGGAGTTTGTCATTTAGCGTTCTGTTTCATTTACAGGAAAATATTTTACATAATATGCCAAAAAACGTTTACGGTAAATTCTGATTGGTTCATCTTTGCTACATTCCAGTATGTCCTTAAATTTTTGGAGTTGCAACGAGTATCAACATTGAGTAATCCATGAATAAACCATAACCATAACAACATTATGAAACCCTCCTACTACTGTTTCCTACGCCTGTTAAAAGTGAAAGTTGCTTTCAAAAATATCAATAAATAGTTATAATATCTGTAAATTTTTGTAGGCAATGCCATTTGTGTTATGGAAAAATAAACTCATTTCATTTGGAAGTTCGCTGCGAACAAAAGCATGAAGCACGAGACCCACCAACGAAGACGAGCTCGACAAGGAGAGGCAACTCCTGAAGTTTGTTAAACTCGCCCCATTCCTTGACCTGATTGTTGCTCATCAGTAAAACCTGAAAAAGAAAATTGCCTCCGATGAAGATGATGAGCGGAATAGCAGCAGAAGTGGCACTAATTGTGACAACCAACAACGATGTGGCACAACGAGTTGTGTTTTTACTCACAATGATCGCAACCGTAGTATTCAAAAGTTCGGGCCATCTTTTGCCAAAAACTTTGTAGAAAAGGCATTTAATTTATGAGGTTACCTTGTCAGTTAACAAAAAATGACTGAAGCTTTATCGTTTGACTTAAAAGCATGGCTTTTGAGATTAGCAGTTCCATTCCATAAATAGCGTAATTTTTTTCTCCGTTAGCGATGGAGTGCCATATTTTTCAGGATTACGAAATTGCAAAAAATGGACAATTAGTCTTTTAAACCGATCGAAATTTGAAGTCTGAATTTGAATAAGAGCTGAAGATGTCTACCTGGCAGGCGAAATATATACTGTGTAAGATGTTAGTGTCTGATTATATTAGCTGGTAAAGGATTCATTTCGACAGACAGTGTTTAAAGCCTTAATGTTGTAGCTTGAAGTGGTGTACTGGGGAAACAATTCTGTGTGGCAGAGGTATCCGTGCCTCTGGCACAACATCGCTTTCACGAGATCTCTGTTTTTGTTTCGCGTTGCTCGCGTTTGGAAGAATTGTCGACTCCTGCATCAGTCTTTGAAGAGCACCGACTTCAGTTCGTCGATCCACGTGATCAGCGATGATATGTTGATGTTTTCACGAAGAAAATTATGTTCGTTTTCTTCGAGCACCTGAGTGTCTTGGTTCGTAAATCGAGTAACTGAAGTGTGTGGTGGTGGAGCAACACCTGATTTCACACGTGCAAGTATTCCCTCCTACCCACTTTAACACATCTGGGTTCGATTCCCGGTCGGGTCATACCGAAGACTTGAAAAACGGTGCTTGCACCCGGTCCATCCCGGTCCACTCGGCGTTAATGGGAGGGTGCAAGGAAACAGTTGACGCGCGGCGCTGTCATTGATTCGCCACCAGTGCAACATTCACTGCGAAAGCAGCCGCGCGGCCCACGGCGCAAGTAAGTGGAGATGGGGGCCGCAGACCCTCCGTGACACTCCGCAAAGGAGTACAAAAGCGGGTATAAACGAAACTGAAATTTGAATTCGTTTGATGCAAGGAATTCCCGTTTCATTTTGCCTTCCTCACCTGCAGAAAATCTTAAATCCTAAAACCTCCATTCGATTCGTGCAAAACCAATGGACTCACTATGAAAATCTGTTTTTCACAGCATAACTTTTTACTTGTAAATTCAGTCACTTTTTATCGAATTCTACTTCATGATTATGCCACAAACCCAACGGAAGACATACCCTGGCCATTGTGTAAGATCGCTCATTCAGATTTGCTGGCATTTTTCTGTCCATAACATGTTCCAGAAATTTTTTTTGCAGATGTTATCATCGATAAAAAAGAAACGAAGTTTTGAGCTTGGAATGAACAACTGTTCACCCACACAACGTTTCGGTTGCACGTTGCCTATATACTCAATCAACATGCTGATACAACTTCAAGTGTGGAGACACACTGCTGATGCAGGCGGGTGGTGGATTGAATGTACAGTCACTAATCTACTNAAATGCATTAATGTTTTTCTGATAAAAGGAATGACCAAAGACTCATAGACATGGTTCACCTCCAAGAAGTGCGAAGTCTTNGCAAATTGCGTTTCTAAACGCTACGGGCACTCCCTTGTCATGATGAAAAGCTGCGAATCACTTAAAAGATTTATTTGCCATCGCCAGAAATTGTTTCTGGTCAATATGAACCAGAATTTTGCATTATTATTAGGTTAGGAAGCAGCTGGTACAACCTGTTTGATCAGACACGAAACGATGAAGCTTATGTTTGACTTGCATTGTTTATAGCTCGAAACCACGTGTTTTTTAAGAAAAAAAGTTTCATGTGACGTGTTTTTTATGAAAAAGTTTCAGGGATAGTTTTTAGAAGCAAAACATAAAATTTGAAAATTTTCACATCTTTTCATGAATTTCCTCTGTTTTTCAGCTAATGCTGGAAATGTTTTATCAAGTTCCCGTTGACATAGTTAAAAACGAAAAATTCGATCCGTTTTTTGCCATCCTTGCAATATATTACATAGATTAATCACATATTGATACACAGTATGTTGTAGGAATCACGTTATCACTCATCAACTGTCTGTTACCGGCCTTGGTTGTACAACGCATTTTCCTAACTCAGCTCGAACACTGAGATCCTCGCAATTTTTTCAAAGATAAAGAATTCCAATCAGAAATTATATGAAAACACAATCGTCAAGATCGCAGATTTGCGATATTAATCTAAAAAAACTTGGCTTCTTCTTACTCTTATCTTAGCTGCATTGTTTCACGGAATGTTTTACTGATAGTTTGAAACAAATACGTACGAAGTTTGATTTGCAACACATGCTTGAGCAGATTTTCGATTAAAAAAGCTATGCATTACTTGGGCAAGTGAGGTTTAAAAGTTGTAGAAAAATTCATGGCGTGGTTTCATATTTCACACAACTAAGCTGTTTTTTGCACAACCTCAGTGCAAAACTTACTAATAAAGTAAAAAAAAACACGCTACGTATGAACTACAACAAAATGCTATCAGGAGATTGCTAGACTCTTGCTGTTCAATTACCTTCAAGTAAGACAACTACTTCACAAATATTTGCAAGCTATTGTAACGATTGTGGATTAATCAGCTACCAACGCACCGAAGCATCAGGCGTAACACAATTTGTTCAAATTTACAACTGTTCTCGCTTCCCCGCTGCAGCTTAGCAGTAAAATCCACTCGCTGGCGTGTCACTATTGTCAGGAACATTAAAACATAAGGTATTCAAATGGAACTCACTGAACGTCTTTTAAAAGAGTTGTATCCTGGTGCCTTAGCGATGGCGCCCAAACACTCACAAAGTCAGATTATTTTTAGGTGAATAATTCCATATTCAATTTATAAACACTACCAAGCAACATCGCTTGTATTGTTGAGTACTGATCAGCCATCCTCTTTCTCATGATTGGAGTAAAACCTGATCGGCTGGGACATTGCCCTAAAACAAGCCTGCACAACATGCGGCCCGCGAGAGCTTTTTCAATTGTAGAAAATGTTGCAAAAGCTCGACCTCGAATAAGTAATTGTCGTTCCAGAATTTCTTCCAAACTACAACGAAATCTCCACATCGAAATGAAATAGACTTTTGTGGCCCGAGACAAATTTGTGTTGATAATTTGGCCCTTCGAGCTTTCTGAGTTGTGCAGGCCTGGCCTGAACAGTACGTCATGATCGACAAACCACGATTAATCGGAAGCTTTATACTTTCATAACAAAGCTTTTTACAGATTATTCGAGCTAAGTTATGCATATGCTCATTGATGTGTAGTAGAAATACATTCTATGCATATCATGCATAATACCCAATGTGCAGCTCAGAAACAAATGCTTGTGACAAAACTATTTTGTCCCGAAGTGTTTTCCGTTTTTCTCGACTGTCTGCGCATTTTAAAAAAGATGCCAGCGACGCCCGCCAGTAGCTAGCTTTGCAATGCGATGTCAGCAGCTCCGCACTGCTGATGACTCATTTCCTTCATCAGCGCAAATAGCATAACTGGCCGCAGATGTTATTAGCACTCGAATAGACAATTTCGTTACTTGCAATTACTAAGGCCAAGGCTTATCGTTTTGTGGGAATTATACTTTCGGCTATTTTGAAATCTCATTTAAAACTCAAATTAACACTTCTCAAATCAACTCCTGCGCTCAGAGAATTCCCATCAACAAAACTTTACCGAAGTGTCATGAGCATTCCAAGCGTGTTCATATTGCAAGTAGGGTCCAGGGCTCGGGAAAATAACGCTTGTTTTGATACAACCTGCCTGGCCGTTGATAGAAGAAACTCACAGCTTTGGAAAAAATCTCATTGAAAATGTCAGAAATTTTCAAATATTTGTTTGGAGAATTTCATCACATGCTTACCTGTCACTCGTGCATAATGTAAATTTACATTTTCAGATAGTGATTTCTGCGTGTCTGCGTTTGCAGTAGATTCAATGCAAGGCCTCTCCTACACTAATGTGCCCGCAACTACAACTCCCTGATGTTGTAAAAGTTGTGTAAATGGCACGACTGGTCTCTCTAACGGTATAATCTGGGACGCGTAGGCCAAAACCACGAAATGCGCAAAATCAATCTAAGGCAGTGTTTTTCAACCTTTTTGCTGCAGCGGAACTTTCCGCAAATGTGTGCGTTGCTCATGGAACCCTGTGCAATGATCTGGTACAAACCAGCTTTGCCCGTTGATAGAATAACTAAGCTCTTGTGGAATTTGTGTTCGTAAAAGGTGGACCTCGCGGTTACGTCTTTTTTCCACCAAGACAGAAGCCAGAAATCCGCGGTTGATTTCTTCTGTTTCAGAACCGGCAGTTTGTTG
>JGI24158J21664_10010785_pt1 | contig 12175 bp, 4 predicted proteins | sample Ectturendosymbi3_FD_21664 | JGI IMG/M metagenome (IMG submission 21664) | reverse complement strand
GCAATGCCCAAGTGGTCAGGGCCAAGTGGGAGAGAGATTTGGAGGCGTACAAACAAACAGTTGAGTAGAAGTGGTGGTGAAAGTTCCGAATCTTAATCTCTTTCTTTGAAGGTCCCGGAACGCAACGCAAAGTAGGAATTGCGGTTATTTTCAAAGTTTGTCCGAAAACCACAGATCAGAAGCCATAGATACAGTTGCGCCAGACAACGCAAAGATGGATGATGAACCCAAACCTGTCTCCCCTCTTGTTTGAATGGCGTTGTAGAATTATTTTTAATTTGAAAAACACTTGTTTGTTATCAGCTGTTGTCGCCTGTGGTTTCACTGCGCAGAGCATCAGTCCTCGGTGGCAGCAACATTGCCTGCTGTGGTGGTCGATCAGTTACCAGTGGGGGATTAAGGGGGGTGCTAAATTGGCTAAATTTAGGGGGCTCCAATCCCTAAGTCAGAAAAAGTGTAATATGTGAACAAAACACAACACGCTGTGAAAGATGCCATCTCCAATTGAAACTAATAAGTAGGCGCTCTGTGCTCACTCATTGAAATTGCTTCGTTGACATAAAAGTAGTTGATTCTTTGGCTTGTGGTCTGGCCGACACTCACTAACAAGTTAGTACTTCAAGGTCTAAAAATTAAGGTATTTCATCCGCTTGTCTTATTTTGGTTTCCGATGCGCATGCGGCATCCACGTCATTTGAACATCGGTCATGCAGACAGCCCCGAAGGAAGTTGTGAACTTGTTAAGTGGTGTCAAGTCTCTCAGGAATGGTGAAAGTAATTAGATTTTAGCTTAGAATAATAAATCATTGTGTTATAAGGAACCAGTAGCGTAGCCAGCCCAAAAATTTGGGAGAGGTAAAAAAAATTTGGTGGGGCCGAAATGCTTGATTTTAGGCAAAAAACGCTATTCTGTTTGGAATACCGCCTCTCAAAGCACAAAATGACTGCACGCTTCAAAAATTGGGGGAGCATGGCTCCCTAGCTCCCCTGTCTACGCCTATGTAAGGAAGGGCTGCCAGAGTTGGTATATACGCCACGTATATATCTTCGTGTACTTTCATTTATTTGTGTGTTCGTTGTTACTGCGATGCATATTTGAAGTCTAGCGCGTTGCGTGTGGGAGTGACGACCTTGTACCGGTGGTTTTCCACCGGGGCCATTTTTTAGGGTCGCGAGAGCTTCTGATAAAAAATATTCATACTTACTTCTAGATTGTATGTTTCGTATATGGAACCACTCTTTGTCATAGCCAAAATGATAGGATCACCTGGCAAAAATTATAGCCTCCTTTTTCATTCAAGACTGTTTTAAGTGTGATTATGACCATTACAAAGTTTTGAGTGGGATTATGACGATTACAGTATTGTTGCGTTTGGCACCGCACGAATAACTTTGTGACGTAAGAATGTGCTGTGTTTGTAAATAAGATATCTGAATGCGGTAGGTAACTTGGGAGTTATTCTAGTTTTCTATAAGTTATGCTGTGGAGCAGGGTTACCATTGCTGTTTGTTTCACCCAGATATGTTTTTTTTGAGTCCATCTGGGTGTCTAGGTTTAATTTTGAAAAATCCCGTCAAATCTGTTTTTTTTAAGATAAACATTTGGCAATGAGCTACAGTAAATCCAATAGTATGATAAGCGTATCTTCCGGTCATTGCAGTGTTGACATGCGATCATCAGGTGGAAAAAGGCACTTAAATCGGTGCAACAAAACGTGCTCAACCGGTTTCACACTCGCATCAATATCATTATCAAACAATGTAGGTTCCTTACCATCCAGTACAGTCAGCCACGCAATTGCGCGTACGGAAGAAGTAACATGTATAACAAACGGTTGTATAAAAATTAAACAAGTGAAAGATTTGCATTTAGGTGAACAGTTGTTATCCCAGACGCCAACTGAAAAATTTGTGAAACAATGTTTTCGATGGAATGTTCAAATTCCTTGGTTGCCCTGTTCATGCAAATTAAAAACCAATTTGCATTGGAGTAAGGATTTGCTGCCAGATTAGAGATTTTAGATCCCTTTGCAGCTCAAGATCTCACAAAAGATCCGAGTTCAACAGCGAATGTGGTCCTACATTTTCCTCATCTTAAGTTGTGCCTGAAGATCAGCTGGAGTCTCGTTTTTTTTGGTCATGTTTCTGTCACAAACCGAAATGTTTTTTAAATGACAAACAAAGTTAAGTCAATTCGGACATAATCTCTGAAGATATAGACTAGTGGACGCTGTTGCTGCAAATTTTAATACTAATGAGACAAATGAACAAAATGTCTCAGCAAAAAAAGCAGGCTGAAGACTATATCGGTACTGCAGTTTAAACATGTGTCCTTGTCCAATAAATCTGTACATCCCTGATTTTCTGGTATTACTTGCGTGCCATCAAAGGTGGCTTAGATAACTCGGAGTGTGGAATACATTGTGATTTAATGACCAGATCTGTTGTTTGCCACATTCTACTGCATCACTAGAAAGAATATTTTTGCAATACAACAAAAACAAACTCGCTAAAACCAAGACTTTTAAGGAAAAGGTAAAACAAGCATTGTCAAGAAGCCAGCAAAACCACTACTGTACACTTAAGTCTGAAAAATGAGAGATGTCGATAACGGAGTATGTCTTCAGCTTTATTAGTTCATATAAACCCTTTTGAGTAACGGAAAAGTGATCCAACTGTTAATGTTAACGCTGCAGACAAAAATTCAGAAGAAGAAATATAAGTAATTCAGTATTTTAATCACCGTTGTATTTGCATTCATACGTCTTTTTGTATTTCTGTTTTTTTGGTAGATAATTTTTTTTTCTTCATGAACAATCTGGGTTTATTAGAAATTACAGAATGGGAGCCCTGCTGTGGAGTGATTTGTATACGGCACGGGTCTGTCTCACTGATGCTGCCATGTGCATGAATTTAATAAATGAGTCTTTGTTCAACAAGTAACGTTATTTTTTAGTCATTGTGATTTTCTATTGTGCAAACATAACTGCGTATCATATGCCCAACTGGAAATCTTCGGAAGGGGGTCGTTAGGTTAAATTGGATTGCAAAATGGGTTGCTGCATGAAAAAAGTTGAAAACGACTGCCTTACACAATACACAATGTCAACTGGGAAATCTGGCATGGAAAGCTGATTTTTCTGAAAATAATTTTTAAAGAAAATTTTATCTACCCCAAAAATGTCATTTGGATATACAGTGGAACTCCGCTAGCACGACCACCCACTGGACGACACTCAATTGGTCCTATTAGCGGGTCGCGTCACAACTTGCATTCCTAAAGGTTTCATGTATTATCGCGATCAAGCCATTTCTACAATTCTTTCCTTCATGGAAAGTTATTTAGCTTTGTCTTACTAGCTGCCATAACCTATCGTTACTGTGTATACAATCACACTACGGAAGAAGTCGACGTCGGCAGTACAAATTCAAGAAGAGTTTGCAGTATGAGTTTGTTACTTCACATTGGCACTTACTGCGCTTGCACTCACGCCTACATACCTGTATCCACGATGCTTCAGGACAACGTGATGCAGCTGAGAAAATTGGTGCTGACAGGTTACAAGTTTTCCAGCGTAAGGATACCGATAGAGTGTGTGGTCGTGTTACGCGGTGCTCGATTAGCAATTTTGTAAAAGCTGGACTGTGGCCGCGGTCTGGATACAGGAGTGGTGGCGTTAGTGAAACAAAAGGTGATGCATTAGTATATATAGGAAGATCGCGTTAAAGTGGTCGTGATAGCGCGGTGATCTCGACAGGGTGCCACTGTATATTCAAAACATTCCACCGGTGTTTTGTAAAAATTTATCGATATGGTTTCAACTCTCCAGCAAGAAATAGAAACTTGAAATCAATGAGTTAATTCATATTGTGACGTCCATATTAGTTGACGATTCGTTTTTTTTTGCTCAAGCTTTTTTGTTTCAATAATACGATACTTCAGTTCGTCCATATATTTTTTCCCTATTAACGACAGTTTTGTATATATAGAAAGGGCCCCTCATTAATTTTCAGCCAGGGGCCCCACACAACCTTAATCCGCCCCTGACGGAAATGCGTTAGTTGCAACACCTGAGATTTTCTAAGAAAATTCAGTATCAGATCGAAAGTGTTGAACAGCACCGCATTGTTATTTCAGTTACAGTGATGACCTTACCCTGTAAGGTTGTACTTAAGCTAATATATTAGTGAATAAGACTTGGTGCAAACCGCTGTGGCAAAATGAAAAAAAACGTCTTTGTTTAAATCATACCATAGGACGCCGGGGGGTGTTAGCTGAATTGCGCACGCAATCGTATGAAAGATCAAACACTTAAACAACGCTCTTGCGATTTTTGCAATCAATCATTGTCACGTAGAAGGATGACGCATTGGGTGGAAAATGAGGAAATGTGAAAGCACCTGACATTTGAAGTGAGCGGATAAAAAGTTAGACGAAGATCTACAGTTGCTGGAAAAATTACTACAGGTTGTTTCTGATCAAGGTATCGAGTGTCTTGAGGAATGGGTAACCTCAGGCTGGCGAAGAGCAAAATTCTGTAGGCGTTGGTATATAGGCATTGTGCAGTCGTTTAATACCAGACTGTGTGATTGTTCTGCAATTGACAGGCACACATTGGGCATGCAATAGGAACGAAACAAAGTTGAGCCCTGAACAACGGTGCCTCTGGGCAATAGAGGGATTTCACTTGTCTTTGAATGTCATTGTCATCCTTCAGTGAGGCATGACGCAGAGCACCATGATATTGACTTTTGCAGTAAACTTGCACCTTTTACGTTAACATTTATTGCTGTGCGCTGTTTAACTTTTTTTTGAAGAAAAACTACACCAACCGTCTTTTCACAATTAAACCAAGTTCGTGTTCAGCAGCAGAGCCACAGCAAACATTCGAAAGGTCAAGACTACTAATGTTAATCGTACAGATTCATTACATCAGAAAACCGTAGGTGATTTACAGTCACATTTGCAGCAATATATTCTGCTCTGGTTCGTCCGAGTTGAACTGAGAGGTTATCAAAGGTTAACAGCAAACACAAACGTAATTACACTCACCGTTTCATGACACGTTGGATGCAGTAAAGTAGCCTGGTTCAGATGCAAACTCAACAACTTTCTTCACATGCAATCAGGTATGTTGCGTTTAACCAATTTTATGATTAACAGGTTGCACTCAGCTTCTGACAAACTCCTCAGGCGCATCCATCAAAATGCACTGAAACACTGGGCTCCTTTCATTCGCACAACATGGCACATTTTGTTTGATTAAAACTTATAATATTTTTCATACCTCGCAAAGCTATTCTCAGATAAGCTCACGAGATGCTTCAATTTTTTGTCGATAATAAAAGCTTGAGGCAGATATTTGTTTGACAGAAAAATTGTGAGTCGCGCAGTTTCATTTACGCCAAAAAGGAGTTCTAGATATCCCTGGTTTCCATGTCCGTCCGAAAGATTGGTTAAGCCACACGTAGTCGATGGGTGTCGCCCTTTTGCTACTTCGGTTCCATGTCCGCAACGTCATTCATGCGTGACGACCGCTTAGATCAGGTGTTTCCAACCTTTCTCTGATCATGTACCCTTCAGCACTCCGGCAGATGAGCATGTACCCCTTCAGAATTTCGAAAGATAATCAGGTACCCCTTAAGAATTTCGACACATGAATATGTACCCCTATAATTTCTTATGACAAAATGGTTTATCATGATTAAATCACAGGCGTATTTAAAAATAAGCACATGACGGCTTTTTAAGATAATGTTTACTGATATATGTATACATTTTTGGAAATAAAATATTAGATATATATTTCTCTTCTATTGCTAACCTGAAATGTACCCCTTCGGATAGGCAAATGTACCCCTAGGGGTACATGTACCCCAGGTTGGGAACCTCTGGCTTAGATAGAACAAACGCCTTATGCAGTAGCTCTTTGCTGAGAATGCCACATGCTGCTAAGATACATGGATCATGACGTGCACATCTTACAATTATTGCTATTATTCTGCACATTGGTGATGAAATTGGTCAATCTACGTATGAAAGTAATTGAAAACAGACACGTGTCTTGCTCTTTCTGCTTAAGTTGTGTAAGTAAAGACATTAAATCTTTTTGGTGGAAAAATGGCGTCGCCTTTTGTGGCTGCATGATGTGGTTTTCCACAAAAGAAAATATAAACCCACTGATAACAAAAAGAAAGCAAAATATTTTATTTTCCTTGTAGCGGTGACGCCAGAATGCAGGGATATGACGCGGCATGACCTCTTTGAACTTTAGGAGAAGGGCAACCAGGACGAGATTATTTGTTCCCAAACATAAAAAACAGCAATTCCATGATTTACCAAACACCGGCTTCCCACAAATTTATTGCAGTGAGTCGTTGCTTCCAACATTTTGAAATAGTATCGTCCTCTTCAGAATTGTGCGGCATCAGTCATAGAGGGGAAGTGCGATGTGCATACGATTTCTGCACTGGGCTACCAGCAGCTTTATGTTTGAAAACGTTGCATAGCAACGTAACAATGTGTGAAAACGTAATAACATGCTTCAGCACCAGGCCAGTGACCAGCTTGGGACACTAGGAGGGGTGAAGAGTTTTCTGAGGGGCGCCCAAATTTTTTAAACTATTTTTTTTTTTAAATATGTCCAATAGTTTCAAACTATGTCTAACACATTTTTCCAGGGGGTGAGAAAAATTTGCAGGGGTCGAACAGGGGCCTTATCAGCACTAATTATGGCCCATTCACAACAGGTGCTGGAGCCTTCGATATTTCACCAGACCCGGCCCTTCTATTGTGTCCCTGCTCTTTGAGTTGAATAAATTTAGGTTTCAAAAAGTTTGTTAATATTCAGGGTGGTGAGTGGTGAGTGCATCATAAAAGAAACTATAATGAACCTTGTTACGAAAAAACGCTGATATCAAATTATTGCTGCCATGGAAAAAATAAAACAATAAAAATCAACACCAAAAGCGCTGCTTAGAAAGTTCAACGTTGCTTGAAAAGATCAGTTTTATGAAAGCTGCCAACTTTTTCTTGCACATCAATAAACTTCAAAGGAACTTTGGATAAAGGGCCGTTCAACTGCAAATAACAGCTTCCAACACTGCCGGCCCTATTCCTATACGTCTGTCTCTCTGAGTGTGATATCTTACGAACTTGTTTCTCGAAAAAGGTCATACCTTCAGGTAAGACCTTAAAATGACCTCCTCTTTGGAAATAGAACAAGCTGCATCCTGCGACAGCAGTCAATGATTGTGCGTTTTTGTGCCTTTTCGTGAAGCAGCTGATGGTTGAGTAGCACGATAAGCTTCGCAAAGAGTTTCGTAAATGGACTAGGCATGTGATGTGGCAGCTTTTCGCTTCATGTTCAAGTGAACATTTACAGTAGTTTTATGTTTCTGGATTTTAATGCTCTTTACTGATCGATGGCTTGAAATTACTCCGGAGCCTCATCGATCGCGGCAAGAGGTCTGCGTTTCAGGGCTGCGATAACATGCGACTTCGATCGATAGACCATGTGAGCGAGCGCCGCCGGCCACATTGATCTTAAAAAAGCATTTGAGAGTCTTTACTATCCTGGGAGTGAACGATGAAAACGACGGAGTTTCATGGTCAGCGCTTGAGCTCAAACGCTGCGAAGAGAAAGCGAGGACCGTTGGGGATTTGCGGATTTAGATCAGATGCAGGACTTCACGCAGCTCAAGGCGCGAACATTCTTTGAAGGTATCGCAGCACAGGTACGAAACTCCTTGTTGTAAATAAAAAAAACTCCAGCATTTATTTTCAAGAACTGTTTCTCCCGTAACCTTCCTGCGTTTCTGGCCATAAGCGCTATTTTGAAAAAAGACCTACACTATGTAATAACCGAAAACAGAGCTGTATGACATCCGAAAAGATATTCGGCAGAAGTAGCAAAAATGTTTCTTCTGAAATGTCACAGCAAGTCTTAAGGCCTGAAACGCAGGAGGAAATTTTGATACTTCAAACGAATTATTCTAAGTTTCGAAAACTTTTGGGAACAAATGATATTTTTGGGAAGGAATCGAAGAAACGCCATGAAAGGTTTATGGAATGAGTTCTTTCCGAAAAATTTCAATCTCTTTGGAAAAGTTATAGTTAGAAAATCTGTGACAACACCCCACACTTGGTCGTTCAGTTCTTCTGCCACCCAGTGTCGAAGCCGTCAATATAACTTATATCTTTCAAGAATCGTGAAAATAGCTGAGACTGAACCCATTTTCAGACGTCGTTGCAAATCCAAAACAGCGTATATTATACCAAACTTTATTTGCTCCACCACACCTCGAACGCACTCCACCCTTTGCGGGCACGACTAACCTTTGCTGCTACCTGATGATTGCGCATCAATAAGCAAATCGCATAAAAAAGGGTGTGTTCTGATCTATCCTTTTTTTCTCCACGACAAATTCGCACTTGCGAAAGGAGAATGAGCCAGTCGCATGGCCAGCCCAAGATTTTGGGGGTCACAATGTTTGATTTTAGGCGAGCAACAGTATTTTGTTTGGGATACCGCCTCTCAAACCACAAAATGACTAGATATGCTGAAAATTTGGGGGGCATGGCCCCTGGCTGCGGAATGAGCGTCAACACACTACGGCTACTGTACAAGAATGCAGCATGCTGATGAAGTGGCTAACATTTTAGTGAAGCAAATACTCACTTTCGCACATGGCAGGACGATGACGTCACGACCAAGACCCTCGGCTGAACGTCCAGAGGCAACAAAGAGGCTGCGCAGAGTTTTCCCGCTGCCAAGGCTGATGCGCTTATTCCTCCTTGTAGTTTGCGCTTTTGAACGCAATCCCAAACATAAAAAGCACCGGCAAAATCATCACTTTGGCACACGGAGTTCGCCTGTGTGCTTCGAACCGTTCACGCAGACGACATCTCCCCATTGAAGCGAATGTTCTGGAACCGCTTTCGTGCAGGTATGGCTTTTTCCTGAATAGTTTCATTCGCTGTCTTGTTGGTGCTGATTAGCTTTTGATCTTTGGAGATACAGTCAGTAACATGCCTTACAAGGATCTGTGATTGGAACATAAAGTTGTTCAAACAGATGTTTGGCTGTATGTTCAAACAATCGGAACCTTGCATTGAAACTTGCATCGGTCGTAACATTTTGGGCGATTGTGTGAAAACAGCAGCTGATTCTTTCGCTTGATTAAACAGCGGTTTCACAGCGAAAAGGCTCACTTTTTCGTGCGGGAAGCTTAGAAAAGCGTAGTCGTGTGTCGACAAGCTTCATGGCGTTCCGACCCTTGCTTGACTGCAAGAAAACAGCTTTGCAAGGTTTTCGCTTGCAGCTTCAATTTGCATAAGAAATACAGTAATTTAAACAGCGACGGTTTTAAGGAAAGTAACACAACGCCATTTTGTTTTTTAAATTTTCTCGAAACTGTTGAGACAAAGAGAGTATGACCTTGAGTAACCCGATGCATCACTGCGTTGCAGCACATGACGTTTGTTCCGTCACAAAACGAACATTGTTTCAGGTTAAACCACTTTGTTGGTGAGGGAGTGAAGCATTTACTAGTGAAGTAAGAACGCTTTCGCCTGCAAATCTGGCGGAATAAAAAATTGAGAGGTGTGACTTATCTCGCTCAGACGACTCCTTGCACCACTTCAGCGTGCCAACACAATGAGAAACGATGCACCGGTGGTGTTTAGCCAACAAATGCACAATTGAACCTTCGCTCATATCTTGCTGTCAGTAACAGGTCAAATTCTTCTATAGGGACAACAAGGAGTCAGTCTGAAGCAAAGCGGTGAAATTTCCAATGATTTTAACATGAAAGTGAGCTTAAACCTTTCGGGGGAAAAAAAACAAGTAGCCTAACGTGGCACACGTATTTTATATTGTACTAAGGCTTTGCATTGATGGCTTCTGATTGGTAAAGATGCCACGCAACGTGTGAAACTGCTGTTAAAGCTTTTGCGGGAAATCAGTTCGCCGGAAAAATAAACAACTTCGAAAATATTTTATTTTTTTTGTTTTGTAACGTTCTTTGTAATTTGCTTTGTTTCTTCAAGTATTGTTCACGTGTGTTGTCAGAAATAATAATATTCCAAGGTGACGGTCAGTCAAAAATGTCATTAAATGAGATCGGTTGTCCAGGCTTCGCCAAAACCCGCTGACGCAATATCACCGGTTGGAAGTTCAGTTTTGCTGAATCTGTCAACTTATTAACAACCNGCCCAGGGCCTAAAGGAATGAGACGGTAATTAGGATTGTGTGACATGGAACGTTTNGTTTGCGTTAATGATGAAATTCTCATAAATGTGGAATACAGAAAAGAGTAGAAACAACGCACAGTCAAGAGTTTGAAGTAGAACATGAAGCCTGTTAGAAAATTGTGAGTAATTGTTATAAGTAAAAGACAACCATTGGCTGTTCCCATATTTCAAATGATTTGAGAATGGAACAGTACACATTAACAAAACAACACTTAGAAGCATCCAAATGAGGGGATAAGTTTTCAGAAAAGTCTGAGCATATTGAAAAAGCAGGCTGAGCTTCATTGCATCTTCCATTTGTACAGAACGATTTTCAGAAGCACGTTCTGGCGCAGCAACCTTGCCCGAGACTTTACTTTGTTGTAATCCAGCATTACAGAATCACATGCTGGAAATTACCGTGAGTATACCGTGTTTCAACCCCTACTTAAAGGTACGCCCGATTCTATTCTGCCTACTTAAGTGACATTGGTACGTCATTCAGCGTGACACAATATACTTTAATTGGATTATTGTTTTATTTTTGTTTTTTAAAGACAGATTTGTACTACATAACATACTATTTCTGTATTGTATAAATTTGAATAATGGATGTCGGAAAAAGTGCATTTGAAAATGAGAAATTACGGGCCATGCGGTTGCTTGTGAACAACAGTAACATCAATTATTGATTAAAGCATGCGTCGAGTTGGAAGGGCGATCTGAAGGATATCGAAAACTGTAGTTACAAGGAGAAACGCGTGACGCCCTAAAGCTAATCGTAGAAAGCGCTTAATTGCTTTCCAATGCAAATGTAATCCCAAGCGCAATCAGCGTTTTCCATGGTAAGGTTTGTTAGTACGTTTCACAGAAAGTCGTACTTTAGGTATGTCGCTCTAAATTTCTTAACTGTTAGGAACGGCTGGCTTCTTGACAAAAAAATTGGCATTTTTTAAGTGAATTTCAGCTCAAACCACAGTAACGCAGAAGGTCTTTCTTAACCATGAAGACCTGTGCCTGCCACTTCATGATTTGGTCTGAAATTGTTGACGGTTAAAAATTATCATAATCTCTGAAATTTTGCAGAAACTTTGCCAGGTTAGGCTTGGTGCATTCATACCTAATTCCACCTTTCGCTTTGGCCACGTAAAACTTGTAAAATTTATGACAGGTTAAGGACGTCTACCGCAACTGTAGCAAAGTTGATTGTCTGCCGAAACGAATTCCATCAGCTAAGAATCATACACAAGATCTTATCAGAGTTTATATTTCGCCCAACTGGTAGAGATCATCAGCTCTTATTCAAATAGAATCTGTTATTCAAATAGAATTGTTGCAAAGTTCGTATATCGAGTCAAGTCAGCTCGAAATAGTTGAAAACAAACTTTTGATTCGAGACTTAATCTCTAGCATATGCTATATTCTGACGTTTTTTATCTGCTAAATGATTTACTGTTCATGGGGTTTGGCAAAACCTTCAAATTAGCCCGAGCTCCAAGTGCTTCCAACCAATCAGTCGCTGCCAAATCTACAATTCGTTTTTCGTCTCTTTGCCTCTTTCAGCGAATGTGACCTTGTCGACTCTTGCATGTTGCCGCCTAGGGTGATTTCACGAGGTACTTTCATCTTTGTTTTGCTGTAGAAAGTACTTCATACTTTCCATGCTTCCTATTGTTGAGAACAGGTTTTTATCAGCGGTGAAATTAACCCGGAACGCCGTTCCGGTAAAAGAATCGTTGCCGGTACGGCGTTCCGGTTAGAGTTTCAAGTACACTAATATGTTGGCTATTTGTTTTTGTTCAACTCAAGTTTTTTGCCATGTCGTTATTAACAAAACATCCTGCAGAAGAATGAGTGTACCTCAGAAAATATGTGAAATACGGTGCGGCGCAAAGGGTTGAGATGAATCACAATGAGGATTCTCTTTTTATGGCGTTGAGA
>JGI24158J21664_10010784_pt1 | contig 12175 bp, 6 predicted proteins | sample Ectturendosymbi3_FD_21664 | JGI IMG/M metagenome (IMG submission 21664) | reverse complement strand
TATAGTGTTTCATGTTTCTTGGAGCTTTGTTTGGGAGGGCGAAGCCCACCAAAGCCCCCCCCCCCGTGGCGACGGGACTGTGTCTTTCGATAAACTGTCGCATCACGTTCCTTTAAGATCGGTTGGAATGGACACTACTGGTCAATCAGTCTTTAGAGCAGTCAGAGACTGAGTGTTTGTGCGCAGACGTCGCTCGTCACAGCTGTGAGATCAATACTTGTGGACTTTCACTTATCTGCAAAATGAATACCACGCAAATGCCTTATGTCTATCGGTTTCCCCAGTAGCCGAGTTACTACGCTAATCGAGCTGATACCAGGGTATTGGAACCGGAACACAAATTTCAGGCTCTGGTGTCAAGCGAAATTTCTGACCTCTGCGCAATTTCTGACCTATTAATTTTTGTAGGTTATTGTGCTTCTCAGAGTAAAGGAATAAAGTTTGGCGACTACTTTTTTGATGTGTGATGTGTAAATTAAAACTTTTTGGTAAGATGTCAGCTGGCCATGACAAGCTACAGAACGGGTAAAACTATAACCACTCAAAAATATTGGACTTATACTTAGAGTTTAGAGCTCAATTATTTTTATTTTTCTAACTCTAACCCTAACTTAACCCAACACACTTACTAAACACCAAACCCTAAGCCCTAATCATCAGTTTTCTCAGCGTGTTTGATATGTAGAATACTACTGTGTGCATGTGCACATGGCGTCAAGTCAGAAATTTCGCTTGACACCGGCTACAACATCTAGAAAATTTTGGCTCCGGCTCTAGAACGATTTGGTCCATTGAAAACTGAAAATCATGGTACTGTTTTATTTGCAGAGACGTATCTAGGCTATGGCAGGCATAGTTCGTGCCATGGGCGCCACTTTCGCGGGGCGCAAAAATTGCTTGACAAAAATTTGAATTTCTGACTTATAGTTTCTTCAACCTCTATTTTGCGCCCCATACAACCATAACTGCACAGCTGCTTCTACACAGTGCCCTTGTTTAATGCAGTGCTCCGCAACCGATGTGCCGCGGCACACCGGTGTGTCGCGAGACGATGCTTGGTGTGCCGCGGAATAATCTTATCAGAAAATATGAGCATTACCGTTCGCTAACTCTAACCCTCATTACACTTCCACTGGCACACATGCCCGACATTTTTGAACACTTCAATGAACTCAACATTAAAAGGCAAGTCAAAAATAAAAATATATTGATATGCTCTGACAAGTTTCAAGGTTTAAACAGGAAACAGTAGCATAAAATCTGAAAAAAATCAACTGAATTTACACGCGAATCACTTGAAATGTTTCAAAGAATAAGTCAAAGTAGAAGTATTGACAAAGAATTTGTGTTGGATATGGCCCAAGAACACTTAACTTTGTTGCATCAGAAATATGACCATTACTTTTCACTTTTCACCATTAATACGGAACAGTTGGATCCGAAATCCTTTTTCAGCTGTTGTTCAACTGTCAGTCAACGCAAGAACCATCCTTGCCTGTTAGAGAAAACTTTCTTGAAATACGAAGTGACAGACACTGAGATTGAAATTCAGCGTTGTCCCATTTGATGATTTTTGGATTTCTGTTGAAGAGGAATATAAACGAATTTCGAAGGTGGCTATAGAAATTCTTCTTCCGTTTACACACTTATGTGAACAAAGTTTCTTATCTTTCTTACTGAGCAACTATGGTATTGTGACACAACACGACACTCAGACAGAAGAAGAAAATTCGTTTGGCATATCCAGATGACCTCGTCCTTTCCACGCTATAAGAAAATGTGTTTCATTTTAAAAGAAATAGTCGTTTGCAGTTGCAATACATTGTGTGACTTTTGTGTAAGATTTACAATTTGGTCACAGTCCCGTCACCACGGGGGGGGGCTTGGTGGGCTTAGCCCCCCAAACAAATTTCAAGCCCCCAAATTGAACTATGAAGCACTATAAATTATAATTCTTTTTTGTCAAATTAGAGTATAATTTTTGTCAAATTTGAGTGTTTCAAGCCTCCCTGCACAAACGTAAAGACCCCTACTGATTTTTCTGGCAACGGTTTTGCTTGCTCAGCGAACACTATGTATGAACCAGGGTTTTTTAAGGCGTTTTAGGGACCCGATTCGGGTCCCTAGAATCAGAGAAAAGTGCCATCGGGTCCCTAAAATCAGAGAAATCGGGTCTCTATAGATCCCTACCGGGCACCTAACATTTTCCTTAAAAAACTCTGTATGAACCATGGTAACGTTATTGTTTGAATATTTTGACATTCTTTATACTAAATTTAAATGAGTATACTGTAGAAGTATGCTTCGGTCTTTATGGATAATCTTTTGAAACATTTATTTCATTCATGGTTTATGCTTTGCAACAACTGTGCCTATATCTAAAATTAAAATCATTAAAAGTGAGCACATTTAAACTTTGCCATGGGCTCCATTCTACCTAAATATGCACTTATTATTTGTACAACTCGCTTGCCCCACAGACTATGTCTGTGGAAGCGGAACACAAATTTCAGGCTCCGGCTCTGGCTCCAACATCTAACAGTTTTTGGTTCCGACTCATGCTCCAGCCATCCAAAATCGCTTGGACTCCGGCTCCAGCACAGCCCTGGCTGATACTGACCGTGTTTAGAAAAGAGTAGACCGATGGAGAGTAGACTGCGTTATCAAACTTTCTACGAGACAAATTTAATTTGAAGTTGGGCCAACCTGAAAGCGATAAAACAAGAAAATTTGTTGCACAGTAGGCTTTCCACATGCGGCTTACGTACCTCAAAACAACATACGCATCAATCATTATCTGCAAAGGTAGCTAGATTTTAAAATGCGGTCATTAAAAGTTCAAAGAACGGCTTCTTCAAAAGTTGCATCTATCGCTTAATGTGACTGATAGACTCAACACTCAATCTTGTTTACTAGCGATAGTTAATGTTTTGCCACAATTATTTCGCAGCAGACAGACTTTGTTCGCGGTAGTTTATTATGTGAAATTTATTTGCAGTAATCCCACCTTTTAAAAGCTGCGAGTTGTGTAAATCCTTTGCAAGATTTCAACTCATATTTNTGAGAAGTTTGTTCATTGGTTGGACTATATAANGCCTTTCGTATCTGGACATTTACTCACCNCTTAGTAATTGAAAATATTTCAAGTTCTACCATATTTCGTTTNATTATAAGCTAGGTTTGTCGTGTGAGCGGCTTGGGTCAGTGATTGAAAACATCAAATCCTAAAAAGAACACTGAGGTCTCAACTGAAAATACTTGCTAAAGAACAGCTGTAAATTCACAGGCCACAAATCAAAAATTAAGAGTGCATGTACTGCTCACAAAAGGTGCGCTTTAACAGTTTCCAAAGCTGCAAACTGTTGAAACCATTATCCAAAAAGCAAATATTGTCGTGCGAAAAGCGTCGACAAGATACAGTGTCAGATGCTTCATTTTCTCAGTCTCAAGAGGCATATTAATACTGTAGTTCCTGAAAAACTCGAAGCATACTAAATTTTTATGCAACGTACTCTTGACTAAGTCTGACGAGGAAAGCTTCAAATACTTCTTGTTCAGTACAAAAAGTTTTTAAGATGTTTGCTCTCCACTCACATGCAATTCAACATTTTGCTCTGTTTCTACGAAAATTTAGCGAAACAAAATAAAATGATTGAGTTGCCTTCCACAAGCATTTGCATGAAATTTGATTTAGTGAAATTCAATAAATAATGTGACATACCACGGAATTAAAACAACGCATGTGTTTTTTTACGTAAAGCCGACATACAACAAGCTGACTTTCTGAACTACGGCACCTGCTTTCATGTCAAACTTGGCTAACAATTCATCCCATATTTTTGTCAGTTTTCCGTTTTGACAAACTACAATCTTTTGCAGACTTCGTTGCACCTAAATAATATTTTGGAATTTGTCTGTTTAACACATCTCTAAACAGAATGCTACCACGCATACAACAGGTATTGACCGCTCCTCCTCGTCGAGATGGAATTACAGTGCCAATAGTTTACACATTCTTTGGAGAAAATGCCTCGAGCCACTTTTCGATTTTCGTTCAAGCTACAAAACGACCGCTAAACTAATGGGTACAGGTCGGAACAGCCAACACTTGTCATTCTCATCTCTTCAAGCGGGGCTAAAGTGGCTGCAGGGACTTGATAAGAGTGCCATTGAAAGTGCCGGGCGCTAATAATTTTTACATTCTCTTTATCTGCTTTCGCGAAGTCATTCAGTAGCTTATTTCTTCTATGCTTAGTTACGCACCACTTTCACTTCCTTATTAGGGTGTAGAAATGATGCGCATCAAATGCTTCGTATGAAACAATGTTTCTGAATAAAACAGCAACTTCGAGTTTCACTAAAACTGTGATCTTGCAAAATTGTTTTGACTAGACTTTTGCGTTTTTTTACAGAAGCAACGGTTTATGCTCATCAGAGATCTATAAATGACATTACTGCAAAGCCAGTTTTCTTTTAACAACAACCCTGGCTATCGCCACTGGGCAGGCCCATAGCCAGGTTTTAAAGATTTTGGGGGCAATTTACATTTTTAGGGGGGTAAAAATTTTGTTTTTATGACATGTTTAAAACAAATTTTTCTGGGAACAACTAAATTTGAAGGTCACACAAAATTTGGGGGCGCTGCCCCCAAATGCCCCCCGTGGCTACGGGCCTGCACTGGAGGAGCCGTAGTGCTGGTTCCTTATTTGCAATTGGTGACCCTGCTATATATGGATGATGTAATTTTTAAATTCTCGGTAAAAGTGGCTCCCAGCTTTTGTTAGTCCCATCAATAAAAACCAGACAAAGCGCCCGACACCAACACTTGTTAATTGCGAGATATAGCAGCTTGAAATTCAGTAGAGAGAAAACAATGCACTTGGAATTCTCTGGGATCTTTCAGTCCAGCGTACGCCAAAATTTTGGCACGAAATGGTGCCAACATATTCGGCCATAACTCGCCAGTCGATTGAGGTAGAGAGCTGTTCAAACCCTGTAAAGGTGCTGAAAGACTTGTACTTTCTATTAAAAAAATTGGGAAGTTTTGGATTTGAGTCTTTTGTGGGTGATGTCATAAATAAGGGTTGGTTTAGGCCTTTCTGGAGCACTTCATCTGGCCCTGGGTCTTAACCGCAAGAGGAAATTTTATGTTTCTTTTCCTTAAAGGAAACTAGGCAAAAAATCCCCATCTTTAGAGCCCTCTTGATTGGCCTTCTAGCGTTTGTGGTTCAAAAGTTATGGCCTGAAAAAACAAACTAATGAAATGGTCCCCAAGCTAATTAATTAATTGGGCAAATCCCGGGATGTAAAGGATAACAACGCGTTGCTTGTGCATAACAGTAGTGCTTTTCCAAAATTTGTACATTGTGTTTAATTCAGAATCATTCATTGTTTAAGACTTGCAAAACAGCCAAATGTATGACAAAGCAATGCAAAACATGCACAACATACCTTTGTCTCGTGATTCGTGACTTTGACTTCCGTACAAGGCATTATGTTTTTCATCTTAAGATGTTTTTAATCACGTTTTATGCATCTCCTCTCATTTGTTTTATACAAAAATGATATACACATAGCGCGAGACATAACAATGTTCTTTTAGATAAAACTATTGTTCTACCATGCGATAAACGTCAGTAGCAAAATGTGATAAGTACGGGCGTTGCGCTGAAGCAATGCCCTGTATTTTTTCCACCTCTAGATTTTGTTGATAGGGAGGTGTGCAGAAAATAAGTAAAGGGACACCACTTACGTAATTTTCTAGCAGAAAAATCATGGGTATTTATACCTAGGTCTTTGCTGATGGCATTCTGTGCTGTATCCAATATCCATGGGCTTAATCAGTTTGCAGAACAAAAAATGTATTTTACTATACGAGATTGCCTAAAAATCTTTTATTTGACTTTAGTTACGTCTTCAACACAAATTTTGATTTTCAGTACGCAAAGCAGTTCGTTTTTTGGATTGTTTTTGGTTATCATTTTACAAAAACGAAAATTATAAAGAATGCTATATCGGCTCTGGGATGGTGCCCCATATTTCGAAAAATCAATTTCAAAACATAAGTGAAATCGATTTCCCAATAAAATTTGCCGAGAATTTCCTTGTTTACCGCCACTGTGTAGAGTACGTACTTGAATATAGATAGATGGAAGTTTGAATCATCGCAAAAAGATGAAAGCACAGCACAGTCGGCTGATTCCTCGAAAGCATACAGAAAACCTAGTGCTTTTAACTGTACTATATTTGACCGTACTTATTTAAAAAGCATTGTCATTCAAGCAAGCGTTGCTTTACTTTTGTTGCGAGAAGTGAAGCGAATTCCACTTTAAAACGAAAGTCTAGACGCAATATTGTTTCCGAATAATGTCATTTTGATTGTACATGGGTAATGGCTAAAGTTAAGAGTTAAATATTCGGAAAAATGTATACATTTGAGAACATGTGCAACTTCTTTTTCGACAAACGTTTAAGACTCCATTTTGTACAAAAATTTTCAAAACACCAAAAGCCCAGTGTCACAAAAACTTAAAAAGACAACCCATCCCAGTATTCAAGTAAAATCTTAATAAAAAGTCAAAAACTATGGACACATCAAGTCTATGAACAAAGAGTAGCAAAGCCTGGCAATCATTGATTATTGAGCAAGATACAGTTTTCTGGTTGATAAAGTAAGTGGATAGGGTGGGGTTTTCTAATCCAAACCTCGCACAAGTCAAACACTAGTTTACCGTAAAAGTTACAATTCGACAGCCGGCGGCTATCAGTAGCGTCACAGCGGAGCAATTGTATTGTGTAAGCTGAGCAATTATTATCGTATTTACTACTGTATGTCGGATACAACAATAAGCTTTCCATCAGCAAAAATCGAAGCTTTTTGAAAGAACTATGATCTTATTCTTTTGATGCCTAAGATATTGAAAACAAAGAATAGTATTTGCATTTGTTCCGTTGTCATCTTCACTACGTGGCGAAAACCAACATGCTGCCAAAAGCTAAGAATCACATCTATGCTTGTATGAAGTTGTGCATTTTAATTATGGTATGTATGAAAGTTCAAATTTCCGCTTTTAAATTATTTTACGCTGAATGAGTAAATTTTTTTCTCAAAATAATTTCACTTTCTATTCGCTTTGAACTAAAGGGCTTGCGCCAAGTCAGACTTCATTCTGAGTCAGACCTTCATAAACAATTTTGAATATTTGTACTGAAAACAAAGATTTTTAAATCTAAACCAGTGCATGCTGGAACAACATTTTCATCATATGCCCTGATCCTTTACAGGTTACTTCCTGGACGGAAATTTCTTTGTAGTCTCCCCATAGTCGCGTAATTCTGCGTTGCGGTATAGGACAGCTGCTGACTAGATCCGCCTCGATTCAATTCTGATAGTAAGCAGAGATTGTGACTTCGCGGAGGCGCCATAAAGGATTCGTAATGTGCCAAGGACAACATCGCGCCCCACAGGATGTTTTAAGCTGACGACCGAGTGTCTGGTTTTCAGTCACGATCAATGTTGCAGTGTCAACAAGAAACTATGAATAATACCTTCATGACGTAAAACGCGCTTCGTCATAAATAAACTAGGCCTTGATCATAAATAAACTAGGCCACTTGAAATGATTGAAAAATGCATGCATCTGTATGCATAAACTGTGTGAGTTCAAAACTCCGTAAAAGTGCCGACCCATAAACAATGGTTGCAAATTGTAACCGTAAAACTTTATTTGAAACATCAAACGGATTGTAGGCAATGGAGGAAAGTCACAAAGAACAGATTAATAGTAAAGCTAAAAAATGCTGGAAGGTTTGAAAAAATCCCCAAAAATTGGCAGGGATTTGTTCCTGGGTTTGCTCAGTCTTAGCATAAGTTTTATCTGGACAAAAAAAGAAAAGGTTTATTTTGTTTTCCACACTTTTACTAAATTACCATGACTTCTCATTGTCGTTCCCGTCAGAAACGACAAGATTTTTAGATAAAATTTGTTTCATAGAAAATTACATCGAACTCAGACTGCAGATTAGCGAACTGCAAATATCAGCACATCGTTCTTTGTAAAATTAAATTGCATTTTCTTCTGCATATTTCTATAATGGCGTTTATAACGTTTCCCATGTCGTGAAACTACGTGTTTTCAAATTTTTAGGAGTCCAATGGTGCACGTCTTCTGACACAAACGTACGGGAAAGTCAAAAAATTTTTCCAGGGGGACCAAAAGTGGTAAAGTTTCATTTTACACACACGAAACTAAAAAAACAACCCTTTTTGCTAAACATTTTAACATGAAAATGTCAAATTTCAAAATCCAGGGAGAGCAAAAGACCCCGCTGCACCCCATTTCCGACACCCATGGTTTGAAGTAGTTGAATAATTCAGCCCGTTAGCCCCTTCATAGGTTGTTTGATTTTTGTCGACTCTCAGAAGAATGAACTTAGGATAAAGTCTTTGCAATGGTGCGGAAGAAATTAAAAAGTACGTGCGCATTCAAAACCGAACGGGAAGGTTTTTAATGTTGTTTTACTTTAGGACAATATCAGAAACACAGACTTACTGTTAACTTTCCTCGGCTGGACAAATTATATTAGTACATTTTACTGCATGCAAAAGCGATAAACAACAAAAAAGAGTAGAAATGTGTACCAGAAGGTTATTCAATTTATTTTTACTTCATATACAAATGTCTGGTCTCCACTGCCAATTACCCTGATAATTTTCTATCCCTTTTTGACTCCTAAACACTGATAGCCCATTTTGACCCTGAGGCGTTTCTGAGCACTTTGAAAAGTTCCATCGACCCACAGGGTTGATTTAAAAAATCAACAACTTTGGAGGACTCTGGTTAAATCACTATTGTCTGCATAGAAAAACTTTACCTTTATATAAACCAGGGGTGTCAAACATACGGCCCGCGGGCCAAAACCGGCCTGTTGTGTAGTTGAATCCGGCCCGCGGGATGATTTTGTAAAGTAAAAACTTGCTTGAGAAGTTTATCCAGGTATACTTCAACAACTAGTGACTAGATTTCAATCACTTGAAACCTTAACGCAATTGCTTATATTTTATTGTTTTTCTCTGTTTTTCTCATGTGAAAATTTCCCGTTTTCTTCCTTTTGCATATTTACATCGGTTTTATCTTTCAGACAGGTATGAATATGCAAAAGTTCAACTACTGCTGATAAACACAAGAACTCTGGGGAAAAACATACCTTGAGTTCCAGCGATATCGATTTCGAAACCTTCGGAGTTCTAGGTACAACTCTAAACGAAATTTGCTACGTAAAGTTTGAGATGGCTAAGTCGAGGTGCTGTGCTAAAGCGTTTTTTTACGAGAGGAAATTGAAAACTTTGTGAAGAAAAAGGGCAAGACAGTTTGAGAATTTCAGTCCTGAGAGTGGATGCAAGACCTTGCCTTTATGGTGGATATTACACAGCACTTGAATAATCTGAACAAATGCAAGGCCGCAAAAGACTTGTCACACAGTATTAAGACACCACATGTGCATTCAAGTTGAAGTTGTCCTTGTGGGAGACAACTTTCCGGTGATGACACTGCTCATTTCCTTTGTCTAAAAAGTGTTCGTGCCACGGGTCTGAACAGTGACTTGAATCAATACAGTGATAAGATAACAGAATTGTTGCAGGAGTTCAAGCAACGATTTCAGATTTTTGGCAAACTTAAGATGGACTTTCAAGTCTTTTGCTAGCCATTCACAGTAAACCCCTCTGATCTGCCCCTTGACTTGCGACTTGAAATAATTGACTTGCAGTGTGATTCAGATATGAAGACCAAGTTGGCCTTGGCGAGCTTGGGACACATTCTATCAGTATCTTTTTCCAGGCTACCCCAAAGTGACATCCCTTGCTACAAAAGTTTTGTGCATGCTTGGGACGATATACCTTTGTGAACAAGTGTTCTCTGTGATGAACATCAATAAAACAAAGCTGCGCTCAAGGCTCACACATGCTCACTTAAAATGGCATCCTGAAAGTGGCTGCTACACAAGATTTGACACCTGATATTGATACACTAGTGAAAGCTAAAAGGTGCCAAGTTTCAGGCGTAGGCCTAAATCGCTAACATATTTAATGTTAACTGCTTCTTTGCGCCCTGAAATATAGTTCTGCAGCAATGAATGGTTACTATGGAAAATGTTCAAGACACTGAACGCTTGCAACAGTGAGTAAATGTAATGCTAGTCAGCAGCTTCATTACGAACGCGTTTCATTTGATGGAACCATACTGTTCGTACATTGTCACAAGCTGTATGTTTTGCGTAAAAATTTATGCATGTCCAAGCTAGAAGAAAAATTCAAGTTTCCACTAGTTTGCACAATGTGGTGCCAGTTCGGGTGGCCTGGATTACTGCACTAAGCTGCAGACGAGTAGAGGTGTTCGAAACGGAAATTTGACAGAAACCAGTTCGCTTATTTCGAAATATTTCATTTCGGTTGATTTTTTAGACGTTGTGTTTTCGTTTCGGTTGGTTTCAAAATCATTATATGTCGTAAAATTGAATAGACTTTTCTCAAGAAACGTCATGTTAATGCAGAGCTTCATGAAGGTTGCTCCTTAAATGTGCTAATTAGCATTTTCAGATAAGCTTGAAATTTTTGCATTAAAGTTATGGAAACAGTTGGAAGCTGTCATTACTTATAACCAGGGTGTTATGCAATCATTACATCGGTCCGGCCCGCTTAAAATTAAATAAGCTTGAAGTGGCCCCGGAACTGAAACCGAGTTTGACATCTCTGATCTACGGATTCAGCAAGTTTTCTAGTTGAGATTGAAAAAAAATATTCGTTTTGAGTTTAGGGTTCTCTGGGAGGGACGTCACAAGTGGGNNTGTGTTTTTTGCGTTTTTATGGCCTACTTTACGCGGCCCTGGATGCCAATCCAATGACCCTATGTTTTCGCTCAANTTTGTTTCGAAACTAGGCTATCATCCGAGTCTTTAGAGCCCTTGATTGGCTTTCTAGCATATCTGGAACCAAAATTATGCTAAAAAAACAAAAAGTGGTCAAAATTTCTACCCCTACAAACTCTAACCTGGGGTGAATAACACCCAGTCTGTATATAGCCATAACTCGCCGCCAAAACAGGCTAGAGAGCTGTTCAAGCCCTCTAAAGTCTCGTGAAGACTTGTAGTTTAGACTGCAAAAAAAATTTTTAGCTTGAGATTTCGGGTTTTTTGTTGATGTTTACCTAAGGAGAGGATGTTTATGCATATTCGTTAACATTTGGATGACGTCGCCATCCCCTGGGAGCCGACCAATCGAGCCAATTTTGTGGCTCAAAGTTTTTTTGGATTCTAGGCTACAATACGAGTCTGCAGAGGGTTCGATGGACTTTATAGCGTTTCTGGTTCAGACGTTACGGCAAAATAGACAAAAATTGATTAGGGGAATCCCCACTGGTTCCCCAGGGGATTACTACATGATTTCCGGTCTTTTGGCCATAACTTTGGCACCAGAACGCCAGGAAGTCGATCTAAGGCTCTACAGATTCATATCACAGCCTAGAATCCAACCAAAGTTTGAGCCTCATTGTCCGGGCGATGACGTCATAAAAGAAAAACCAAAAAATAGTAGGACATACTCCAATCCTGACGAAGTCCACCGAAAATCCCAAACCCAAATCTCAAAGTTTTTTTTTTTCAGTGCAAACTACAAGACTTCAAGAGTCTTTCGAGGGTTTGAATAGCTCTCTAGCATAAACGTCTGGCGAGTTATCGCCAGCCGCCAGTGGGAGGTTCGTGTTTTTTTCTGCAGTTTGAGTTTTTGTGCACAACGGGATTTTTGGGCAACAAATAGTTCTGGTTCCAGACATGCTAGAAGGTCAGACGCGTGTGATCGTCTAAAGACGCGTATGATCGTCTAGTTTCCAAAAAACTTTTGAGCCATAAAAATGGCTCATTGGATTGGCGCCCTGGGCCGGTTAAAGTGGGTCAAACATACAAAAACATGCCCTCTTTGAACGTCACCAAGAGATAACCCCACACCCAAATCAAATATTTTTTTAAAATCGAAACTAGAAGACTTGCTGAACCCGTAGATCAGGGGCGTACAACCTTTTGCTATTGCCGGCCGCATTACTATTTATATGAAGCATGGCCGCCAATGAGTTCGAGTTATATTTGTGAGATACGTTTAATTAAAGAATAGGTTACTGCCAAG
>JGI24158J21664_10010783_pt1 | contig 12175 bp, 14 predicted proteins | sample Ectturendosymbi3_FD_21664 | JGI IMG/M metagenome (IMG submission 21664) | reverse complement strand
TGATCATTCGATACATATTTGCTTTGCAAAGTTGAACATGAACTTGAAAATAAACTCTATAAATTTGAAAATAAACTTTATGAACTTGAAAATAAACTTTATAAATTTGAAAATAAACTTTATAAACTTGAAAATAAACTTTAGAAACTTAAGAAACTTGAAAATAAACTTTAGAAACCTGAAGATAGACTTATAAACTTAAACTTTTACATGAAGTCAGAAACTTTTACATCAACGCGTCTCAGAATTTTCTCACTTAAAATATTCGAATGACACAAATCAAAGTAGAGACCAATTTCAATTGACGTCAAAACGCGTCACTTCCGTTTTACAGAGCAGTCAGTGGTTACTATGCAACCGGCCATCAACGTCCATTCGCCCAGAAGCGGAACCCAGGCCGCCCCCGCTGTAAACACGGTCAGCGCCGCGACGGGTCCATTCGTTTCGCAGCAGCCTCCTGTAGTTTCTGCAACCGACACTCATCACCAACAGCCACAAGCAGGTTGGCGCGCAGACTATTTCGCCAGTGCAGCGTTTTTCAGTTTGTTTGTGACGAACAACCGAGTGTGATTGTGACATAGAAGCATCAAGCTAAGAAATTCATCACTTTGGATGTGAGTGCAGTGAATATAGAAAGCTTGAGATTCGAAGAAGTTTGCAGTTTTTTCTATTTGCTTCAAACAGATTTGTGAGTTGAGGTTTGAAACGATATTTCAGATGTTTTAAAGATTAAGATGCTTTTGTTTCTGCCAAACAGAAGCATCGTTCAGTAAAAAAACACTTCGATGATAGTTAATTGTTGCCATGGTGATCAAGTTCGTTCGAAGAAATAATTTATTTCAAAACAATTGTAAGGACAATAAACGCGACCTGTTGCTAATGACGTAGATAAAGGTGTTTGTTCTTTAACAAATTCGCCGAGAGAGGGATTTGTTTGAAGCATTGTGCACTCGAAGAAAACCCTGTCGTCACAATGCCCGCCGTGCACGTGGTAGACCCCCCACCCTGAATCGTGCGCTTCGTGGGGGGAACTCGGAAACGAAGTGCAGATGAAAGTTGAATTCGTTTGAACGTAAACACTAAAAATCCGCCTTTGTCTCTAGCAGTCGTCACGCCTCAGCAAGCAAGCGACCCAGCCGCTGCCCCCCCGTCATCGGCTACTGGAGGAGGGGATGCTGGCGGCGCAAAACCGATCCCCGGAAAAAACCCCACTTCTGCGTCGGCCGCGAGGTGCGTTCAATTTTTTGGTTATTTCTTTGTTTATTGTGGGGAGGTGACCGACACGCTCGGTTGTTTTGCGAGCTCGCCCCGCACAGCCTCCCCACACTTGTTTCGTGACAGGTTCTCTGACCAGACGTGTCAGAGAACCGCGTTTGTTGTCGCCGCGGTTTGCGACAAGGCTTCCTATTATTGTTACGTCAACGTACGCGTCACGCGAGCAACGTTTTCAAACGCGCAGTCTCGCGGCGTGCGATGCGAAAGTAGCTCGTTTTTCGTTTTGTGATTTGTTAAAAAACATATATCAATTTTTGTTACTTGCTGTTTTAATGCTGCTTGATGCGTATCCTCATATTTGTAGCATGTAACCTATGTTTCGTATCTTTAAGGTCTTGTAACGTGTTTGAAAACATGTTCTAGAATTTCAACATCGTTTGAGAGAATCTTTAAGTTTGTCTCCCTACTTTCGTAGCATGTGTTGAAGTATATCTTCATATTCTGCATTGAGTCTTTCCAAGTGTATCGCCTGATTTTTTTTCAGCATGCATCAGTTAAATCCAGACGCACAGGAATTCACTCCGCGCTCATTCGTTCAAGTAAGTTCACGTCATTGTTGCAAACGCTTGTTGCTCTAATGACGTGCGATTGTGACGTAACCATCATTATTGTTTACGACAGAAAGCAACCGGGGTCTCGACACCGACGTCGCCAACCGCCTTGGCCACGCATCAGGTAACCAGGCGCTCAATCGATTTCGCGCATTGCGCAAAACGCAAAGAATGTCGATATCGCTGCTGTGGGATTGCAGCGATGCAGGGTTGTGCGTTGAGGAGGAGCCGCCAGCGTCGCGGTGGCAGTGACGTAACAATAACTCGCCCCGTTGCCGTTTGTTCTGCTTGTTTGTTAAGATTGTCGTGTTGCTGATTGTGATGGCGGCTGCGTCGGATGTACAGGAAGTTTAGCCGCAAAATTTCGCCAGACTGACTGAGCCCCGATCGCATTTCTGCTACAATCAGTTTGAGGCTCTTGGCAGCAGCAGCAGTTTGATGAAAGCCTGAAACTGACTGCAGCAACGCAAGCATTGCAAGACGCGGGGGAGACGTGGGATGATGATGCGCATGACTGTGGATCACGGTTTCTTTTAAAGAATGCAGTTGACTTGAATCGGCAAAAAGCAATGGAGCGTGGAAAACGTGCCCGTTATTTAAATATAAACAAGTCAGTTTATGACAAAACGTTTAAACGAAAAAAAATGAAGGATACTGATCGAGCTCATAGAAGGTTGTGTTTCCTGCAGATGCATCAGCAGCCTTTCCAGTATGCCACAGCTACTCCCTCGGCCGTCATCGTTAATCTCAAGAAACCGCGAGGTATGTGGGAAGATTTCTGTGTCCATTGCATGCGATTTTGTCCTGATTTCATCATATCGCAGGCCATGTTTTCGTTAACCCGTAAGATTTGTGGCACAGGTCTCTATTGAGGGTGTTGCGACAGTTGAGTGTCTCTGGGTAGGTTTACAGTTGTACTGTTTGGAATTCGGCTTTGACAACCCCCCCCATGGCGCAAGCTGTCTTGCTTGCTCCTCCTTTCTCCCGTACTGCCAAAAATTTGTTTTTTCACCATTGTTTTTGGCGCATTCCGTCGGATGCAGTGGACAACTCGAGGCACAACTTCAATCGGCTGTAGTTCCAAATCGTGCGCATGTTTCTCTTGTTGATCTGTCCGGCTCGCCTGTTAGAGACAGTTCAACGTAGGCTTTATGACCTAACAAGCCGTCCGCTTGTGACGTTGCTTCCTGCCAGTTGGCTCTGCTTAATTTGCCTCGTGACGTATTCTGCGGCTCTGTATTATTTCCACCACAGACACGCAATCATCGTTTGAGTGTTTTCAGCGAGGAATGGCGCCCGCCCCCGCGCACATGCAGCGTTTGCGTTCGCGCCACCGCACCGCGCACCTAGGTTTATTTTTTCACTCATAGACCGAATTTTTTTTAAATGACCGAAAATAATTGAGTCAATTCGGTCATAACGTTTGAAAAAATAAGCTGGTAAATAATGTTACTGCGAGTTTTAATACTACCATATGAAACAAATGACCGAAATGTATCAGCGAAACAATAAACCCAGCCGCGCACAGGGTCGTCGCGCGCGTTTTCCAATCTCGACTCCGGGGTGTTGACTTGTCCTGAAAGTTGTGAAGAAATGCAATTTACTGTTTGATCGAAACTGCACGAGAGCTCTGGTTTTCAGCATGGGTAAATTTGTAAAAAACATCGTGAAAATGCACCGTTGTGTATATAGGAGCTGCTTAGGGCCACATCACGGCAAAAGCAACGACTTTTTTCACCACTTTTCTGAGACAGGATTTTCTTGATCGTTATCCCCCCTCCAACTATACCCGGCCCTGTAATGCATAATACTACGCTTTGAAAGCATGTCGAGATAACTTAACCGTTTCGCATGGTTGAGCATGCGACGGATGATCACTCCTTTCCTCCGCAGGCCACAGCGTGATCAGCCCGCCGGGCGCCGACTCCGTTGTCCCCCACATGGCCACCCACTTGCAGACGACCAGCACCCACCCGGCCGCCCTGATCCCGGCAGGACCCCATCAGTACCCAGCCCCAGTGAGTGAGGCGTGCTTTATACCTTGCGACGGTCAGGCTGGAACTGGTTTAATGCGTGCATGTTGTTTTCGCAGGCCCAGTTCATACTGGCCACCCCTGGGCCACAGCAGGTCGCCGTTGGACAAACAGCCCCGGTGAGACGGTGTTCGTTATTAATGTGTTCGTGCAGGGTCCCTGGCCACGGTTAGGCGCAGACCTGTGGCCGAGGTCGCTTCATAGGCATAGCCAGGGGGCATGCTCCCCCCGAATTTCAAGCATATCTTGTCGTTTTGTGCTGTCGAGAGGCCGTGTTTCAAGGAAAATCCTGTTACTCGCTTTAACTTAAAACTATTTGGCCCCCGTCCCAAAATTTCGGGCCGGCCACACCACTGGATCGCATGACTCCAACTTGCGGTCGCATGAGCTTGTTAGTTTTGATTCTGCTTTGATGTGGATTCGTGTGTATAGAAAGACGATAACGTTGGAAGTAGATCATTCCGCTTGGCTGCCCTCTGCAGTTTAGTTTTGAACGAAGCCGTTGCTTGGGCAACCGATATTTTTACTTCTGCATTTCCAGGAAGGGCTGAAAATAAAATCGGTGGCGTGTTCTTCTTGTGTAATAAACCATTGAGGGACCCATGCGCGATACAGTCACTGTGAGATTAACTTTCTGGGAAACTAACTACGCTTGTTGTCAGGACGGTGTTTCCTGCACAGATTTGTAGATACGCTTTGATCACGTGATCTGTTCTATCTTGTAATGCTCGACGATCAGCTCTGGTGTTCAACGATGCAATCTCAGACTATTATACGCTCGATGAGATATAGACTATACGCTCATTATGATGTCACTTGTAGATGCTGCGGTCGCTTAATAACTTCAAAACCTTGTTAGTTTCTTTCGCTCGCATGTGCGACAAGCAGTCAGGGCTCGCACTGTTTTCGTGCGGATGCAATGGTTTGGGGTTCGAGCCTCGCCAGCCACTGACTCGAACGTTCAACTGTTTGCGCAGCACTTCAGCATGGACCAGGTGATCTACGCCCAGACCGCGGCCCCCGTCATGCAGCCGGGAACGCCGAGGGCGGTGCCAGGAGTCTACGCGACTGAATCGCAGCTATACGGTGAGTGGCGTCATTATATAATGATGTGTGGGTCGCTTATCCCCCATACACGCCTCTTTACTGGTGATGTTTGTTGACTTTGCTGAACTAGAATATCTTTCGAATATGGTCGAAGGGGTGGATGATGAAATGGATGCCGATTTTGCGCATTTGACCTGAGGTAACCTCGCGCGATGAAAACGCTGGATACACTGCTCGTTTCTGCGTCAACGTCAAGGTAGTAACTGCCGACTCGCCTGGCATGAAGCGACTTGGATGAAACGCTGAGTTTATCAGTCAGTCGGCAGCGACCTCGTAGCCTAACAGACATGTTTCAGGGCTCGTATGCCAATGATTTTCGTTTCGGCTCTCAGCTTTGGGAGTTTCGTTTTGGTAGTAGTTGTTGCACAAGTATCCACACTTTTCTCTTCATATTTTCCGTTTTGCTTTGCGTTTGAGGTTTAGCAGTTAGGTTCAGGGCAGTGGCGCTCAAACCGTGGCCCGCAAGGCCTTCTGGAGTGGCCCGCGAAGCAATTTTCATTGGAAAGAAAACTTAACACTTACATCATTCAAGAGAATTTATTAGAGAATTTTTATTGAGATTATTAATTCTTGTGGCCCGCGAAGGGTTTCTGAAAGACAAATGTGGCCCACGAGCCAAAAAGTTTGAGCACCACTGGTGTAGGGGATAAGAGGTTAGGTTTAAGGTTTAAAACTTTAGGTTTGTAGCGGAATCAGTCGAATGCAGCACAAACTTCCCTCCGGCCCGCTACCTTGACGCAGAAACGAGCAGTGTTTCCAGCGTTTTCATCGCGTGAGGTTACCTCAGGTCAAATGCGCAAAATCGGCATCCATTTCATCATCTGCCGGTCGAAGGGCATTACGTCAGAAAGAAGTGGGAGTTTTAGTTCACTGTAGGAGAAACTTTGAAAGAGGCGCGTCAGCTGTGATGCGTTCACACCCACGCCACGCCTACTCCTGAATAGGGTTGCATTATCGTTTTTTTCACTCGGAAGACAGGAACGATCTCGATTTTCGTCTCAAAAGCAAATTAAGCTCTGACTTGCTGCCAGGTTTTCAGCAACAGTCCCGTTCCTTTAGTTCATAAAACACGTCACACGCTTAATGCGTGGAATTGACGTTCATTGCGAAGTATCTTACTGTGAATACAACCGTATCTTAGTCCGACAGAACAGCCACGGTTTCTTTGGCGGGAGAAAGCTTCCGAAAATGTTTTGGTTCTGAAAACTAAACGCTGTTAAAATCATACCCTGTTTTCCAAAAGTGGAAAACTGCCACCACTGCTTGATGCCAGCGGACCTACATTCGCAGTCACATGTTTTTCTACATTGGACTGAAGACAAATTCTGGCGAAAATTTTAAGAACAAAATTGATGAAAACGTTTCTATAAACTTGAGGTGTGACGTGATGCTCAAATGTCTTTTGTGTGTAAAATGTGTCACTCGTATGTTTCTTTTGTTTATTTTTCTCTCGCGCGAGTATCGGAGTATCGACTAGATACCTAACTAAGGTTTTTTCGATCTCCCAACCGCGAGCTCGGGTATGCTTTCACCTGTTTACAGAATTCTATTGTTTCGCTCCCAGGCTTTTTATGCAGTAAGCAAGAGAATATCTTCAGTGTTACTTTTTGTAAAAACAAGCCATGCCATCATGTGGGAGGTACCTGAAGTCCACCCCATGGTCGTTCCTATTCAAATGTGTCGCAATCGCTGTAATATCGCAAAACCGATTGTTTAACTGTCTTTGCGTTCCTCACGACCGCCGCACAAACTCCACGCAATTTCCGCCACCTCCCAGCGATATCTTAACATCATTTTTTTTGCTCCCCCAGCCACAGGTTACACCCAGGGTCACCACCCAGTCCACATCCAGGCACAGCAACCGACGGCGCAACCCACTCCTCCCCAGCCCGGCCAGCACAGTCAACAACCGTCTCCCCCACAGCAACAGGCCCAGGCCGGATACATGCAGCAGGCAAGGCCACACTCGGCCCACACTCCCAATCCGGTAAGCTTGCCAAAAAATTGCTGTTTTTTGTCTTTTTGAAACGATTGCACAATGCAGGGGATTTGACTTGTAGAAAAAAGGGGGGTGTACAGCCTTTCGTCTCATTTGTGACGTTTTAAATGTTTCCCTAACTTTCCAGTTTTCTATTGCCTTTGTTTGATGACTGTTCGCGAACAATCGTTTGAGATGTCCACCATCATTGCTGTAAGTCTTGAAAAGGGGTAAAGCCTTCGCTGCTGAACATCCTACCGCACATGTGTGAACGTGGAATGGAAGTAATTCGTCGCAAAACACGAAAGTTAAACTGTAGGTGGCGAATTCAGTAAGTTGCAAGTTGGCAATGGCAGCGTTTAACCAAGCAGTTGGCAATTCTCTTCAAAAACGCAGTCATTGGTTTAAAAAACCTATCCGTTGTTTACTGAGTTGCTTCGTCAATCTTAATGTGTTAAAACCCACACCACTCTGGCGGAAGCTGACGACTTTTTGTATATTTTTTGTTTCTTTTTCAGGGTATTCCGTCTGCAAGTCCAGCCGCTTCCATCCCGCAAACGCTGGCGCAACCCCAAACTGGAGTCATAGTCGGCAACCCCCCGCCCCAGTTGCACCCCCCAGCTGTCGCGCAGAGCGCTCAAGTGTTAACCGCGAACGCGCAGGGTTTCTACCCCCAACCGACCGTGTTTACCCATCATCCCCACATGCAGGCTCAGATCCATGGAAGTCAACCGTTGGTCGCTAACAGGTGACGTACTATTGTCACGCAACGACCTACGTCATTTGCGGTGTTTCCATTCGTGGAAAGTGTTGCGTGAATATAACAAGTTTTTATACTGGCATGGATTTTCTGCCGAGTCGTCGTCGCGCGGCTGTTGTCGGTATCAGGCGGCGATTTCGCTGTTTGCACTTAAATTTTTTCCGCAACATGAAAGAAGGCAGCCACAAGCCCGAAGCTGCACTTCTGTTTTGAAATCTACTGCAGTTGCGTCTCCAACAACAAAACGTTTTGCTCGCCTTCTTGCTTTGCTGTTATTTGACCAAATATGCAGCAACCGCAGGGCGGCCGAGTCGCTTTGTGCAATCAAGACCCGTCTCCTTGTTCGATTACGCATTGGCGAAGTTCTTACTGTGAAAGCATATGACTCTCATGGTCTTTCTTTTTTTAGGTGGTACTCGTTGTGGAGAGGTTAAGTTTGTTGATGAACGATTAAACTTGCTACGGAGGGGTTAAGAGTGTTGTGAAGGGTGAAGCTCGTAACCCCTCATAATAAAATGTTTTTTCAACGTGATCTGCAGCACGCGTTTATTTGAGCAAGTAATGTTGTTGACATTCGTTTACAACATGTTGTCAAGGATTGTGTGGCGGCACCAATCGTTGTCATGGATTGTGTGGCGGCACCAATCGTTGTCAAGCATTGTGTGGCGGCACCAATCGTTGTCAAGGATTGTGTGGCGGCACCAATCGTTGTGTTCTCAATCTGGAGTTGACCAATTCTTACAGAAAACAATCGCCATTGTTGTTTTTCTCCTTAATATAATTCGGTTTTGTTTTGTTTCTGCAGCCCGCACGGCCAGGCATACACACACTTCCCTGCCGCGCAGTACCACCCCCACCAAATGATGTTACGGGGGGGCCAGCCCATGGCCGCCCACGGCCCCAACCCGTCCGCTCCACAAGGCTTCATCCAGCAGACCTCTGTGGTCACGTCCACCCCGGGTCAGACACACCATCAATACGTGCCTCAAAGGCAGCAAGCATGTAAGTGGTGTGCGCAGTTACCGGCGTCCATGGCCAAGTTGTACGGCCACAGGCCTTGAATGTATTGTTGCTCGCTTGATGTTCGCGGCCACCTGCAATAAGAGCCCGCAAATGCGGGGTAACTCGCACGAAGGTGTGCCACGCATGAGCAGGGGTCAAACGGTGGGGGTTGAAGAACGGGACACACGTAAGACATAAGCCATGCCTGCACAACATACGGCCCGGGGGGGCGCTGTCGCAATGGCAGAAAATGTTGCAACAGCCCGACTTCGGATATATAATTATTTGTCGTTCCAGAATTTTCTTTCAAACTACAACAAAATGAATTAGATTTTGCGGCCCGCGGCAAATTTACGTGGTCAATTTGGCCCTTCGAGGTTTCTGAGTTGTGCAGGCCTGACTGATGCTCACGGTATGGATGAATTTTTTTTCTTAGCAAAGCTGACCCCCTCCAGGCCCATTGCAACCTCTCGCGCCCGCATTCCTGCACAAATATTTCTTTCTGGACTGATGCTGCAACAGCACAGTGTTAATTCTAATGTCCGATTTTTCCGCGTCGGCGTCAAGACATTGGTTGTGAGTCGCTCTTTTTTTACCTAACGATCAATCTTCACCGAGTTTTTTAACAGGGATGTCCAAAGCTCTAGTTTTCCTCTTTTTTCAAAGCAAACTTATAAAATTTTGTCCACGACCGTACAATTTTTTTCCGTTTGAAAAAGTGTATCGGCATCAGATGTCGTAGTTATCGCCAAGCAATGCCCCTTAAAACGGAAACAGTCACGACTCGTGTTCACACACGTCATTTCCGTTTCTCGCAGACGCACCGCAGCCAATGATCCCAGCCTACCAGCAAGCAAGCAATTGACGAAGCACCCCCTCTGCAAGTTGACCCTCAACTTTGATGCTGGAGCAGCTATTCCGCTGCGAAGTCTTCTAAATACGCGATTGTTCGGACCATTCGGCTATTTTTGAATTATCGAACTTGTTTTCTTCTTTTTTCTCTGCTCTCATTTACTTTTTATGATTTAGGCAAAATGCGCAAGTTCACGTCGGAGAGGTCAGCGTTTTCGGGTCGCGCCCGACCACGTGATCACTTTTCGCTTCTGACGTCAAACGACGGCAGCGGCGCTGTCAGCGCATCCTGGGATCGGTGGTCTTGTACAGCAGCGGCCGGTTCTCTTTTTTTCGTGTCTTCGCGCGGCCGTTTTCGTCCAGTCACCTTCCGTTGCCAGGACAACCACATATTTCTCACGGCGCGTTTTTTTCCGCCAAACGACGGAAAATACATCCGCGCTGATCAAGGACGAGCTCGGCCATCACAACTCTATTTTGGTTTCGAGGTTTTCTACTGGCGCAGCTCGTTAACGTGTGTTGTGCGATCCGACGCACCCCTCATCGCCTGAGCTGCTTCGTCGTCGTCGCCCCCCCGCGTCGATGTTAATCTTGCCCGGATAGCAATTGCACTGTAAACATTTCTCGCCCGTTCGTCTTCAGCTTTTGTGCAGCGCTCTGCACGCGAAGGCTCCTGTTGAAGCTCTGCGCGAAGTTGCCCGCTGTTCGATGTGAACTTGTGTTCAAGTTCGCTTTTTATAAAGCGTCGCGTCGTATGAACTCCTATCGCGTGGCTCTGGCGCTGCTTGCCACGACCCCCGTGACCTTCCGTTGCCATGGTTGCTTTACCTAAGCTTCGCGAGTCGCAAATCACAGTTTAAGCGACGGCCGCATCGCACGCCAGCCCCCCCCTTCGGTGGTGCGGAGTAAAAGACGTGTTCGGAACAGCCTGTCGTAGAATAAACCAGTTTTGCGAAATAATTTAAATTATGACGTTGTTTGTGTTTTTCCTTTGCGCGTGTAGACAATGCGAAAAGGGTTTGTGACGTCAAAAAGTGCTTCAGGCGCGAAGAACTCAAGCGTGGCGATTCTCAGACTGAAACAGACGCGGACTTTTCGTTTCTAGTTGCGTCTAACGTCCTCCCTGTGTAGATAATATGGGTCGTGCGAACTTTCTCGCGTTTGTGGTGCACGCCGTTGTTGGTTGGTTTGTGTTTGAATCACCGGCTGCCTGGCAACGCCACCGATAAGCTCTGTACTCAGCATAGTTTCCGTGCTGAGGTGGTCCCTACTTTGAAGCTGTATTTGTTGCAGAAGGTGCTTGTTGTTGTTAGTGTCTTGTGGCGAGAGAGCGGACTTTCCGGCTGGACCCGTGAAGAAGAACGAGCTGCTAAAGTTCACTTCGATCGGCTTTTTCTCCAAGTCCGTGTCAATAAAATGTTGCGCAATAAGGACGAGTGAAAGTTACGCCTCGCCGCCTTCCAGCGCAATGAGCCGGAAATGCGACTTTTGCTCGTCCGTCCCGTGACGTCCTCGTCGCTGACGTCATATTTCGACTTCCGTGCATTTGCTTTCGTATTTATTGTCGCATCTCGCCAAGCATCCCCCCCAAACAAAGGGCGGCGTGCGTTTCTGTCTTGCGCCGTTTCTCACATTTCCCATCTGCACTGCATCACGCGGCAGATGTGCTTCGATAGTTCGGCAACAATGTTAAAAGTAAACCTCGGCTTTTGTGGTCACGTTCTCCTGCAATGCCTTGTGTCTGATTGTAGCATCCGGTTCAACATACAAAATACAAGCCAATGAGGAATCCTGTGTTTCTTGCTGAACAAGTTCAAGCCGAGTTTGCAGTCGAGTTGGCAGAGGGCTACGGGATCGGATTGAACAAACACAAAATGGGATTTTGCCGAGTTACAACAGTAGTGGGAATAATAAATGGACTAAGATATGGCCACAGGTAGAACCCACGGCGTTCATGTAAAAGTAGTTATCGGAAAAGGCGACGGTGAGGTTTCTCCGACGTGACGTTTGAAACAACATTCACCAGAATGGTCGATTGCTTGAGGTTTACTTGGGTTCGCTATTGGCTTCGCGCCTTACGTTCCTGACTTGGCCAGCAGTTCCCTGGATCTTTAAGACGACCGTGTTCTCATGAGTGCCTTGCAGTAAGTCCATGTCAGGGATGGACAAACCTGCTCTATGTAAGAGTCGCAGAACCCGAGTTTCAAACAGCGCAACAAAAATCTGAAAACACGAATTTATTTCCAATCTACGCTTCTGTGACATCATAATTCTTTTTGGAACCATTTGCAAAAGTACTACTGTACGACACGATGGCTACGACAGTACCGAATTTTTCGGAAAGCTCAAAGAACCGCATGCGGCTCGCGGGCCGTCCGAATTCGGCGTCTTGTTTCTCCTGCTGTCAGTATTTTTCAAGATATTTACAATATTGTATATATTTTTCTCTGAATATCTAATTAGTCAAATATTTTTACTAACTTACATCACAACTTTTTAACCTGAAACCCCAGCAGGTCATCAAAAGACTCTGGTTGTAGCCTAGTTTCCAGTAAAAACTTCAGCGAAATACTACCACCTAACGGTTGGCGCCCAGGGCCAGGCAAAGTGGGCCAAG
>JGI24158J21664_10010782_pt1 | contig 12175 bp, 7 predicted proteins | sample Ectturendosymbi3_FD_21664 | JGI IMG/M metagenome (IMG submission 21664) | reverse complement strand
ATTCTATCATTTAAGTGTCGCTGGGAAGGCCTTTGCCAAGGTCGTAATATTGCATCTAAACTATTGCGGAGTGACTTTAATCTGAATTCCAATGTAATTTTCGCAGCAAGAGATCTGTTAGAAACATGCACTTCTCACTACGCGAAATCCAAGAGAAGTGCCGTGAACAATTTGTGTCCGCCGCATAACAGCTCATCGGTTCGTCTAACAACAACAATATACATGCGGCGCACTGGACGGATCACCAATGGAAGGCGGAGTGGTCGGACAGTCTTACGAGACTCTGTACTTTCATCCCCAACACCCGCACCCACCTTCCCGGAATGACTCTCCCAAGAACAGTGTGGATCCGGCTTACCCGCCTGCGCACCGGTGTCGGACACTTCTGCTCCTGCTTGCACAAATGAAGTTTGGTCTCCTCCGCGGCCTGTGAGTGTGGCTCAGAAGAACAAACCGTCGACCATGTTGTCCTCCAATGTCCAACCCACCGATCTCCTCATGGACTGCACGGCCTGACGGTTCTGGACGATGAGACAATCGAATGGCTGCTCAACACCTGCCCCGAGATCTAGTGCGGCCAAGCAGTGGATTGAAGAACTGGCTAAAACGACGAAAAAGCCGTGAACAACGCTGCCCGGTGTACATCGTGTTTATTGGTTTGACGAAAGTGTACAGGGTGACCAACAGAGAAGGTTTATACACAGTTTTAACAACAAAAAATATTTTTGTTTCTGTGGTCATCACCAACGAAAAGTGGTTGTACTGCATCAGATCTGCACCAAGCACATACCGTAAAAGGGACTCGGCTCCAAAAAGTGGACAGCTTCTTCTACCTGGTTTCTGTGTCATCCGATGCCTGCTTTCCGAATGTTGACCAACAAATATGAGGCAGGAAAGAACATCGAACAGCTTCAACATGCGGTATGCGATGCCTACGCAGTATCTGTGACGTCACTTGGAAAACCAGGAATGAAGCAATATTGCAATGCATCGGCTGTCACTCACACAATTATCTCAAAACGAGGTTCTTGCGCTGGCTTGGCCACATCAACGGTCTGTTTGAATGTAGATTACGCAAAAACTGTTTCTGTGATGAACTGAATTCTTGTTCGTGAAATGCTGGCCGAGCTCCCCTTCGTTTCTGAAATAATGTAAAAAGAGGTAGGTCTCTAACGACTCAAGCTCTCGTCTCGGAAAGCTAGGAAAAATCTAGGAAGCTAAGTAGTTACAAATAGCCTTAGATCAGTGGTTTTCAAACGGTTTACTACAAACGCTTTACCTTGCAACAAAGTTGCTGAGACCTTGCGATCCAAGAATTTATTATTCTTTCATGGTGGTGATAAAGCCAGAAGTTAGTAGACAAAGGAACAGTCATTTCTTCAGAGAGGTAATATTGACTATATTATCAAAAGAAAAGGTATCATTACACGAAAAACGGTTGATAACCGTTGTGTAGTTGAAGGTTTAAAACGTAGTTCAATGTGTTCAGGCTGACTACGATTGTGAGGATGCGCGTTGTCTTGCTGAGGAAACTTGTGCTTACTGTGAGAAATGGCGGTCTTCGTCAGGGTTGCTGATTGGATTTGTGAATGGTAAGTATTCTTTTAAATACCTCTTAGGTTGTTTCAATTGTCTGAATTTTTTATGTGTTTATCTGCAAATGATGCAAGATTAAATTTATTTGTGCATGCTTAGTCCGGTTGCATCAAAATTTTTATCTGATGGCTACCTCCCGCAAATAACCCCCAACTTCATTTAAAAAGACTTGTGGTTTTGCGGCTGTGATATAACTGTTTAGGTTAACTTTGGTCAGCAACCGATTTAGCTTCCAAAACGTTCTGCGTATTAAAGCAATCATGAAAACCGATTTCCAGAAGCTTTTTTGTCTTGTTGTTTTGCAAAAACTTTATTTTAGTTACTTCGTGTTACACCTGTAACGTGGTGACCTTCACTGTTTTTTTTCAAATGAAGGTTCATCACTGAAGCTTACAGATGTTTCGGGGTCGGTGAACTGCTGCTTACAGGAATGTAGATCTGAGTACTTTAACTGTGTTTTGCTGTTTTCTTCGTGGAACTTCATTCCTCCCATCTTAAACTCTGGAAAGTCAGGGTATGTTTGTCTTTTCATGCGATTCTAGAATCTTATCAAACATTTTCAGAAATTTCGTAACATTTTATAGTGTTAATGTAACATTTTTAGGCGGCTGTGTTATATTCGAAACATAGATTTATTTGCTCGTGTTTGGTGTAAAACATTGCAACCGTGAAAGATAGCAACCCTCAGAAATAAGTGGTGGCCAATATCATAGGTGTAGGAGCAGGCAAATTTTTGGAGGTGCGAAGGATTTTTGCCCGAATTCTCGCAAATTAGCACGAAAAAAAACTCCATAAGAAAAAGTGACCTCCTAAAAAAGCTCTTCATGTTATTTTGGGCGCTGTTTGCCACCATTTGTCCTCAGATTTTCTGGGATTCTGTGAAGGTCTTCAGAGATTTTGCCCAGATTTCCTCGGATTTTGCCCGAATTTTCACCAAATAAAAAGTTTTGGGGGTGTGCTTGCACCCCCTGCACCCCACCTACACTAGTGGCCAATATGTTGGATGTTAACTTCATTTTATGATGTGTACCGCTTTTTGTGCTTATGTGCTATTCGATGAATTCATCACTGATAACATTTACTTCATAACAATCCTTTACTGATGGCGTGAAGTGCGTTTAAGATCCAACTGCTCAAATTTGAAGCTCACTTTTGTGAGCATTCGTTTTTTTGAGTTTGTACTAGTTTTATCTTATACGACCTATTGAACGCTTTACCGGTGCACGGCTTCTAATTCTGATAAAGAATATCCGTTTCATTGCGATCGTAAATCGCTTTGTGGTATGTTTATTTTTTGGTTTTATAACAAGCTGCAAACTTTGTTTTAAACCGGAAGTTAAAAGGTTCACCATTGTACTCTGTTAATGTTTTCGAAAATAGGACCACTATTACTGTTAGTGGTAACTATTTGTAAGAGATTGGTTTGATGTACCTGGGCTGCTGATTTTGCAAAAGTTTGAAAAAATTACCTGTGTTGGTTTGTGGTATTCATTTTGCTTGCATAAATTGACTTGGTGGATATGTACTGATATTGGATGCCTATTATAGGTATATACCTGTCACAAATATATTTTAAAGGTGTATTGAAGTGCTTTGCACTCCTGTGGTTCTGGTTAAATTGACGTCCTCATTACAAGTAAATCCATCACTTATTGTACCTGTCGAAAGACTTACTCTGTACGCCGACGGAGGAGCTGACAAAGTTAATATTTCTGGTGCGTTACTGTCAATAAGTTTTTTTCTGGTTTGTTAAGTGTTTGCTTGCTACTGAAACTCTTTTAAAAAGCTATAGCAACGGTTTGCTTTGGGTTACGTATCCATGTGCTTCTTTTCAAAACTTTTATTTGTCTCAAAAATATGTTTCGCCATCTATCGCTACCAATACTTTGTGAACAAGTCACAATGTTAATGCGCAGTTCCAAACTCGTTTAAGTGATTTCCGACTCTTCCTTTGTGGACACGTTTGATAGGGATGTACTTACTTGCGCGGTCTAAGCCGCCCAACTCATCCGCGGAACCCCATCTTTATAGAATTGTACCACATTTTATTTCTCAAACGTTTTGCGTGGCATGATACCTTTAGTAGGCCTTCAGATACTCGCGGGCCCTTCTATGCTTATTGGCTAATCTGACCCTGAGGTTCAGTAACAAAAGGAGAATAAGTTTTTAGTTCGGACAGTTATTACGCGTTTGGTGTTATATTGGACAGGTGGCTCAAAAGTTATAACAAAAGTACAGCCGTTCATCACTTTTGAGTCAATGTAGTAGAAATGAAACGTTTTCTACGCTCATCGTTGATGCATATTTGGTGGCGGCAGTCGCTTACATGGTGTAATCCTGAACCTTCGTAGTTGTATAAGTTCTTGCCGAAATAGTTTCCAAATCCTGAGTTGAATGTTTTAAGGTGCTTTTCATCGGTTGGAGCCTCACTCGTCTTCATTTTGCCTTCTTCATCTCGTACCCGTTGGCTATAGATACCAAATCCTATCTTGCTACTCGTACAGCAAAACATCAGTGTCTATTTTGTGCCCTGCGCTCTTCATGCATCGCTGGGACAAGTTTTTGCGTTTTGGTTACATCGTTACCATCACTGATGTCATGCTATCCTCCAGTAAAGGCAAAGATGGGTAAGAGCATGAAGCGAGTGCCGGTAGAAACGATGAAGATTTTTAATGTTTGTCAGTCGTCCTTTTGTGACTGAAGCTATTTTAATGCTACAATGTACGCGCAACTTTAGAAAAATTTTATGTGTTACCTCGGTAAGATCCAAATAATTGTGATTTTATTTAAGCAGAGATCTATCGGAAAAGCTCTTCGAATTTTTTTTCCTATGTAGTTTCCACGAACGCTTTTTATTAGTCTATTGTAAAGACGCTGAGAATTTTTACGAAATGGGTTTTCAACGAATAAAACGCGATGTACGCGAGTTTGCTTGTGTCCAATTTAATTTTACGACTAAGACTCCACAAAACCTGTTTCAGATTTCCGCGACGTAAGTTTGCTGGATTGTTGTTGCAGAGATCTTTTTTAAATTTTCATACCCCTTTCACGTTTATCAAAATTTTGTAGTGTGTGGTTACCTTGGTCTTAGACTATTGCCTTTTGATGATACAGCAATTACGCGAAGTAAAAGTTGAATTTGAAAGGAGTTAGCATCTACTTACGTAGCTTTACATAACTGTCCATATTCGACACCATGTCAAAACATTTCACTCTGCAANAAATTGCACTTNTGGAATGCTGCGGTCAATGTTGAGACTTGAAAACATGTGAATAATTTTGTATCTGGCGCAGTTGAATGAACGCTCTTGTGAGATATTCTTTTCGAGAATTCGAAGGGTGCGACAGTGAGCTACTGCGCAGTGCATGATGCTTGTTCAGAACATCACCGAAGTCAAAGAGCTTCTGTTAGCAAAATGTACGTCTAACGTCTACTGCGTCTGTTCAAATGTTTTCATGCCCTTTTGCCCCTAAAAGTTTTTTCATGTTCCGTGAAACCCCGATAAAACATTAGCTATCTGTTTTGATAAACTCTAACCTTTATTACCTTTATTGGCAATTGGCATCGCGCGTTGCTTCTACTCCCTTCAAAACTCTTACCGACATCCTGGTAGAAAACCAGTGATTGGTCTCTACTTTTCTGATTTCGATAGTTGAGGTATACTCAGGGGCGTACCGAGGTTAGCTGGCGCCCGGGGCAAGAAACAAGTTTGGCGCCCCCATGTTTGAACTTGTGGTCTTTCGGAAGCAAATGCACTGTATTGAAGAAAGTACTTTTGACATTGTTGGGACCTTTCGCCGCCCCCGGCAGTGATTTAGCGCCCCCATAATGATTCGGCGCCCGGGGAATTGTTCTCCCCTTGCCCCGCTCGTTACGCCCCTGGGTGTGTTAGTGGTTGATTTTTGAAATGCAACCTCTGCTTGGCTGCTATTGACGCTTTCATGGGACCTACTATTTGATTGGTTTAAGCAAAATTTGATGCAACACTTGCACATCTTAAATTCGGAGGTGCGTTACTGATAAAACTTGGTAGACTGTGTTTGATGTAGCGACGGTAATAAGTTGTCCATATATATGGTGTCATCTTTTTCGGGTGGAACTTTCCATTTTTGTGAGAGTTTCTGACAAAAGAGGAGGGGTATAAAGGATATGACGACGTAACAAAGTTGTCAAACTTTAACACAATATGCCAAAATGTCTGTCTTAAAACTACAAATATCTGTGAAGTCTAGTATAAAAGATTGGGCTTATTTCAATGGAAAAAGACTATGCTATTACCTGAAGTCGTCAGAAAATTAAGGTATTTAGGTCGGTCTGATACTACTGTTATGTAACACATCCATTAACATTAGTAGCTGGAATTTTTCATTCATCCCCCCCTGCTGGTCATTTCAGTAGCGCAGTTCTCTGATGATGTTTAAACCAAAGCTGCATACAACAGCGCAGCAAGCTGGATCATTAGACTATGTCATGTGCTTTACTATCCAGCATCTTCAAAGGGGGGCGTTTGGGCTACTGAGTACTTGGCTGTGTATCTCCACTTGAAATGATTTATGTAAATCGGCAGTTTGCATAGGAATCTGACGGAACTTGGTTGTTAGCAGACATAGGTTAACTAGTAATTGCTTCACTGTCAACACCCAATCTTCATTTGGACTGTTTGAAATTGTGGTTTAGATTTTTGTAACATTGTACAGGCTTCTCCGGCTTTGGGTACTAAGCATATGCTATTGTTTTTGGAGGAAGACGATATATTTATGATTTTAATTAATAAAAAACTCGACTGAATTGCTTTCAAACGAAGTATGAGCATATTATTGATATCGATTGATTTAAATCTCGTCAATAGTATAATTCCGTTTTTAGTAACGTTACAGTCTTTTTAGTTAAGCACAAACGATAGCACATACCGAGCGTAAACTAATTGTGTACAGTAGTCACGTGCCCTGTTGAAAAATTCGTTGCTTTACTGTACCGATTTGGTACAGAATTCCCTTCATTTTCAGTATGTTGGGTGCAATGCATTATGCAACCTATGCTGGAAATGAAGAAGTCAAAAATTCTAGAATGTTTATGTTTGGCTGAATCTGCATGCTTGAAACCGATGCAGGTGATTACTTTTTAGTTCACAACACAGCAGTTTTTATCCTGTGACCACGTGCGCAAGTTTCACCAGGTAATAACTGAAACATAAAACGAACTTAGAATGTGCAAAGTCAGGTAAAAAACTTCGAATCATTCAGGGAAAGTAGTACCGATTTTCAACGTATAATTTGTAGGGGTGTCGGAAAAGTGTGACATATTGTGACGAAATGGGTTTGGGCTTATATCAAAATGTCGTGACTTCAGACTGCGCATTGTGTTATCCAACAGAAAGTAGAGCTACTGCTTTAAAAAATGAATGAAAAGCTGCTTAGTTTTGTATCTCCAAAGTCAGAAGAAACTATGGCCAAATTTCAGTTTCGTAGAGGCTTCTCCGAGAGAAATATAATTGTAAAAATCAAGCATATATTCCACTTGTAACAGCAGAGCAGTTGCTTTAGTTTTTGCTAACATGTTTCTCCTAGTCAGATTTTTTATCACGTATTTCCGGTTTTCTTGCATCACGCTACTGTTTTCTTGCATCAACGTAGAAAAAATAATTTTAGGGTTCTGTTATTTTTTTATGCTAATAAAGTGATTAACCTTACGTCTAGCCGGACCAGGGATGGGCAAACTTCTTAACTCGCGAACCACATTGGATTATAAAATTAGACTGCGGGTCGGATTACGATTAGGTGAATCGATGGTTTGTGTGAACTGATATGAATAACATGTAAAAAATGAACTACCTTTGTATACTACAATTTAGTCAAGTTGAGTGGGCCGGAATAGAGCTTAACGGGCCCGCGGTCCGTAGTTTGCTTATGCTGGATCTAACCGAATAAGATTTAGCAAAAACGTTTGAAGTACACAAGTAGGGCTATCGTGAAAATCCGATCAAGTTACCAACAGCAAATGATCCAAACACTGCTTTTGAAGGTGCTGTGAGTGCAGTGGTCGAAGTGATATCGAAGTAAACACGTAATTAAGCAAAAACCTCAATGACTACGGTTACCTATCAAAACAATCCTTGCTTGCATACACTCTGCAGAATTGCTAGGCATTTTTATGACAACTTTGGTTTCTTCCTCCCATCCTTGTGTTTACTTTCATAGATTACCTTTGAACTTGCAAACATCCGAAACTTCGCAGCTGCGTTTTGTGAGCGATGACGTGAAATTACGAAGACTTTTTCACCAGAAGACACAATTTAGCACCAAAAGTGAACCTGAACGGTGGGTTTTGGACGATTGCCTGGAAAGCGCGGATGCCAGACGTGTATCATGTTCACACACAATTGCTGTTCTTCTTCAACTTGGTTTTAGTCGTATTTGGTAATTTAATCGGTTCGCACACCTGAAAGTTTTTTGATGCTTCGTATGGCAAAATCGCGGTGCATAAGTCTTTCGTAAACAGAAAGCGGTAAAGAAAAGGCAAATTCGTTTCAATATTTTTATCAGGATCTGCCACCTCCATTACAACAGTGCGTTTTGTCCTGTATTCTTTGGAAGAATAACGAGTGTCGAGAGCCGCGATCTCGGGATACTAAATCTTGATGACGGGCGGGTAAAGATGCTTTGCTTCTACGCTGCCAAAGATAAATTCTGTGATGGATTGCGACCCGGTACAGTCATCTGTGCGAAGAAGAGCCACGTTTGCAAGGTATCTGTCGGTTTTCGTATTTTTTGCTTTTGAGATTGTTTTAAATTCTTTAGCATCTAGATCAAGGGTTCTTAATCTGGGATCCCGGAATCCTTTTGGGGTCCATGAATGTGTTTCAGGGGTCCGTATACCAAAATCCAATCAAGAAAATCCGCTAGTTTTTATCCGCCAATTAGGGACATTATTCAGCTTAATCGCACCACAGCTGTATTCTGACATGTTCTTGTTGCAAGTCGACTAACCTTTTTTCATTTTATTTCGGTGACAGCAATTGACGACAGGCCGAAGCCTGAGATTTTCTTTCCTGGGAGTTTGAGGTGCTCACGCTAAGGTGCGACCAAATCTAATTTCTCGGCAATCGAAAAAACGTTGACAAGACGAAGGGATTCGCAGTGGCTTTGGGTGCAGTTAAAGAGGTCCGCAGCGACAAAAAGTTTGTAAACCATCGACCCAGATTGTTCCGGTAGCACGGAAAAGTTATATTCACAGGCAACTGCAGCACAAGTACCAGGGATGAGCAGGAAGAATACAGATGTTATGATGTTAATGGGAAGTTTTTATACGCTTGGGTGATATCACTGACAAGTTGGTCACTTTTAAGAAGCAGCCTGCCTTGATCGCTGAGAATCTCTGGTTTGATGGCAAGCTGAACTTTGCAGAATGTTCACCATTCTTTGATAAGATTTTTATTTCAGTTGCAACTGCTGTATATGTCTATACTTTTACATTGAATTAATCCGGTAAATTCAACGTGTATCTTACAAGTTTTTCCGCGTAACTTATGTTTGACATGCATATATATGCAGTACATACGTTAAATTGCTCTTTATTTCCTGACAGTACGTCGGCCTACTGTATAAATAACCCTTCACTCAACCGTGAATGGAGCTTAGTTTACACTCGCACCGTGCTTTCAAAATCAGGGCACATAGGTGGCTTTTGACAACAAAGTGCAATAGTTCTCCAAGCGTCTCTATTTCATTTGAAAATGAACTTCGTGCCTAATGCAGGGGCCATTAACGTGGTGCCCGTGGGCACCAGGTCGCCCGCAAGGGCCATGTACGTCGCCCGCTGGACTGATCTAAAAATAACAATAGCATGATCAATGTCTTCACATTAACGAATATCAATACTAAAATAATTAAAGAAAACTGAGCAAAATTTTTTTTTCAGAAGTGTGTATCAAACTAGTAGCCCTTCGCATTAACCTGTACACAAGAAGTAGCTCGCAGTTTCAAAAAGGTTGGTGACCCCTGGTCTAATGAGTACGTGAACGCACGAAGCCGCACTGAGATTCCAAATCCTGGTTCTTGTATACGAGTATGTATTTTGATTCCTTGTCGATTAACGAAATTTTGTCAAAAAAAACACGAGCATCGCAGTTTCAGAGTTGGCTTGTCACCACCTTCCTCTGCGCATGTACTTTTAATTCTGCAACGGCATGGGAGAGCTCTTAAAAACACGTAAAGCTTTTTATTAATCTTTTCCCTAGCGGGATAAAGCTTTATCTTGGAAGCACGTTGTTGCGGCATTTGCTGAGGTGAACGGACTTTGACCGGATTTGCGGTCAGTGCGCAGACTTAGAGAAGGTCGTTGAGTTTACGTCGGGTTTTGAGACGCCAAATACAAGTGACTGTTCAACTGAAGACTGATCGCGTGCTGACAAAATTTGCTGAATCATTACCTTTTATGTAGCGCCTTGAAATATTGTGGACTTACTGTAACCGTAACTATCTGCTTTACAGTACCGCGACCAGACTGTGCTGGCCTGCTGTTGCTTCACGGAGATTCAGGTATATTATGCATATACTGAAACTGTGATAAAATACTTCGAAATCGAAGTCATACGCTAAGTTTTCATCCTAAGCTGAACGATTTAAACGGTTGAACGTCTTTTGTCACGCTTTTCTTTAAAAATTTATTCGGGTATATATTCGTTTTGATCTTCTTCAAAGAAAAGAGCATTATGCTAATTTTTTAATGCGGTTGTGAAACTCTTGTAATTTTCTGCCTACAGCAGGGGTCCCACAAGGGCGGCCCACGGGTCGCATGTGGCCTGCGTGGGCATTTTGTGCGGCCCCGCGATGTTTTTTGGGTATCTTCAAATAATTAACATTTAAATGATTTAGTTTATTCACGAGTGTTTAAAAGTGCTCGGCCAGCGAGTGAACAAGTTTCTTTTCAACGAACGTAGATATGACTAGAACTGATTTGCTTATAACTCACCATGTATTTCGCAGGAAAGAAGTTGTAAAAGCTGTTTCTAGTACGGTTCAGGTACCGCCATTGCTACGTCAACGTCATAATACGGCCCTCGGGTTACTTTAGAAGTCCACATTTGGCCCTTGGAGCGATTCAGAGGGTTTGAGACCCCTGGCTTATAGATTATATTTTTAATAACGGAATTTACAGATATTGCACTTTGCATCCGATCCCTCCACTACTATTTCTTGGTGCGAGGAACCAAATCCGATACACGCGAACTTTCCTCAGCAATCTCGTTTCCACCCAGTTCGACTAGTCAGTTGGTTTTCGCTTGCAGTGTCGTTGGCAAGGCTCGGCGATCGAACCTCAAGTGACGCCGTACTCTTGCGTAGAGGTCGGTGGCAATATCGTGTCCAGTAAATCTCACTCACACTTCAGTGTTGATTTTGATTTGCTGTAAATTTTAAAGCGTGACGTAAGACCGGCCGACAATGCTTTATGTAACCTTTTCTGTTTTTTTTCGTGCAGCTGACTCGATCGTCCGGCGGAAATGGTTTTCCAAGATTTTGATACCAAACTCGCCACTATTGACTTCCCCAGTGCAGAATAAACAGACTGGTTGTGAATTTGAGTGCGCTGTTGAAAGACTGGTTGAGACCAGCGTCGCTTCGTTCACCCACGTTTCCTTGAAAGTACGTTAACTTTTCCGTTTCTGCATGCCATTAACGCCTACTGTCCAACTGAGTAAGATTGTTTCTAATGCTTTTGTTTTTCATTTTGATTCTTTCTTCCTGTGAAACAGGTCTGCAGCCATGCTTAATTCAGCGCCCATTTGTTTTTCTTTTTAGCACACCTGCAACTTTTGTGCGTTTGCTTTACATACTTTTGTTCTGTTGTTTCTCAAAGGGAAGGTAACATTAACATGTTTCTCACGAAGCGTATAGCGAATTCGCTGTCATGCCGCACCCGGACACATCTCGTAAAACCAGGAGAGTACTTGTTTGTGAGTTTTCTGGTACATGTACCTTGGCAGAACTTGCATCACAAAGCCCTCGATCTCTCCAAAACCGTTTTGGCTAGAGGCGACAGCTCTTCTGATCTTGCCCACTGGAACTACGTTGTCTTAACTAAAAATGAATTAATGAAAGACAGAGGAATTTCTGAGGTAAAAGTGTTTTTTATCGTTTGATTTTTTCTAAAAAAAATATAACCAATACGAGCCCAACTAAAAGTACGTTTTTAATGTGCTGGTAGATTGACGAGTTTATTTTTTTTGTTTGCTTTCTGTTGATAGTTTTGGTATTTTGAACTACTACGGTACTAGGCAAACGGGAACGTTTATTCCAGTCTCGAGCCTGGTTAGTAGCAGGGTTGCGGAGTTGGAGTCGTAAGGAGTCGGAGGTTTTTGGGTGGAGTCGGAGTCGGATTCCTGACAACACTGGGAGTCGGAGTCGAATTTTTTTGTCCGACTCCGGATGTCCAATTGGATCATTTTTTACATCACACTCCTAAATTGGGAATTCCTGTTGAAATCTTTTGAAACTTTTGTTGAAACAGATTTCTTGCTGTGTACCACGATTTCCATTGATTTTAACAGCCAAATCCAATTCCCTTTATGTTAAGGCAGGC
>JGI24158J21664_10010780_pt1 | contig 12177 bp, 9 predicted proteins | sample Ectturendosymbi3_FD_21664 | JGI IMG/M metagenome (IMG submission 21664) | reverse complement strand
ATCACGTACTTTAATTCAAGCGCCAATCCCATTTGTTCTCGCGCAAGGCTTGACGCATTTTCCCGCATGCAAGCGTGGCTCAGGGGTGGGCGTGTGAAGCGCAGGGACGGCGTAGCGTGTTTACTACCTCCGCGTAGTAAACACAAAATCTGCCGTGCATCGCGAAAATGCAGGTTATTTCGTTTGTTTCGAAAGACGCCCCCAAGACGAGAAAGCTGTAAACGTTGTACCAAACAAAACGCGGCCAGCAGTTGCGTCAGCTGCAGATTCACTCCCTGCTTTCGGGTTGCAGCATTAATTTTCTTGAAGCTTTTTGCGAGGCATTTCAGTAGGTATTCAATGCAGACAATTTAAATAATATATCAGTAATGAAGGTTGCAAGCCGTGTTGCAGTTTGTAAGTGATGAAACTTCCTTTGCCGCGTTGAGAGGCCGGTCAGTATGTAGCATTCAAAATGTGCAAAGAAAAGACTTCCTCAATGTTTCTAACAGGATAACACCCCCTTGGTCAATTTACCTCGGTCGTGAGATGTTTTCTAAACATCAGTTTCCTGTCTGCAGGAGAATATCATCCCGAGCAGTTTTCTCCATCAACTTAGCGTCTGGATTTTGTGGAGAGGGTTATGGTAAAAAATGTACACTTTGCCAAATGCTTCCACTTTCAGATCTGAGGGCAGTGATCGTATCGGCTTACTGACTTTGCATTCAGATATTTACAAGCTTGTTTTCTACTGCAGGTGTGAGGCTTGCACATACGACTTTCAGTGTAACTGGCAATTCATCAACAGATATCGTGAATAAGTCGAGATTCGACCGTACAGCAACTGCGAAAGCGAAACAATCAGTAAGCAGGTCAACACATCTCGCTTGCTACGTCTCTATTGGGTTTGATACCGATTCATCAAGCTGTGAACAATATATTGCATTTTTAACACCTGCAAACTCTTTAACAGCAGTCTAACAATCTGAGAAAATGAACCGGACTTCGGTTTTGTTGCGGAATGCTGTTTCGCTTTCCATTCACGTCCAGAAACAACGTCTGGTGTTGCTTTGCTGGGCTGCAAAGCACGCACTACCGTTCCAAGGATTGAAATATTGCGACGGTTTCCAAAGGTTGCGACCCGACTACGAGAAGACGTCATGGATTGCAAATCGCGCGCCCGACAGCAGCAATCAGCATTCCCCCCCAGGGCCAGGGAAGTTTTGCTGTGACAGCGTTAGTAGCGATTTCAGCGCTCAGACTTGTTTTGAGATATTAAGGTAAGGATGCAGTTTTCGTTTCAGCAGCTGATCTACCATTTTAGCGTCGATGTCTGTGACGTCGTAGCGGATCGTGAAGAAGCCAGTACGATTTAAGGCTGCGTTCTTGGCAGCATCAATGGTAGTCGTAACACGTTTTTGACCTGGACACACTTTTTCGGAAACGCGTCTGCGGCTATAGCAGAGCTTCTGTTGTGGCTGTATGTTTTTGGCGATGCGGTCAAGAGGTAATTTTTTTCATCAGTGAAAAGCACACTTTGCAAGGACTTCTTTTTTCGTGTTTGTAAACATCGTTGCGTTCCTTTCCTGGATTCGTGCGCTGCTCACAAAGCTCCCAAACAAAGATTCACACGTTCGGCTGAAAAAGCCCAAACTCGTAAAAGAGCGATTTCAGCCAAGGCCTCCTGCACAAACACGTTTCTCTAGTAGGCCTTGTTTCAGCCCAACTCCAGCCAGAGTTGTTCGATTCCATGAATATCGATATTGCGTTTGTCTCTGCGTGGCCTCATTGTTTATTTATTTAGGGATGAGCGTGGTGTGTGCGCTTTCGGCCGAACGTTGATACAGCCGTCAGTGGCGTAGCTTTTATCGACAGCAGTAATAAAACACGCTGTAACTTCGCGGCCAGCTTGTCAGGAATTTGCCTGCTTGGCTCCGCTTTCATCCTTTTGCGACGATTCAAACTCGCACATCTCTGCCCTTCAATAGTTGTAAGCCACAGTAATGACGCAGGCAAGTGATCGACAGCTGCCATAATTCCCGGACGGCGGGCTCAGCTTTCGTGGGATGTCGTTGATACCTCAGACAACCCTGTGTTCCGTTGCAGCGTACGGTTCCGCTCTCCTGTTGCGAAGCAGGTCTGCAAAGTAGTGTTTGTTGTCTAAGATTCGCAGCCGAAACAAACATGCAGCTCGCTTTCGGTTTCGTTGGCTGTAGTGGCCGCTAAAGCTGCGTTCAGCACGATTTGTTGGGCATTTGCCTCAAACAGGGCCATGTTTGATTGGAGAGGAAGTTGTTGATAGGTGTTTCAAGGCACGTTCTCAGATGCTGTTGACAAAAGGAGCTAAGCGTTTTGAAATTGAAGCATTTCGAGACGATTCGAGGCGTAACTTTGCTCGGCGTGAGAGGCGCTGACTGACCTTTCATAATTTTGTAGGAAGATCGCAAATTGGTGCGTTGATGCTATTTTAAGTGCGTCTAGCTTTTGCGATAAGATCAATATCGCTTTATCATATGCGGGCAAATGTCAATTCAACCGCCAGTTTGACGGTAGCTATATGTTGCATCTTTCAGGTCTATGTCCTCGTTTGCTGTAGTCAACGTATTTTCTGTCGTGAGCATTGTAGTAAAAAACTGTAACGCCCGGAGCAGATACTTTTCAACGCTTGTGTGCCAGCCCTGCTATGTTAACCAGTGGTTGAAAGCCACCGTTGAGATCAAGCTCCCGCTCGGCTGTCCAGGCAAGTTTCTTGGAGTAAATATATAGTTGCAACTGCAGGTGCTGTGCAACTGAGGGCGGTAAAACAAAATTAGGTTAAAGTAAGAAAGCAATGCATTCGTTTGGGAAGGATTTGCTGTCCAACAGGAATTTTCGAATGCTATAAAAGTCAAAGAGAGGAACGATTTCCGTGGCACAGCTCAGATAAAATTTATAAACAAGAATTCGCGTCAGTCACGTTTTGATCTTCGCAAAGCGAGAGGTCTACGTTGATTTATGCGCAGCATTCCACTGGCGTTGAGAAAGAAAGCTCCTGAATTGGTCATGTTCAGCAATTATATTATGTTTACTTAGTGCCTCCACTAGAGTGTGTGAGTTGCAGCATGCTTTTTGGACCAACTTTTTCGACTGAAGAAAGTGAACGTTGATAGACAAGGTGTTAATGGGTCTCGCAGAATTGATTTCGGTGCGAATTATGCACTCCCAGCTATAGACATTTCCAAGCGGGAGCTGTTTACAAATGTTATTCTGCACATTTGCAAGATCGACTATTTAGAACAGGGGTGCTGCACAAGTCATGCGGCCCGTAACAGTGCAGGTTCCCCATCCCTGATTTAGAAGTTCGGACTCTAAGTAAACATGGGCTGTCCATCGCGATGGTGGAACTGATTCAGGTGAGGTGCGGCAAAGATCAATTAGTCAATCGCTTCTTTCTTGATTTCGAAGAAATGATTTCGTTGTCTTAATGTATTGATAGCTAGCGGCAACCATTGCTTCTTTTGTTACTCAGTAATTAAAAGACAAGCCGTTACTTTGAACGTACCTGCGGGCGAGCAGTGTGCTGCGATTTCATCAGACGACGCAGAGTTGCTTGTGAGCAGATAACGCGTTGCGCGAGTGGAAAATCGAACACGGAGCGCGGTCAATTTTACGCATCGCCTGCTGTGAAACTTCCATTCGTCGTAGCTTCATGGTTCGTTTGCGATTGGCCAGGTCGTTGTGCGACTGTGGTGATGAAGAGCAGTCGCTATTTCTTAAAGCCACTGGGCTTACAGTACGTGTTTGTCAAAGCAAGCGCTTGGAACAGCTGAAAAGGGCAGTTGATCAATTGTCAGTCAGACTATTTGCACGAGAGGGTGGCTGCCCTTATTCCATAGCACGACAGCCAGAGAAAAGGAATGGCAGGACGGCATGTACAATGTTGAACACACGAGTTGCAACCAGTAATATGGCTGAGATATGTGCGCAAAAATGTGGACCATATTTACATTGCAACTACACTGCGCATCTGACGTCTCTGCGCACTGCCTCGCTCTAATCTCCACGTCATTTTGAGGCTTTTTCTTACGTGCAACTTTTTTTCAGTTAAATGGGAACTTCCAATCGTGTTTTCCTCTTTGTACCAAGCAGAGGGCGTTGCCTTGTCACAGTCATGACGCAGTGATCTGTCTTTCTTTCTCAGCACTCTGCAGTTTCGATTACTTTATACTGAACCTTTTATGGCAGCGATTTTTTTCTCTTATGGCGGCAATTTCACGAAAATGTAATGTTCAGTTTAGGACAATTCGCGTGGCACTGCGTCCACAGGTTGAAATGTGGTTGTCGAGTATTCGCGTAGTAGCGTGTATTGCGTTGGTTGCCGGGACGCATTCACAGTTTCATGTGCGAAGTGTAAACATGAAACAACTTCCTTCAACGATGCCGGTGAACTCGGCTGCGTTTGGACATAAAGCCGTAGCGGTTTGGTCAAGAAAGTTATTTCCTGTTTGATGGCTTGTGTTTACTCAAGGTGTAACGTGAAGTTTTATGATCTAAGCCAGTAATAAATTGCCGCTTTACCGAGCGCTTGCAGTGTTGCTGCACGACGAAGTTGCGCAAAATCAAGCGGAAGCGTAGGCAACCGATTGCCCCGCGAGAATAATCGAGGCTTAAAACAGTGATTTGAAAAACAAAACTCCAGGTTTATGCTGCATAGGCCTCCTACCTGGGGTTCAGGTTTTCTACAAACGGCCTCCATGCAGTGGCCCGTTTCGGCGACAGACCTCGTTTTGAGGCAGCTGCTCAGCAACTGACGCATCTCTGCTGAGAGGCCACGCGACCATATATTGGTGAATGTTTCGGTTTAGTAAGCGGGTCGAACATAGACATGTCTGATGTGATGCACAGAGAACCTTTGCCCACGTAATGGAACTTGATTCTCGCTGGTTGACGTTTTCCCGTGACTGGGAGCCAGTTCTGTAGTCGTAAATACAAGACTGATCGCCGTGCTTGAATTTTTCGAAAAGCAAACAGTTTTTTTTTAACAAGACTTGCGTTTATGACGTTGGTGTGTGTGTGAATGACGTGTGTTTTTCATCAAACGTCCATGCCACTTGTTTTGCTCCACCCACCATCACTCGTTGACTGAATGAGGCAGACGTAGTAGCGACCCATGCCGGAAGAGAAGCGATTTACTGTAAACTCATTGCAGGCACTGGAGCAGTTGACATGTCAGTCAGGTTGGCGAAAAGTTTTAGACCAGTGATTCTCAGCGTGGTCCAGTTGGACCACCGGTGGTGCACAGAGTTCCATAAATCCTTGACAAAACGTCCCTGAAAATTGTAACATTTACTGTAGAATGCGACATACAGTATCTCACTTGGCTTAACTCCTGTAGAATGAATTATGTAAGGCGTCATCATAGCAAAGTGGTCCATGGATAAGATGGTCAGTCGGTTAAAATAGGTTGTGAACCATGATTTAGACTTTTTACCACTGGCCAGTTGCTGGCACGAACCCAAGCGGAACGCGAATTGCGAAAAAGAACAGTTATTTGAACGTCGTTTAGTAGATTTTGTATTTATGTGGCACCTACCTTGTCATCTTCAGCTCCTCAATATGTATTGCCCCGAAAAATCAGGTCTAACCAAGATATTTTCTTTTGATATTAATTCTCGCAAAGTGCTAAAAATTACCAACAAGTCTTACCATCACCACTGCTGGTAAGTTGGCCGTTATTTTTATCAGAAGGCAGAAGCAAGAATTTTTTGCGACTTGATTGAATCTCCAAACAAGTAGCCTTGAAAACCTAGTTTCGTCCAGTGATTCACGAACATTTTTGGCAGCGCGGCCGCCAAAATAATCGTACTTAACTAGTAATCTCGTTTGTGAAAACTCGTATATCAAGTTTTGCAAATTTCGCGCTTCTGCAACACCTGTTTGGAGGCAATGGTTTAGACCCAATTTTCATTCCAGGGTTGGTGAAAATGAGTGCATCATAACCCTCGTGCTATTTTGTAAATGNGACTTCGTGTGNCTGCGCATGAAGTTTTCACAACTTCAACGTGTTATTCGTCTGAAGATTTTCAGTCCGTGAATCCTTTCCGTCGAACTGGCTGTATTTTCGAGCGATAAAAATTATATTCTTGCTCATCTCAACACCCACGCAGAGACGTGGGCGGGACGTGGTTATATTTTACGTGACATGGAAGCGTGCGTTTTATGTTTTGCTGCGGCAGCTTCTAAAGCCAATGTTTACTGACTTGTGTTGGGAGGCAAAGGCGTTTTTGTGTCACGCTGACAGTCTTGTCAGTCACGAGCTGTCCGACAACAGCATGCAGTACTGCCTCCCAGGCGGTCACGGTCTATTGCGGATATCGGTTGCAGCATTCAGTTTGCAGGCATAAGGAAGAGCAGTGAGGCGTTGCGTCACGGCTGTTGACGTCAGACATTTCAGCGTTTTGATCGTTGCGGCGAAAGAGCGCAGCAGGGAAAGAACAAATGTGGGCGACAATTCCGGCCGTTAGTCACTGACTGCAACAAAGCAGTAAAGATGCACACTGTGTTGTGGCGAGACAAAGAGTGTGCAAGCACCGGCTGCCTCCCGTAATGTCCGTAACGGTTCTGAGCTGGTTGCTTTGCAAGTATTGGTGGAATGACGGCTGCAAGACGTAGGATTAACTTCCGACCACACTATAAACGACGTTTGGTTTCCCCTGACCCGGGCACATTGATCAACCACCGAACGAAACAACGATGCTGACAATGTCGTTAAATTTATGATGCCTCGCTGGCATATGGATACGTACTGATCACTTTACAGGCAGCGCTCCTACGATGCTCGNAACAACCAATGAGGCGCTGATTTTCCTGTTATTGTCCCAGCAGCCAAGCGGTGNATCCGAGTGACAGTGCGAGAGCGACGTGGCTTCGCAGTTGTGCCAGGACTGCAATGTATTGTCTACGTGTTGTGGATCGATGTCACATACAGTGCAAAGCAGTAGTAGCTGTAAGATTGAGAGCAGTGTTTCGATGGTGCGTCAAGACGGTGTGGTGCGATGCGAAGGCAAAAAATTGTGCAAATGCGCGCGCGTTTCTGGGATGTCTTCAGCAGTCAATTTGAATAATCCCTGGTGCTTCCCTTTGCCTTCGTGCGAAGGTCTCTGCTGCGCGCGAGTATCCCATTCGCCTTAAAGCGGCTGGTTTTGTGCAGAGGAAACATGCGTCCCTTGGCTGATTTGCTGGAATGTACCGCTTGAATGTTCATTCTGCTGCTGTGCAGTTACACAACCCCTTTTTGTGACCTGAGCGATACATACAAATCGCGTGAGTGCTGAGAAAACGGCCTCTGAAAGTGTGGGAACAAGCAAATTGTCAGCAGCCGTAAATAAGAGTTCTGTTTTCACCGTGAACAGCGGATGAGGAAGGGACAAGAAAGAGCTTGTTTGCGCCTCAAAGCAACGTGGGTTGTTGCGGACTTGCAGGTCGGCACTTCAGTAACACGCTTTTGGATAATCCTTGTGGATTCGTCTTCCCATAAGACATGAATGCAAGAGACTGCATATAATTTTGGGTGCTGGGCTCTATACAACCTGCCGTGGCGAGCGAGTGTTAGTGGTTATCAGGTACGATGCAACATTCCTACCTTTTGAGGCCTTATTATTGAGAAAAAGTGTGTGCCTGTTTCTTAAAAGATGCAGAAAGTCGAACAACTTTACTGTCTAAATCTGTTTATCATGGAGCTTCGTTCTGACGCAATGTTGTGTGTTCTAACTCCCATCAAATGTTCGCACGATCCGCAGGTTCCCCTCCTGGTTTATAGCTTATTCGTCTTTATTCTTTGAACACTACAACCGCATTTTACTTAGTGACTGAGTGCTCAGACGTTACAGTGTTTGTTCATTTGAGGGCGTATGCATGCCACAACGCATCGTACTTTACCTGGCCTTGACCAGGTTGGACTCAGCGTCCTATGGAAGTAGTGTTGTACGAAGTGCTACGGGTTAACGAACAATAGTGTTAAAGGTCTGTAACCTTGTGGTTCTGTCTTCAATGCCGTTGAAAGACGTTCTGTTGTGTCTATTTGTATCAATCTGCGTTGTGCAGACAGTGTGTTCTTGTACTGTGGATTTCGTGTCTGTTTCAAAATTAAATTTTCTGGTTGAGCTCCTACACAGCAGTGCCGATCTTTCTACGTACCTGACGTAGCGAGTAGAGATTACCGAGTCAGGTTCAGGAGGTCGGAAGTTTTCAAATTTATAAATGGGTTTCACGTTTTGTCTGCATGCGCAATGAAGTTACTTATTTATCAATGAGCAACGCAGGTGGTTTATAATAAACTGCTGACTGAGCTAGTGAGGGTGACTGACCAGGTTACGTCCTTGCCAAATCGGACCACTTGCTATTCTTAATTTCTGGCACTGGCGTTTACAACAAAGTCAAATACTTCCAGTGCTGCAAGTAGCCGGTCTACGCCGGTTCAATGAGAAAAGAGCTTTGACTTTGAGACCTTGCAGAGACATCAACTTTCGGCGTTTGGGGGCATCGCTTCCTTCGTTCCCATAGGCGTAGCCAGGGGGGCCATGCCCCCAAATTTTTAGAAAATATAGTCATTTTGTGCTTTGCGAGATGTTTTCCTAACAAAATAGTGCTATTCGCCTAAAATCAAACATCTTTTCCCCCACATTTCCCCCCAATTTTTGGGCTGGTTACGCCACTGCTCGTTCCCCCCTTGTTACGCCCCTGGCTGTACCTTCCTGTCCACCACAGCGTTTTTAACGGATTGTGCGCTGCATTGGTCCGAGCATTTGAATTGTGACGTTCAGCGCGTGCGGCTGGGACTTCCAACGAGAGGTCACCTCCTCAAGCTCAATTTCCATGGGGCGCTCCTTGAAATGTAGCAACAGTTACAAAAATCGTTTCCGTGGTTTGGCTGTCCTCCTCAACATCGTGTTTGAGATTTGCGGTTTGTTGCGCCATATTTGCTTATGTTGTTTTATCTTCCTCCTGGGTTCGTGCTCCACACAACACCCGTGGTCGTGGAGCTGCTGGATGAGGTTAAAAGAGAATGCAAGTGTAGAATGAGTGGGACACCGTATTGGTTTGATGATAAACCACTGATCTTGTTTTTGTTCATATGTTATCATTTTATGCGGATTATACGCAAGTTGAATAATGCGTGGATCACATTTTGTAAACTGAGTTTGACAAATGTCTGCGTTGTTGGGCAGGTTTCGCTGAGCTAACCTGCCGTACACTAAAATTCCGTCAGTGGACTGCTGTAAGATACTAGAGAATTTTCAGCTTTCCTGAACTAGCAATTCCGGGCAGATTTCCTCATTGAAATACTTGGGCCAGCCATGGTATTCAGCACAATCTCTTCAGGAAGGTATCCTCGCTTGCTGCTAAGCTGGTGATTTGCTCTTATGTAGTACTGTGAGCTCACAGTGGAGTCTGAGAACCAGTGATTCCTAATCCAGGCGCCCTTTTCACCGACCAGTGTTGCCACCTTACGGTTTTCCCGCGAATTTTGACTTGTTTTTTGTCCATTTGCGTTTTTTTTGAAGGCTTGCAGGTTGCTTGTTTTTGGGATTGTTTTGATTAAAATTTACTTGTATTTTGGAGATTTCTGTATTTCGCATTGCTTTTTTATCAAATTTCATGGCCATTCTGCTCTTTCAATTCACTGAAACGAAATTTGGGCGTGTTTTTGTGTAAATTTGCTCATTTTGGGCTTGTTTTTTCGAATTTGCCTAACCTGCTGGTTTCGTGGTTTTTTGAACTTTCCTACCAAACGCGCGTTGGGCTTGTTTTTCCGTTAAATTAGCCATTTTAGGCTTGTTTTTCAAATTTGCTTGCTTGTTCTTGAAAAATAACCTGGCAACACTGTCACCGACTACAGCGAATAGATGCTTCTCTGCCATTGCCTTCTAATTATAATGCTATGCTTCACCATGTCTGTCATATGTTATTTTGCCGGCATTTGAAGCAACAGGGACCTGGTCAGTGGGTAAAGGCGGCACCGGGCTCCTAGTCCACTTGATTTCCATCAATGGAAATGTTTTTTTAGCTTTTCGTAGAACGCTGCTCCCGGTTTTCTGTCTCAACATTGAACTTTTCGACCTGATAACTAAATTGGTCTGTTAAATTTACCTTGAGGCTATGCAGCAATGGCGTCATTCACGCGTTTGGTTGGTCATGAGACAACGTGCTCGTGTCATGCTAGGTTAGTAGCGCCAGTTCTACTTGCGCAAGAAGCGTCAAAATCGATGCATGCACGTTTACTACCGTGTACTGTTCATTTGTTAGTTACGAAGAAGTTGAGGTTGCGATTGCATTACAGAATCGATACGAGGTCAGTTGAGCACGAGACCGAACTCCTATTATTGCTTGGTGTGCGAGCTTGCACCCTCTATTTTTGTGTCTTTGAAAATTAAATTCATAACAATAAACGCAGGCCCGAACTTGGCGGTTGAGTAAACTTCCCGTGTGGTGTACAGTTTCACAGGAAGATGCTGATGGGAGCAGCTCAAGGACAGGTTTCTGTGGAACGGACGAAAATTACCACCACAGCACAACCCAGTCCGCATCACCACGCCATTTGTGTCACGCTCTCAGTGGAGTCGGAAGCCATTGATCCTAGTGCCGTTCAGGGCTGCCAGGTCCAAGTGAACAAAAAATGCCAAATCGCTTCAAAAAATGCTAAACAGGCTGAATGTTGTTGGTCTTGATATTACCAGATCAGATAAATAATTTGGCAAAAACAGTGGTGCTCATGAACAAGGCGCTAATTATAGCATATAAAGCAACAAACAACTATTGCACTTAGAAAAACAGTAACTAGAAACACTCTTACACATTTTTCACCCTTTGATATACAAGGTTTTGTCCCTGAAGCCAGAGCTAGGACAAAATTTTAACTATTTACTTCTGCTTAAAAATGCCGACAGCAACAGAAAATATGCTAACGACTGCAGGAAACAACAAATGAATTCAAGAAAATACACATGTACCATCATGCCATAGTTTCCAAACACTTGATTCTTGAAACCAAGCATTAGACATGTCATAATTCCAAGAAATATAGGCTAAAAAAAGAAACATCCAAATCGTCATGTTTTGGTATGCACTTATTATACAACTGTTTCTAGCAGGGGAATTCTGTTAAATTGTCTTTATCATGGTAGCTTATACGAAACTCTACAAAATCTGGCAACACTGTTATGTGCTTATATTAATAAATTGTGAATAAATATTGCTAATGGCTTCACTGATATGCACCTACAAGCATGGAGAATGCCAATAACCTGCAAATAACAATTCTTAAAAGAAACTCAAATACTGTACAGCACAACAGCTAACCTGATTAGCATAGACTTTTATGTTTATTTTCCGAAAACAGCAGTCCACACCGCTTAAGACACTGTACGAGTGCGCCGTAGCTTCGAAGTCTTGCGCCCAAAAGTACTTTCTTTTGCCCTGTGACGTCACTTAGAAGGCAAAACCACTTGTATCTTCGAGAACGGGACCGTGGTAGAAAAGAGGACATTTGTCTTGAGAAAAAGTTCTATAATTCCAAGTCGATAGCACTAACCGAGGCAGAGGTTTTAAAAAATGCCAAACAATGTTTTTTCATGCCAACCCACCAAAAAAGGCCAAAAATACGCCAAACTATGACGTACATGCCAAACAGCATTTTTTCATGCCAAACCAATTTGGAAAAGGCCAAATTTCTGGAATTAAAATGTCAACATGGCAACCCTGGTGGCGTTGTTTGAACATACGGTCATGGTTGATCGAACATGGATATCACGTGAGCTTCACCGCTGCACCATCGAGAACAGTGGTGCCACTCCCAGTGTTTTTCCGCTAGATCTAGTGTTTTATTTCATCTAGTGTTTTTTTATGGCTATCTAGTGTTTTTTTTATGAGTGAGCTGAATGTAGTAAAATACAGTTTTGTGTAATTGCAACTGTGATTGACTTGTCAATTGAGACCTTTGGATTCAAAGCAATTGCAATTTGCTAAAAATTCTTTCTAATTAAATCTTAAATTACACAAGACAATATATGTGTTGAGTTAAACCGCTGCGAAGTCGCTTGGTTGTCTGTTAAAAGTTTCAGTTACTTGCACAAACATTGCTGCTATCTCCCGTTTTCTTTGTCTCTGGTTTCCAATGAGTTGCACAATATCTATGGTTGGCAATGCAACGCATTTTCTGGG
>JGI24158J21664_10010779_pt1 | contig 12177 bp, 11 predicted proteins | sample Ectturendosymbi3_FD_21664 | JGI IMG/M metagenome (IMG submission 21664) | reverse complement strand
GTTTTCTTTCGTGAAAGTAATTAGTTTTAGGAGCAAACGAATAGGACTTTCTTGTTAATTTTAATAAATTAAAAGAGCCAAAACAGAACTAAACATCACAAATGTGATTATAAAATTTTGTTTGGTGTTCCCCAAAATTTTTTTATTGCATAAAGTGGTCCGTGATGCAAAAAGGTTTAAAAACACTGGTCTAAACCACTGCTTCTTAACCGGGTGAATGGCATCGGCGTAGCTAGGGGGCCATGCCCCCGCAAATGTCAAAACATATAGTCATGTTGTGCTTGAGCGGCCGTATCGCAAACAAAATAGAGTTATTAACCTAAAAGCCTAAAATCAAACATTTTTTCCGCTACCGAATTTTTTGGCTGTCTACGCTACTGGTGAATGGTTCACCCTAGGGTGAATGAAATTTTTGCAAGGGCGAATGAAAGAAGAGGGGTGAATGAAATTTTTGCAAGGGCGAATGAAAGAAGAGGGGTGAATGAAATTTTTGCAAGGGCGAATGAAAGAAGAGGGGTGAATGAAATTTCTGTTTCTAATTTTTTACATTCTCTAGTGGTAACGTGCATTTTTCTTTTTTTTTACCCCACACATAAGCATTCGTTATTAAAATGACCAACTTCAAGCGTTCTAACTTTACGTCTACAGCGGTCAGAAACTTATCACTTCAGCAAACCGTGCTGTGGTGCAATTAATTGCGTCTATGACATAATACGGATAAATTTTACCGAGAGATGCCATGTTTGATTGACTCCACAAGCGGAATCTCTGCCGTGCTCTGTATGAGGGTCTTGTGCTCCTGTGCGTAGTACTGAAACCACAGTACTTTCGCAAGTTTTATTCTCGATCTCGAGTGAACACCAGACACATGAACACTGATCAGATTTGCCTTATCAGTCGAAGTGCAGGCCTCAGAAATCGAAGTACGGGAGTAGCCTATTTTTGATATTTGCTTGTTGCCAATTTGGTATTGATTGGAACGTCTAATATACGTTTATATCTCAACTCAGGTAGCCTTTTTCGTCGAGTTGTTGCTGTCCACTGCTAGGCGCGCTGGACAATCGGAGCATGTCAGGTAGCCTAATACCTGCAAAATGTCTAAGAAATACGTACAAAAAACAATTTGCTTTAATAAAAGTAGGTGTAAAGGATGGTTAGCGTCGATAATAAGCTCATTTGAAAAATTAAAAGGTGGAAGTGGGATGATTACAAGTATGGATTTCTTTACAAATGTGATGAATTCAGTCATAAGCCTTCTTCTCAATTCATGCTGTGTAATGTTAAATATAGCAACCAGTGTTTAGCTCTTTCAAAACTGCCGCGTCATTTACAAAACAAACATGGCATTCATCACAAGACCCGCAATATTTCAAAAAACCGCACGAATATTTGTGCAAACAGCGAAATTCCCCCTAGTCATCAGCCGTAAATGACTCTTCTAGTAAAAACCCTCTACTTTGCTCTTTTCAAGTAGCCCATATGCTGATGTAGCGAAAAAAAATTTGTGGGCTGAACTTGTTTCAAACCATGTTTGAAGATGGTAGCCTATTTGATGCGTGGCGGAAAACATGCTGTGGATAAGTAGTAGAGAAAATACCGCTGTCTGATGACAACGAATATCCAATGTACTATGGTTATTGTCACATCGGCCATATATATTCACAGTAGGTCCCAGGATTTTTTTTAATGTTAGGAACCCGGTATGGACCGATTTCTCTGAATATAGGGACCCGATATTTTCTGATTCTAGGGAACCTATATGATGATTTTCTCTGATTCTAGGGACCCGGATGGCGTCCCTAAAACACCTTAAAAACTGCAATAGGGTGAATGGGAATGCAGCAATCGATGGCAGGGGTGAGCGAAACCGAAAAAGGTTAAGAAGCACTGGTCTAGATGTAACACCTCATACTGTGCTTGCAATCTCCATACTCTAAACTAGCAAACCTGCAACTTAGCACTGTCCATGCAACACGCAGGCCCAGATTTAGACTACCGAATAGTGTACATATTGAACTGATCAAATACCGGCAATTGACTCTATGCGTACCACAGTTTGCTGGAGACCCTCTTGGATCATGAGGCCCTAGGCTTAAGCCCACTATTGGTAAATCCGGCCCTGACCACAGGCTAGTTTTAATTCATAACGTTTGACACACATGCACAGTTGTAGGAAATACTCTACCGCTTGTTCAGCATACACTTTCAAAGATAGGCTACGCATCAAGTTTAAGCATAAACGGATGCGCCTATGCACAAAGCGAAACATATCTATGAAATTGAAACTTAACTCTTCTGACTCATTCAACTGAGTATCATAAAATAAAGCGCTGCCGAAAGTACACGCAACAAAAGCACATGAGATACATTAAATCGGAGTCAGCGCTGGCGATACCGCGGCGTACTTGAAACTTTAAGTGAAACGCCGTACCGGCAATAATTCTTTTACTGGAACGGCGTTCCGGGCCGTTGCGGCTTACTTGCACCACTGCCTAGGGGTGTTTTTGTTCTCGATATACTGAGTCAATGCATCTGGGATTTAACAGTTGGTAAATTGTGACGTTTTCTAAGACCACCACCTAGTGCAAAACAAACGTTCTCTTTTGAATGATCGTGAAGGCAATGTGTGAGATAGGGGTAGACTTCAGTGGATCAGCAAACAACAAGCTGAATGTTGTCACTTGCGTCGGGTTAATTTGTGCTTATAAATTTAAAGATGCCAGTGCCACACCAGTCATTCAGCCCATAGCATGTCACTGCAATAATAGCAATCTACGGAAGTCTCACAATTACATCGTAGAAAGAGAAATGTCGTACGTCATAACGGTCCACATCACTGATGAAAACGTGATGCTGTTTAGTCTTTATAAAATCTTTGTTGGGAGGGGTTGCAGCACCCCCACGAATCAGTCACGAGCCGTCACAGCTGTTTTTTGACATGATTTCTGATAATATTTAACTTAACTTTCATGGTGTTAAGTGGTAACTATTAACTATAGTGCCCTGTATTTGACCTGGGTTGGGTTTGTCAGGAAATGATAATCAAAATAGCGCAGGACTGTGAAGCTGAAGAAGAGAAAGGTTTTTGTGCGCACAGTATCGGTTTGGTCAAAAAACGAAATTTATTCGATTTTTGCGAAATTAGTGTCGTGTGCAACAGTCGTAAATAAGGTCGGGATATTTCGCGTAAGGGGAGGGCACTCAGGAGAAATGTCCGAGGTCAGCAGTTGCTCGTTCACAGCGTTTTTTGAAAAACGCACCAGTCCAATGAAAATCGTTTATTGATAATACTCTTTGCGGCTGTAAACGACGTCGCAAGCTCGTTCGACAAATCAACAACGTGCGGCTGATGAGACGCACACCTGCAACAATTCGAAATAACACTTTCGCAGACATATCATGTTTCGGTCATGACCATCAAGGTGATCGGCGTGCACGGCCACTTGTTGTCAATGAACGAACGCTATCTTTTCACTTCACCCAAGTCTTCGATGTGATCTTCGTCGATCTAAAAAACGACAAAACGCGGTGTTTTGACGTCTTCACACCCAACAGCGGCTGTGCTGCCTTGAATCACAGCGGTCGCCAACACCCTAAAGATTATAACTTTAAGCGTCAGCAGAATAGTTAACGTAACGGTTAAACGCAAAAAATTAAATTAGAGGTGACAAAGGGGTAAAGCAACAACTCACCACAAACTTGCCAAAACAATTTTGCGAAGCTTTCCAAAATTGCGCTGCGATCACGGTAACATTACACGCAGGCATAAACCATGGGTAACTACGCATGGTCTACGCATAAATATCCGAATAACCCCACGTCGGCAAATTTCAATTGGTGGGACGTTGTCAACTGCTGCAAACGTCTTACGCATAGCAACGATATTTATTTGTGTCGAAGATTCCAGACTTAAATTCAATCTTGTTGTTTTTCTTAGTATCGAGTTGGAAGCCTTGCACTTACCACCCAAATAAATACATTTAGGATAAAACCAGTAAGTGTCGATTAGTGATAATCAAATTTACAATTAGCCCCCAGCGGAGATTTCACCCATCAAGGTTCGTGCTTCGATGATCTACGTTTTGGATACGTCACCGCATCAAGCGTGACTCATCAAATCAACCGCCAGTATACCATTACCTGTTATAGTTCCTAATGTCCATGATACAATCTGTTATAGTTCTTAATGTCCATGATACAGGCAAAAACAGTATAAGCCATGCACACCGAATCAAAAATGCAGACAGTAACAAGCCCTGCATGGCATGACAAGTCAGACAATGTGAATCTAACTAATGACGTGGATCGGTTGACACTATACAGATAGGCAACAGCTATCGCCTAAACATCATGCTTGACCACGCTGGTGCAGGAGGCGGGGGTGCAAGCGCACCACCCAAAACTTGTGATTCGGTGAAAATCCGGGCAAAATCTGTGGAAATTTGGGCAAAATGTCGCCAAATCGCTGTATGTGCTTTGATTTTACAAAAATGGCACCCAAAATCAAAGTGCAGACCGTTTTTTGGAGGTCATGTTTTTATTTATTTTTTTTCGGGCAAGTTAGGGAAAATTTGGGCAAAAATCCTTCGCACCCCCAAAAATTTACCTGCTCCTACACCCATGCTTTGACCAACATACCTCCTCCCACGTGTCCAAAATCAAATCAATTAGATCATCAGTTACGTCACCCTGTATTATGATTTCGTCATCACCGGAAACTGACGATCCGCACGAAAACTTCTGTGAAAACAACTTGGACGCTTTTTTCAAATTGATATCTGCAAAACAAAAGTTTCCGCGCCCGTGTTATTCAACCAAGAACGGGCTTTGTGTTAATGATTTGGCAGCTCGTTGAGGAAGCCTTTTGTCACTAAGAGCTGGCAGTGAGAAGCGCCGACTCGAATCTCGAATGTCATCATCTTGAACGGCCACACATTTGCAGTATTGCCTGGTGAACTAAAGGCAGGCGCCATATGCTTTCAGTTTCTTTCAAACGCAGTTGCCCGTTGTGGAAACAGATAAATTTCCTGGCGTGTTCTGAAACATGCGATAACTGGTAGTCACGTCTCCAGAGATTCCCACCCGTGGCGAAAACCGCGATCACCTTGCAGGGCTTGACAACAAAGCTTATCAGGCCACGGTCAACCATGCAGTTGCTACCGCTTAAAACACCATTGTTTCTTGAGTACTTTGGCAAATTGCTATTTCTTCCTTGCCAGAAAACTCTGAATTGAAATTAAACGCTACGAGCTTCTAAAAAATTTGTGGTTAACATGCACACGATGAGCTAGGACAGGGGTCACCAACACGGTGCCCGCGGGTCTGTTTTGAAAATAGCATTAAGATGATGAGTAACATCACAATATTAACCTCAACAATCACAACATAATAGGTAAATTCAACTAAATTTTTGTTTCAGAAGTGTGTATCAAACTGGTAGCCGTTCGCGTTACTCGGAACCCAAGGAGTAGCTCTCAGTTACATAAAGGTTGGTAACCGCTGAGCTGGGACATTTGTTCCCACTTTTGACAATACGCGTTGCAGCTCCTAAAATCTATACAAGAGGAGTCATCCTCTAAGCTCAGCTCATGTTCCACGCAGTTGCTCTGCACCACATCGCCCAAACGTTGATCGACCATCTCTACTGTCCCCCATTCTAGTTCCAAGCACTGCAGCCCACCTATCAGAACGCAACAATCAGTTTGTCGTGCACTCGCCTGCGAATTCTACTAAACACTCTCTGCAGAAAGCCAGGAGGTAAACGTGGCAAGGACAAGGCTATCATACATTCACCACAATCCTCCCCGCTAAGTTTAGAGTTCGGTACGACAAACGTTTTTTGTGCCCTCATGAGCGTTTGTCGTGACGAACTCTGAACTTAGCGGGGAGGATTGTGGTGAATGTATGATAGCCTTGTCCTTGCCACGTTTACCTCGACGCTAGGGTCAATCGCCCCCTGTCCAGTTTCTACAGCTTGTAAGAAGGATTCGAATGTAGCTATCCAATATTTGAAAACCGAAGCTGCATTGGAATAGGTTGGCAACACGTCCAAATCTTTCGGCTTGAGCAGCTTATCCATTCTTTAGTGAATTAAATTGTCGTGCGAGTATATCATACATTCACCGCACAGTTCATTTTGCGTTTCGTCCAGTAAATCCAAGGCTGAAGTCACATTTTAGACATACACCCACAAGCCCCAAGACGGCTATTTCTTCCACAAAATGTTCAGATCAGCTTAGTTTACTAGATATACCTGTGAAGATTGCTGAGATATATAACCAGGAACGAACTACTGCTTTACGTAAGGGTTCGCCAGGGCTGAACATCAGCTACGGCACAAGTTATTGGAGATTGAAAGAAATAAAACGCTTGCCAAGTTACCACAGGAAGTCTCCTGCGAAGAAGTACGACGGCCAAATTTCGACAACGTGAGTTATACAAAGCAACTACTTGATGTACGAACCCTCGTGCACAATCGTTTCAAATGAAACCCCCCGAGCCACGAGCTGGTTGCATCTGGTGGCAGGCCATGGGTCGGTTAGATTATAACATAGCCACCGACCGATTTGTAAATTATTCGCCAGGGTATAATACGTCGAATATTAGATTCATCCCAACGGAGTTGTAAAAACGCGAATTTGTACGTACTCAAATGTCTGGATTTCAAAAGCAATATGGTTATGGTGCAACACGATCGACGATTGCAACACTACTGCCATCTTAACTTTTGAGAAAGCTGTATCTCTCCATCCAGCGTACTCACCAAACGTGCCGAGACCTGTTACTCTCGTTACGAACTTTCGCTTTCCTCTCGGTATTCGGGCCAGTCTGACAATATCAGGTTCTTTCTTTTGCTTTGCCTTTACGTTGCCTCGACCTCCGCGCTTCTGACGCTTCTTGTCTCCAGACACGTCATCTACATATTAGTGCAACGACATTCAGCGAGTAAAGCCACTTCCTAAAAATACGAAGCAAGCTTCAGTCCGTTGATCAAAAAAAGAAAAACAATCCTAAAAACACTACTACACTACTTTCGGCCTCATATTGGGGAGTATTGATCAAGAGTTGCAGGGAACAGGCCAACAGTCAAAAATCGTCAGGCTGTCGCAGTGAGGCAGATAACCATCAGTTCATATGTGTAGGAGCAGGCAAATTTTGGTTGGTGCGAAGCAATTTTGTCCGGATTATTCCAAACCTTTCCGAAAAATACTTGGCCTCCAAAAAAAAGTCGGGCGTTATGTGAAAAACCTGTTCATGTCTATTCGGGTGCCATTATTTTCAAATCAAAGCATGTTGGGTGCCATTTTTGCTCAGATTTTCTGGGTATTTCAGAATGTTCTCAGATANTTTGCCTGGATTTTAGAGGATTNTGNCCAGATTTTATGGAATTTTGCCTGGATTTTTAGCAAATCAAAACTTTTTGGGGTACAGTTGCANCCCTACACCCCACCTCCTACACCAGTGCATCAGATGCCTTTAAACTTTTTGGTTGTGTCAATGGTACNTTGCACACTTTATTACGTGACAAGCGAGGATATGTATGGGTTGTAAACTCGGCTGCATGCTCAATTCAAGTAGTGGTTCCAACATGAACGTGAACCATTGCAGAAAGACTTTCTTGTTGGTAAAGATCACTTAGGAATAGACTGTGCTTCAAGAATGGACGAATTTAGTCTCAATAGCAATCCAGGTTTGGAATAAAAACATGAAGAAACAAAACCAGGAAAGCAAGCCATACAGTTCATGTATTGTGAAAAGGAGGGGTAGTAAATCGACTGCTGTTTCAAATGCAAAGCAATTCCACTTGCAGGCTTGTAACAGCACACAACATTTTGAAAAGCAGTTGAAATGATTTCCCAAATTTAGCTTATACTGTATTTTGCAAATATAAGCAAACACAGAATTTTTAAAAAATGAAAAAAAACACAGAATTAAAAAAATGAATGTGTCAATTTTCCCCCACAATCAGTAAAACAAATCTTATTCTCAATCACTTCCAGGAGAAAAAATTCAATGATTTTCTTTCTCAAGTCCAAAGTTGAATGTATTTCTTTATCATGGCTTTTGCCCACAGAAAATTACATATGATTGCTGAATTTCTGATTTTTGCTTACAGCATACTAAAAGTTTTTGTATCACTTCATTTAAAAAGTTTAACTAAACAATGAAAGTGAGAATATACACAGCAACATGAGAAACATACATTATGAATACAAAATTTTGTTGCAAAGTATGTGACCAACCTAAACTGAGTTCAGAAAGATCTATTCCTTCATTTTCAAGTAAATCTGAGTTCTTTTCTCTCCATGCTTTGCAACGCTGGAGCACTGCTTCTGGCATGAACTCACAGTACTCCAGTGGTAAGGTGCATTCTGAAATTGTATAGATTTTGTAATTACATGCAAGTGATACAATGTTTTCCTCAAATAGAAAGACTTCAGGAAAGTTGTTCTTTTCAATAGTTAGACTAATGTTGTCATATTACACCATAAACTAACACAAAAACTATGAACATTTTCATAATTCTGAAACTTAGTCAAATGGGGTGTAAAAAATTGCACAAAGAATACAATAAACTAGGTGAAAATCTGCATTTTCAGAGCCCTTGATTGGCCTTCTAGCATTAGTGGCAGGGTTGTATAGTCAAGAGATCAAATGTCCAACTCCGACTCCTAGCATCCAAAATTTCCATTTAAGGAATATTTGCTAATAATAAAAATTCATTCTGTCAATTTTCCAGAGTCGGATAAAATAATTCGACACTGACTCCTAATGTTCTTTATGAATATGACTCCACCCAAAAACCTCTTGACTCCACAACAGTAACCCTGGTTAATGGTTGGCAAGTTAAGGCCAAAAAATCAATCATTAATTCCCTAGGGTATTAGGCATAAAAGAAAACTGTTAAGGAATGAAGAGGAGAAAACTAGGAATATGTAAACCAATGCTGCAGAGTTGGAAGAATTTTGAGTACAGAGTCAGTGAAATTTCCTGATTCTGATTCCAAATGATTTAAGAATGCTGTGCAAGTTGACAATATGGAAACAATACGTTTGAAAATTGCCCATTGAATTTGTCAAACATTTTCATGCGATTAACTGATATATACATGCAATTAAACAATTTTCTCTGATAGAAAAATTTGATTCTGAATCGACATTGTAGGTAGAAATGTGTATTGGATTGGGTGCAAAATGCATTATGGTGTTTGAAATAACATTGCAACCTCCTCTGACAGATGTCCTTGATGCAGTAATATTGTTAATTTGATCATTATATTTTGTTCAACATCTAATTGAGCACACTGAAACCTGAAAATGTCATCAGCCCTCTGCATTAACAGTTCACAAAAAGGAACATGTCAGGACATTAAGCAAAATAAAAACAAATTTTCAATCAAAATATTGCATAAGTGGTATTTGATCTGTCCTTGAAATGCAATTTTGTCTCAAGAAACTACAAGTTTACCAGCTTAACTGCTCCTCTGTAATACTCTACAGGTTTCAACCATTTGAAACAACATTCACACACTCAAAAATCTTTTTGAATCCACTATGATGAAAACCTTTGTGTTAAAGAATAGGAAATTTTAATTGTTGTTGAAAATTTCTCTTGCACTCACATGTTTTAACAAATCCATGTGTCTCTTAGAATTGCTTAGAAACACACAACATCAATTTTGGAAGGTGGGCCTTCCTCATATGCGCATGACCAAATTTCAACAAAATGCATCTTCACCAACTATAACACTTAAATTCATTTCATGGAATATAGCCAAAGTGTACTGTACACTTTATTGTACTACTGTATATGCTTTTGATTAAAAACATGGTTAAAGCCACTACAGTAGCAATATATTTTTCCAATCATAACTTTTTTACTCTGTATTACCAAGGTGCTTTTGCAACTAAAAATTAATCTAAAACCTGCCAACAACTAGGCTAGCCTTTACTGAAACCAGCTACGCAGCTTTGAAATATACTAACATCAGGGCAATAATAACTATCAGTAAATTTACTTCTAATGATACCCTATAAATTTCGATGCATAAAAGCTTTGCATACAACTTGGTGATTATACTAAGTATGCACAAGTTGCATACTGTTTACTGCTATGTTGTGGAATTATGTCATTCTTTTGCTATATTTGACTTTGGGGGATATTTCTTGCTTTTCAATTTTTTCTTTGCATCTGATGCTTTGCATGCCTTCATTCTCCTCAATAAATAATGGCAAACAAAACTGTTGTCCTGATTTTTGTTACTTTAACAACAATTATAATTTCGTGTATAAATTCGTTGTCAGTGCATGGTAACAAGTAGCCTAGATGTTTTTTAACAACATTTTGCGATTTGGTGCTCAGCTAAAAATTGACCAAATTTTTTTTCCTTTTCTATTTTTTCCATAAAAAGTGTCTCTTTATCAAATTTCCACATACTAGGCTGATCCACATACAAGTGGCCTGAGTGGCCTACAAGTAGAAAACTGTGAAACCATTCTCATAATTTTGTTATTTCCCAAAACTTGTTAAAAATGCTTTTGGCCAAAAGTTCCTATAAAATAAAAGCATAAATGTAACTCAACACTTAAGCATGTCCATGATCAGGTTACAGATATAGTAGTGCAACAGACTAATTGCTATAAAAATACACACCAAAAAACAATCACCTGGACAGTATATCACTTTGACTGGATAAGATATTTTTGAAGTCACTTCTTCAGCTTGTTCCACTTCTGCAGGTCCATTGGTTGGATCATGATGAACATCATCACACATACTGTACTTGCTTTCTTTTATTCAAAACACACAGCCAAATTACTTATACAACTGAAAATACAAAACTACATGCATTATGTGTTCATGATGATTCAAACAGGTCAAGAATATGGCAGAACTATCTTATCAGCAAAGAAACAACAGCACCTTATTTCCATCAGATGTCATTGTCAATACTCCAAATTCAAACAAACACGATGTAGAATGTTATTCTTTTTGCTACACATGTTGTATCGTAGCATTTGCCACCAGGTTTCAAATCAAGCAGATAAATTTATTAGCTCTTCTGGCGATTATTTTATTATTAGCCAACGTTTCGCCCACCTATTCAAGTGGGCTTCCTCAGGGCAATGTTTTTTAACCACATATAACATACAACTTACTAATAACAAGAAACAATGAGCAGTATAACAAATGAGATTGAGCAGTGTGACGCAAACATCGAGGCGTCGTCTATGAAATTCCATGTGGGAACTGTGAACACAGATGGGTCATTCCATGTCAAGTCACCCAATGGGCTAAACCCTACCCTTTTAGAATTTCATGAACTTTGGCATACTTGTTGATTTCGGCCCCCAAACCTCAAATCTAAAATTTTTCGTTGATCGGATGATCAGTTTCCGAGATATGGGGGGTTAATTTTTGAAAAATTTGAGAAAATTAAGGGGGGTGCCCAACTTTAAAACACTATATCTTTTGAACTAGTGGTCCAATCTGGAAAAGTAAGGCATCAATAAAAACGGGAAAAATCCAGGAATTCAAATTTGATACCATTTTTGTATTTTGGGTAAATTTTGGGGTGATAACCTGTTGACCTTTATTTTTACCTTGAAATTGACCTAGTTTAACATTATAAAATCCCGATGACCATTGCCAACGGCATTGGATATCATAGCCCTATTTGTTACCTACAATATATCAAAAGATGGAATACGTAAAATGTTTCGTTTCTGAGTAATAATAAATTGAAATTAGCATGTGTAGACAGTATTGGTTAAGTTCATCAAGCAAATCAAATGCAAACAAGTCTTCTAAATGCCATCATTTCACCATGCGCAACTTTAAGCCAGGGTTATGGCTAAAGTTTGATTTCAGGTCATCACAGAAGGTCAAACTAACATGGCAAAATTATATTCCCATGGTGAAATGACAATGTTAAAAGGTTATGTACCCAATTCAATGTATGCTACCTACACTATATTACAAAATGAAATATGTTTTTTAATGTATAGAAGGTTGTTCACATGTCAGTATCGATGAGTAAGTTAAGTTTTTACACTGATGTCAACCCCTGTCGCCAAAAAAACACTACTAAGCAAACATTTCACTGGTAAGAGAGGAAGATATCAAAATGTTGGCACTGCAAAATAAAATTTAAGTACACTGCATTAAAACAATTTG
>JGI24158J21664_10010777_pt1 | contig 12178 bp, 9 predicted proteins | sample Ectturendosymbi3_FD_21664 | JGI IMG/M metagenome (IMG submission 21664) | reverse complement strand
AAAAAGTAAGAAAGTTGCATTTATTTTCAACGAAAGTTGCATTTATGCGCAGTAAGTTGCACTTATGCGCACATTTAACTGTGAAAGACTTGACACAACCTGTTTTCGTTTGCGCGGACTTGGCCAAAAGCCAAGATTTTATGCACTTCCACCTCTAATTGAGTTTGTGCAGATTCTATTTGCATAAGAGCTGATGGTGCCTACATTGTAGACGAAAAGATACTCTGTAAGATCTTAAAGTGTCTCATTCTTTGCTGAGAAAGGGTTTCTTTCATAGACAGTGAGTTCGGGCACTGTCGCACTTGGCTGGGATTGCAGAACTTCTAGCTTGCAAACCAACTGTTTCGTTATAGACAACATTGAGACACAGCGAATCCGTCATATAGCTCTTTTTCATGCAATCAAAGAGAATAGAACTAAATTGAAATAGTTTTGTAGAATTTTTTTCAAATTACACTTTACATTTTGCGCAATACTTGATAAAAATTGCTGTAAAAAGTTGCACATAAAAATCGAAAAAGTTGCAAAAAGTTGCAATATAAACTTCCTGGAAACAGCTCAAAACATTGAACTACATATATTTTGAGTATTTAGGAAGCTGTTGGAAGCTGTAAAAAAAGTTGCAAAAGTTGCAAAAACTTGCCCTAACGACCAGTGTTATGAAAGTTTGGAAATACGCCAGTGTTTGTTGTTGAATGACGTTAGCGGTTCACACGTAGCTCGCACTTTGTTTTCGACCGGTGTGTAAGTTCAAATTATCTTGTTGCAGAAAGAAAACTAGTTCAGGGTGAAAAGCGTATAATTACATTTAAAATATTTGATGATCAGTTATTAAATACACGAAAAATTCAAACGTATATTCTTTCATTGCTAATACAGCGGCAAATCAAAACAAAACTGAGCAAACAGTTTTTATATAAGTTGAAACAATATAAGTTTGAACTTACCCCAAAACTGTTTGTTCAGTAGTGTTGTGCAAAACCTAGAAAAGCCAATTAACTCCACCATCATTGACATGTAGTTGCATATACTTACAAAAGCGGTGTACATTGTGCATACGCCACTTGTCAAAATGATACTCCATTGAAGTTTGATCGGAGTCACTGCGTTTAGTGCCAGAGCAGGTAGATACACAGAAAATCCCATGTAAACCAACTGAAATGATGATTAAAAGTAAAATATAAAGTAACATATACTGCTTTGATGGAAAACGTTTTTGCTTAAAACGCGTTGGTTGACCACAAGATCATCCATGTTCATTGTGCAATTTGTTCACTTGTCGTTGAGAGAACTATCTTCACAAAAGCAGATCAGTTTTGAACATTGTGCATATTCAAATCTCAGAAAATGTATTTGCCAAAAATTAACAGCATTAACTTTTCAAAGAGCGTTGTTTGGCGTTGGTAAAAACCAAAAAAATGAAACAAGCATTTTATGAACAGATTTCCCTATTGTATTTAAGAAAAATTAAGCTATATTCACAATTTGAAAGTAGGCTGCGATGAGTTTTACAAGTCCTGCTCACGAACAAATTTTAGCCCATTTGGTTATTTGTGTCTGATTTTAAAGGAAAAGAAAAATTGCTTTTTCACAATAAAATAAGGTGCAGTTCAAACCTTATATCATCAGGCCTTACCGTGTTTATAACTTCTATGCCAGATGTAAGTTTTCGAGCAACAGGATGAAACCTCATTTCGAGAAACTGCAAAAAACAAAGCTACAGTGACAATTGTGTTATTGAAAGTTAGTGCGAAAGGAGAACACATCCTTTTACACAACTTTTTTATAGATGGTTTCCTAATAAATAAATATTTTGATCTATGACTTGAACAAAATTCGCCTGTCGTCAAAGAAACACATGTTGAACTATTCATTTATTAATTTTCGTATCCGCTTTTCGTTTCGGGAGGGGTACGGGGCAGTCAGCACCGTACTCCCGCAACGCTCCACAGAGTTTTTCACGAGCAACATTGGAACTACATTCAAGTTAAATTGCTGAAAACACAACTTGTTCTGGTCTTGCCAACTCACTTCGTATATGGTGGATACATTCAGTCTGTATACCAGAGGGATGTAGTACAAGGAAGCAACTGCTGTAGGGATCACCACAGTGAATGCATACCACATCGTGACGAATCCATAAAAGTAAGCTTCGGTGGGCAAGCCAATGACAGTTAAAGCAGATATGAACGTCACTGCGATTGACAAACCCAGAGGCAGCTTCATGAAAAATACGACATGACTTTATTGATATAAAAATGGTATATCATTCACCATGAAGGTTTTCAAATTTTCTATAAATTGCTTCACTAATTGTACTAACCTTATTTAGTTGGACTATTGAGCTGTGTCAACGACGCCTGTCTGTTCGCTTGGTTTACGTACCTTTTCTGATCATTCTTATTTTTTGTTTAAGGTACGATAACATCTTAAACCACGTACTGTATTTCTGTAAATTACATGTTAAACCACTTAGTTTGTTCGGACGAACCAACAAGAATGACGATATGTTGCAGAAGGAATCAAACAAATAATATCTAAACATCGAAGCTAGGAAACCTTTTCACTTTTGTTTTTCACAGTATGAGTCTGTTGGGTCCTATGTGAAAACTTAAGCGATTGATAAAAGCTATAACCTTTGCAAATCTTTGAAGTTAATTTTTCCAAGATTGTAAACGTTCCATTGCTCTTCTTGGCATCTTATCGCCTATTCTTATTTTTAATGTACATTTACTGTTTCTGACAAACGAAATGCAATCCAGCGAAAGAAACGAATGCATTTGACAAGGACTGTGTTGAAAGTGAAGAACATTTTAAAAGAATCTTGGTGATTTTGTGCTAAAAAGTACCTAATAGCTCGGTATACGTAAACGTTACCTATTTTCTTGTACGATATAAGTGCTTCACCGTTTAAATCTCTTTTGTCAAACCAGCACGTAATGCAGTGGTTGAAATATGTCAAGAGCCGTTAAATGAGTGTAAAATTAAGTAAATTATTTGTTAGAATCCGTCTCAATCTTTCAAAATTATTTAACAAGATGATTAAAGCAGCACGAACTTTTATTTATCATTCAAATTTTTGAAATGATGATCTAGTGGAATATCAATTAGTATACAAAGAACGTCTATATATGAAACAACAAACTAAGTCTACTGCACAGATGTGTAGTGAACATGTTTAATACAGCTTGTCCAAAGTGTAAGTGGGATTTAAATTCAAACTGTTTGCAAGCACCCTGCGTAGGCCAATCCATTCACTCCAACTTTACTCGTGTAGTTCCTAAAGTTTTGCTTTGTTTCTTATTCCAGAAAGTAAAGATGTAGCTCATAGTGAAATTCTCAGTAAATAGACATACCGGTGGCATTGTTTTCCCACCAAAATAATAGTTTTCCAATGTCTCCTTTTTACGATCTTTCCATGCAAAGAATATTCCAATCGCAGCAGAAAGAACGAGGGTGCCTGAATCAAAAATATAAAATCGAAAACAATTTAGACTTTAGAGCAGTGGTTTCCAAAGTGGGGATAAATTACCCCCCGGGAGTAATATTCGATTCTTCGGGGGTAACGCGGAACCAAAACCACAATGTTGTTCTGTATTATCAGCGATCACTGCGAAATATTGAGCCAGGGTTCCCACACAGTATTGAAAGTATTGAAAAAGTATTGAATTTTGAAATCAATTTTTAAGACCTTGAAAAAGTATTGGATTTGGCCAAAATGTACATAAAGTGTTGAAAAAGTATAGGAATTCTAAATTCAGCCATTTTTTTATTCAAATTCTGTTCGTCACTGCTGCTGACAATTTTGCGGATGTTTTTTTCATTGTGTTCCATGAATAAAAGTTGGAAAAATGAAGCTAAATGATGGTATTAGTCTTAATTTGGTATTGAAAAGGTATTGAAAAAGTATGAAAAATGTTTTTTTGAAAATGTGTGGGAAACCTGATTGAGGGTAATAAGAATAATCGCTATCTTGATTTGGGTAACGGTTCGAACAAATTTGGCCACCACTCAGAACCGTCGCCAGAAAGTTTTCAATAGGGGGCTTTGTGTTTGTGCGGGGGGGCTTGACATTCTAAAAATTGACAAAAACTCCACTGATTTATAGTGTTTCACGTTTCACTTTGGGGGTGCTTGGAACTTTGTGTGAGGGGCTAAGCCCGTCAAAGCCTCCCCGTGGCGACAGGACTGGAACCACTGCTTTAGAGCATCTGTTCGTACTTCAAGACTTTAGTTGCAAAGATCTAATAATCTCAGAACATCACTGTGACGATTTACAAACTCTTTACCTATCTTTTTATTAAAGGAAAACTTTAATGGAAATTTATTACTTGAGCTTGTGTTTGTACTGCAGATCAGGATTTCTGCTCATAATCGTTTGGAGTAAGGTAAAACAAACAACGTGTCTGACTCATACATAATTTAACCCAAGGCGGAATATTGCATGTTTAAGTCAGAAACGCCTTTACGACATGCAGGAGTTATTAGCTATTTGTTCCAAAGCAGAAAACGCAACATGACACTGGATAGAAATTACTTTATTTGCGAAAATTTAATTTAGGTATCAAACGTGTATTTGAAATGTATTCCAGAATTATCTGCAGCGATATTTTTCAGGCCTATTGCTGACAGTCGAGACAATTCCGCGGTTTGAAACAGGTATTCCCAACCTTTCCTGTGTCTCGCATCCTAAAAAAATAGCATACCCTCTAAACAGTGCTGGAGATCAACCTTTGCACTTATGTTGGGCCAACCAGTATGTTTGCCTCTGGAGACTGTGATAATGAGAGTACCTGTTGTTAGTGAGTCATGGGGTGAGAGAACCTGCTCGTACAAAATTTGAATCCCACCACTGCCTCTAACCCCTACAAAATAAACATCTTACATGAAGATGAAGAAACCACAGTATAGTACAGCTCCGTCCAAACGAAATGTTTTGTTGGGCTACAAATTATGTGACTATTTTCGTGAGGGCCGCACATTGAATGGCATACTTTCATTTTAGCAAACTAAATTTTATAAAGCTACTGAGAGCATTGGAATACTAACTGGAATGGTAACGACTGTATGGTACTTTTAATCGCTCCCAAACTGTAATGTCATAGGCAAATTTAGGAACAAGGGTATAGTGACAAATTAGTTTCGTGCGATGAAACACATGAGTAGAAATTGGAAAACTAGAAGTCAGTTTTCTACCGGGGTGTCAGTGGACACGTGAAAATCCACAAGTGCGTAGTGCATGATAAACAGACACTAAAGACCCTTGCATCGAAAACGTCGGATTTGAGATTATAAAAATAAAGACAGGCTGTCATTCTATTGCTCATAAACAAGAATGAAGACCTTACTGTGCAGCACAAAACCTTCGACTGGGCCGCGGGTTGGACATAGCTGTTACAGTACATCTGAACAACAAATTTCTTTAGCTAATTTTGGAATGAGACGGAAAGAAACGAAACTCATTTCACCAAACTCAAATACGAACAAGCAGTTCTCAAAACTTAATCTTTTCATTAATTGTAGGTACAAATAAAACAATGCCATCAAACTAAAAAGAAACACTTCAAAGCAGCGTTTAAAATTTAGAATTTAAATCTAAAGATTCTTTGTTTCTCTTTCTTGCTCATGAGTTGGTCAGATCGTAGTACGTTTCTGCTGATAGCGTCTGGATATTAGTCTGCGGATTCATCGGTTTTCAGATTTTGTCTTCAATCACGAAAGAACACTAAATTCAGCCTCACACGAGTATTTCGTCGCAAATGAGATAGGAAGGCAAGTGCTTTTTCACAAGTCTCCCTCTGAGAATCCAAAGCATTTCACGGCAGTGATGCCAAGCTGCTGGAAATCCATCCTACACTAATCCCAACCACGAACTATTGCAAGCAAACTTAGTACATCACAATGGGCATTTCCTCCTTAACCCTGCTCAGGTAACCTCTGCCCAGTTTGGGCAAACGGTTCTTCTACTTAAATTAAAAATTAGTTAATGTTCACGTAGAAAGCTGGTTCTTTCAGTAGCTGCATTTTTTTAGACGCTTTTTCCGGCAGTGCTATCGAAATCTGCACAAGTTTTGTAGTTTTCGATGGGGAACAAAAATTTGCCCAAACTGACCCATGATTACCTGAGGTGCAACAAAATCCTTCACAAAAATCCCTCCTAGGGTAACTTTGACCAATTTCGGCAAAAGGAGTTGGTGCATGTACGTTCACTAGCAAGCCATGCCAGCGACCTTTCTCCGAAGCCAGCAAGGGAGTAGATCACGCGAGTGCAAGCCCTGACGACACAGATCAATTTGGCGTGAATGGCTCCTCAGCTCGTGATTTTTATTGAGAAACAGGCAGGAGAATGTAACACCTTCTCTGTCAGAGGAAAGAAATTGGAGCCAGAAAGGGCCTGCATCTTGTGTGTGCACTTGTGATGAAAGGTCAAACCATTTTATTGAGGACATGATGAAGCTTGTGCTTATATTTAATTGAAGTTTCTAGAACTCTGGCTTAGCCAAAACAGGCTTGCTCTTGTTGTGTGTGCACTTGTGGTAAAAGGCCAAAGCATGTCATAGAGCAGTGCTTCTCAACCTTTTTGATGTCACGGCCCACTTTTCGCCGAGACTTTGATTTTGGGCCCACTTCACGAAACATTTGCTTCAGAACTCATGACTAGGCGTAATTATAGTGATGAAACAATCCTCACACTAACTATATCGTCGGGTACGCGTGACCTGAAATCACAACCTTTCCGCTACACTGCAAAATCTAAGAGCGAGTGCGACCGCAGCCGCATCTGTCAGCAAGTCGCACAAAAAATGAAGCTACTGAAGCGTGGAAAGCGCTCCAACAGGTCCTTGCGTATGTAACACGTGGTCACCGCACTTGCCGCGATCAATCTGATTGCCCAACAATTGTCGTAAAGTATTTGCCCATTTTGGGCCAGTTTACCTTATGTTCCTGATTTTCGTAAAAAAATTGCGCATTTTGGACAAGGTTGATTAATGCGGCTGAAAATTGCCATGAAAATAGAAAAATTTCATGTCTCAACCTAATTTACTTTTATTGCAGATAGAACCGCAAGCTTGAAATGAGGTTCTGTTTTAACCTTAAACCGACCACCAATGACGTCTATTGGCGGAATTTTCGGATTTTTCTTTACTTTTTTTTCATTTGTTAAGAGCACTTCCTTGATTTTTATTTGGAAAATTGTTTTTGTTCTTCATCACATAAAAAATTTTCCAAAATCAACACGTTTTTTTTCTGATCGGATGAGCTTGAGAAGACTTGCTAATTGTACAAATACCCGCGCGCGCGTCTAAACCTGACAGTTAGTCCAGTATAAGCGGATAAACAAAATCTGCCCATTTTGGGCAAGGACAACAACGGTGTTTGTGTTTAGAGTTTACCTGAGCAGGGTTAAACGGTGAAGGTTTCGTGGCCATATATTCATTCGTCGATGCACGGGCGTCAGTGGAGATACAATTCATAATTGTAAAAACTACAGTGGCGTACAATCGCAAACATTTCAGCACCGTCACGCATAAGATATTGTAGTTCAATCAATAATAAATTTAAACGTTGTTGTTTGCTAATCTGTTTTGTATTTTGGCAGTGCTGCACTACCAATACCCTGTCGGCTTATGTTGTGCATAAGATTATGATGTTACAGCACATTATATCCTGGATTCTATTTTACTTGAGTTTATACTTCACGCCGGGTCGGCTCTCAAATCCAGGTTTTGCGATTTCCTCACTTCCTGCATGCACCAGTTTAAAATCCCCAGGACTTGGAGAAGAACACCCTAAACCGGCGATCCGATCCCTAAACCGGAAAAGCCGTTGGGGGACCCAAAGAGCTATCGCCCTATGTCTTTGCTGTGGGTCCCCTTCAAGATCCTCGAGAGACTCAACTACGCTCATGTCGAACCAACCATCGACCCACTACTCCCGCAGGAACAAGCGAGCTCGACACCGGAGGTCGACCGTAGATCAGGTCATCCTGCTGACGCACAAATGCGGTATGTCCCTCTCTGTTGCCTGTGAGTGTGGTGCAGAAGCACAAACCGTCGACCATGTTGACTCGAATGTCCAATCCATCGACCTCCCCATGGACTACACGGCCTGACTGTTGTGGTGATGAGACAATTGAATGGCTGCTCAACACCTGTCCCGAGATCTAGTGCGGCCAAGCAGTGGATTGAAAGAACTGGCTCAAACGACGACGAACACATTATTTCCACGTTCCACAGTGTATAAATTTTTTAAGGCTGACCTAGCCCCACCTCAAACCTCACCGTTTGGAACCGCTGGGTTAAACGCTTAAATTCATTTACATATAATTTTGATATATGGCCAAATTGAAGTTTTGCACCCGCTGAAAGGTTATACCGCACCGCAAGGGGGGGCAGCACTCTTGGTTCAGCGTTTGCCTAAAAAAACAAAAACATTCATAACAACATTCATAACTGGATTAGGTGACTGATCGAGTCGGTTGAGCAACTTTTGTATGTTTCATTGTCGTGTTGCAAAATGTTTCCTCACTTCTTTTAGAGTCAGGAAATCCATCACTCCATTGATCGTGCCACCTGTACAGCAAAACTCCTTCAACAAACCCCTTAATGTACTTTACATTGTACAGGAAGAGTATCTATAGCAGTAGTTCCCAAAGTGTAGGTCGCGACCCAAATAAGGGTCGCGAAGGTAAAAAGTGGGTCGCGGCAAGGCGATCCAGTCTAAACCCGGTTGCGTATTTTCAACATTGCCGCTGTTTGTCTGTGTCTGACTGTAGTGAAGGTTCTTGTGAAAATGTAGACTGCTGGCATTGAAATCAAACATAGCAACTTGCTGCCAACAATCATCCAAAATTTCAGTATTTTTTCATACGTTGTTTGAGGCTTGGGTCGCGTGGTATTCACCAAACTCAGATTGGGGTCGCGCTCAAACACATTGGGAACCGGTTACCCATAGGAAGCGTTTAGGTAAACATTTTAATGTTCACGATTAGGCGTTTGGACATACAGTATTCTTTTAAATTTGTTATTTACAACAAAAATATTCTACAGCTGGCCACTGATTTTTACGTGATGGAAATTTAAATTTGAAGATCAAGCCCCAGTATTTGGCCGGCACTAAACTTTGTGTGTGTATAATGAGGAGAATGAGGTTCACCGATTGTTATGCAATCACAATCACACGTTTTCCGTAATAGGTCAATATTAGTCCCAAGTTTGCTTTACGATTTGTGTTGAACAATTAAGATATAAATTATTATTAGCTTATTTGATAACTGTGTTGCAGTCTTGTTTTATTATAGATTAATTTTATTGAGTAAATGGTTACCTGCGGAGTAAACATGTTATTTTTGTTTTTCTAAAACATTTGAATAAATCATAATCTAAATTCGCTTAAACTTCTTTATCAAAACTTTAATATTTTAAACAGTGCACCACATATTTCAGTTATTTTTGTACTTATGACCAGACACGAAATCACAAAAACAACGACTAAAGATTTGTAAGAGGAAATGGAATGGCAGTTATGCGTGAAAATGTTTAGTAACATGTCAATTGAAAACTCGAGGGTTGCTACAAGTTTCCGAGGAATCGGCCGACCGGCATCTCCCTTCATAACTTCTTGATGATTTGGACAAGTACATATTTACACATAACCGGGTAAGTGATGCAGTTGATTGAGCACGCGCAATCGAACCTGGTAGGCTGGATTGAGTCACGCCGACGACATGAAGAAACGGTATGCGCAGGGGTGTAGTCCTAAAAAAAGAGGTGTTGGAACGCCGTTCCCACACCAAATAAAAAGTAATACTGCATCAAATAGTTCGATCAATGTGAGCATTCGCCTAAAAGAATTTCCACACTGGATCTTCCTGTGTCACTGTAGACTTTTGGCTAGCAGCGCGAATCTGCGTGTCGCTAGCATATCTGCGAGATCGCAGCCATGTTTTAATGTAATCGTTTGGATCCCACATTGTTAACGGAAGTCAACAGTTTAATGAACATTAGGTTTGCTGACATTCTGTATGAGAAGCCTTGATCTAATGTCAGAAAGTATCAAGTTCATGCTGCTAAATACTCTCTCACACTCTGAAGAGCTGCAAGCAGTTACTTTTGCACAATTCAACAACGGCTTGAGATCCTTTGGCAGACACTTTCCACCGTTGTCTAGATAATCTTGAAACGCTGTGATTGCTTTCAAAAAGTTAAGCTGGAATTTCTCAGAAAGTGACCGGATTTCGTTTCTACCATAAAATGGCGGTATAATGCTTGGCCAACTGTCCACTTTCAATGCACTCAGCTCGGAGATAATTGTGTTTGTAATCGGAGACATCATTCTGGCTCTTATTCTGTCAACTAAACTTGTAAGAAATTGTTCATAGCGAATGGTTATCATTCTTCGGTTGTCTGTCAATTTCACTGATTTAAATTTCATCTCTTCAAGTGCCTGCGCCACTTCTAAATATTTTTCAACTTTCCTTTCTTTCATGGATTCTGTGTAGCTGATAGAACGACGAATCGACTCATCGGCATACACCAACGTTGTGTCGCGTTTTTGCAATGCCTTTGAGGTAATTGCTAGCTCTTCTAGTACATTTCTAGTACATCATACCTGAATGCCAAGTCCTGAAAAAACTGTTTTGAAGCCATTCACTGGAGCAGACCATGAAACTTTGATTGCTCACGTTTGGACCGAGTCCCATCGTTCCTACCGGTATCAAAATGATGGCAGAGGGCTTCAAAATCATTCCATGCAGCTGACACGGTTTTGAATGAACTGGCCACCCAACGCGTGTCAAGACACTTCCCAATTTTCAGTCTCTTTCCCAAGTCCTCTCGAAAGTTTTTCCAACTATCTCTGATTGTTTGGGGACTGGCTGTACAGAGAGTATGAATTGCCCATGAACGCTTGAAAGTGGTTACAGGTGGCGGAACCGGGGGGGCCGCATGGGCCTGGACCCCCACTTTTTTACCTAGATATCGTAAGTTTAAGTGACATAATTAGTATTGGGTCCAGTGATAAAGTAAATCGTTCAATGAAAAAAATGTTGCAGAATTTTGGCAGTTTGTCGATATTATTTCTAACATACTATTTGTGATTTGGCAGGATTTCGTAATTGTTTGGCAGAATACACCGTGCGCAGTCTGTCACCCTGCTGCGGATTGCTCACCACATTGGTGTTGTTGAACAGTGTTGCCAGACAGTGTAATACAACACAATTTTTAAAAAAATGGTGTCATTTTACATGCTTGTGCGCAAGGGCGTCGGAAGGAGTTTTTCCATGGGGGGCCACTAGTGGATTTTTCCAAAAGTTTTTCTACGGGGGCGAAAAGTGGTGAAATTTGGGTTTTACCACTCGAAATTAAGAAAACAGCATTTTTTGCTGAAATTTGAAATTCCTGCCCCTCTTCCGACACCCATATCCTTGTGTGCAGGAAATGTTTGTGCCACACCATTAAAAAAATTGGGTAATTTGAAGCGTTTCAACACAATTCCAATTTCAAATAGTGAAATTTTACTGAATCCTATACGCAAAATTAAATATTTGATAGATCAATATCACTTGTGTTTTTGTTTTTGCATTGGCAACGTTAAATAGCTATATTTCTGCATTGGCAACACAGTTGGCATCCTTACGGACAATTTGCTAGTTGCTACGTATGTTTTGTCTTGTCTTTGCATTCCGGTATCTAAAGCAGTTGTAGAATGAGTATTCAGTCATGATACTTCTGTGTTCAAGATGAGGAAAAGTTGTGATTTTGAATGTGATTAAGACAGGTATCAATGCTGTGTCATTTTTGCCTGTTTTTTAAAGCTGTGTTCTTGGTTTGTTTAACAGCCCAGTGGCTACTCCAGCATACGGGCTCCTCGGGCTTAGCCCGAGTTTTCGATTACGACTACATCGGAGAACGCAAGCTTGCATACTTTTTATGTTTGTTCCACCACCCACGGTCCCACTTAACTAAGTTTTTACCCCGGCTCTTTTCATTTGGCCTTGCCACTGTTCTATATTTTCGTTCCATGTCTGGCCTTTCACGTTCATGTTGCAGGTGACCTGAATAAAACAATATCGTTCGTAATAGCAGTGGTGGGTTTAAGGTTGGGGGGGCCCGAGGCAAGACTAAAAAGGGGGGCCCCTCTGATGACGTCATCATACTCAGCCAACCGTGATAAGCAC
>JGI24158J21664_10010776_pt1 | contig 12179 bp, 4 predicted proteins | sample Ectturendosymbi3_FD_21664 | JGI IMG/M metagenome (IMG submission 21664) | reverse complement strand
AACGAGAAATCTTGTGTAAAATCATAAACTGTTCGAAATTTTTTGGAAAATTTAAACTTCATTTGAAGGAACATGATTAAAGTACCAGCTCAAAGAGAGTGGCTCTAGCCTAGGTCTGCTACCATGACACGGTTTGAATAAAATGCTAAACTTTGTCTTGTTAACAATAGTGCGTCATTAGTCGAGCGGAATGTTCCAAGCTTAGTGTGCGAGTGGTGCTGGGTTCGACTCTTGCGTTTGCAGCTTTGATGTCAGTGATTTGGTTATGCGTCATACTTTTGATGGAACCGGTTTAATTCTTTTGTGTTCGTGTTTACGCTTTAGGGTTTGGTTTCACTAAACCGAAGTGAATGTTTTCTATGTATCAATAAGGACAACTGAGAATTGCGAGTTTGATAAGATTAGGACTGCTGGAGTGACTGGAAACGCCACTATATTTTAAAACAGCCAGGGCGACAATCCCATATGTTCAACCAGAGATGAAATTTCGCAGCCCTCTCGGCCAATCTCACCACGAGCCGCCACTGGTTACCACATTGAGTAATATCAGCAGGAGCGGGTTGAAATTTTTTGTCTGTTGCCATCCCGCCCGCACTTGCAGGAATTTGAGAAATCTTTACCGCTCCCGCCTCAGCACCCGCAGACTTCTAATCCACGCCCAACCCAGTCCTGTCACCACGGGGGATACTTGGTTTTGAAGCTTGAGTCAATGCCGGATCAAATCAAATTGAAGTTTCCTCTATGTTTTTTCTAGAAATTATTGCACTGCCAAACGAGCTAAGAATGGCACCAAACGAGTTAAAAAGTGGTGGCTAATGTTGCTTCAGCAGGTTTGTTACCAGGTTATTTAAATCTAAGTTTTGCTTGAAAGCAGGTTTTTAGCTTTCACTTCTTGTGACTCAGCTTTGACTCGACTCGACGAACTCATAACTGAAGTCTGACTCGAACAAATTTTAGATAACTTTGACACGAAGGGTTTACGACACGACTAGCGACTCGACAAATATGACTCTGGCGTACTACTGACTCCAGGTGTTTTAAATCATCCAACCACGTTATGGACTACTTGCCATTTGTATGGTTTCCACTAAACTCTGCATAATGTAATAATGATGAGTTTATCTGGACTGCGCCTTGGTGTTTTGCATTCATGGGCGTATAGTGGATATAACTTTTCGCATTACCACTTGCCGTTTCCTGCTTGCTATTGTATTCCGTACGTGAGGTTTGGTTTGTATCAACTTGTTATTCGCGTCATGGGAATTCGTCTGTTCTAACTCCCGACTAAAACTGCCTGACATTTTATGTTGCCAAGCCAAAGCAAGGCGTTTGGCTGTCACCACTTGATAGTTCGTTTCACAGATTTCCTGGTGCACAAATCTTTATTTACAAAAGGCTTTTGATTAGCAGGAGCAGAAATAGCTTCAAGATGGCGCAACAGCAGAAACAGCCAACGTGGTCCGTGCACTAGCGATAGGGGGAAGTTGTGCATGACGTGATGATGAGGGCGAACGAATAGGTTGAGATCATCAAAATGAATTTAACAAGTTTAAAACTCGCATTGTCTTTGCTTTGAATGTCAAAAAATGTAATGAAGAAAATTTGTAATTTACTAATTGGACTCAAGTAATATTATTTTGTAGCGTCATTCATCAAACTACAATACCATTTTTTTGATAGAAAAGTTCTTGTCAACTTTAACAATGTATGAGGTAAGCATTTGGTATAAATTCGTTGTAGTCCAAAATATACGTTTAAATTAATCAATATTGCAAATTTTGGATGCGTTTTCAAATGAAAAGGTAAAATTTAATATGTAGAATTTTAATCACACTGTAATCGAACAAGTTATTATTATAATTTTTGTAAACTGTGTGCAAGTTTTTTTGTTATATCGTACTTCACAAAAATCCGCATCAACCGTTGTGCGTGATTGTTTCTATAACAACTATATCAGCTATTCTGGTGTCGGCCCTACGGAGCTAGTGTTTTTGAAGGTTTCCTTTCAATTTTGAAGCGTTTTTATCCATCAAAGCGCTTGTTTTAACATGTTTGACGATGAAGAGGGAGAAGATGGGCCTAAGAGCTCATTTACAACTTATCTTGCTGAAGGTGACAAGCTGTATAATGCAAGCGAATACCAGAAAGCATTGGAAAGTTACAGTACGGTGAGTAGTTAGTTTGAGAACAAATGCAAGATCTACTCTNTTTTTGTTTATTTTACGTTTTTGGCTCGGATCCATGGTTCACATCGTAGGGAATAGTAAACGAAAATTTCAACACACAAATTTGTGAACATAGTAAATGTTGGAGAAGGTGGTAATTGGTATGTGCAACCAATCCTTATGAACCATCACTGAGATAACTCAAGAGCATTTAGGCCTGCTGCATTTGCTGATCATGATAAAGATGCATTAAATAGTGGGACAAAAATGAAGACTCGTTCATCTGTTCATAACAACCACAATATAATGCACTGTATTAATAACATACTCATACTGCTGAGCTTGTTGACATAACTTCATGCAAGTATAGTAGTATGTGGTGATTTTGTTTGCTGTTCCTTGTTGAACTCATTACCACTGAGTCAAAAATATTTGAATAGAATATATCAGGTTGATTAATAATTGCTTTTTGATGATAAGGTTCTTATCATCTGAAATGTAGTTGTCTGTTATAATCAAAAATATTTCTTTGTTATGTGATGATTTGATCAGAAAGATTGCTAAAGTATGTCATAATCTTATTTATTAAATGATACGTTAGTGTTAACATACAGTACTCAGGCTCACGAATGAAAATGATAAACGAACAACTACTATGCAGTACCAATCCAATCTATCCTGCTGTTGAACTAATAAGTCTTCACAGACAAGCAATGATTTTTTGGGATAAAACAGGGTGTTACTTGTATCAAACTCTTCATTTTGAAATGATATAATGTGGCATTCACTGGAGTGTGGCAAAATATTGTGATATTGGATTTTATTCAAATAAACTCAAACAAATCATTTAAACTTTATATGTGTGGCTCAATAAAATAACAGATATTATATGAGATTCACTTTTGTGTTTCTAACTTTGTTAAATTTGTTATGCATCTATTTTGTTAGACTTAGTTTTTAATAATGAATTTGTAATAGCATATTTAATGTTTCTTGTAATGCCAGATATATATTTAAAGGGAATGTATATTCGTTTTTTTGTATAAGTTAAATACCTTGGTGGCATGTGGCATAAATTACGTATGACTAAAGGATGACAATCACATTAAGAAACAAGTGAAATTGATTTGTAGCAAACAAGCTCAGAGGCACCTTTGCTTCGTGTTCGACTATAGTAGAAATACTTTGTTATGCCACATATTGTGGAACAAGCATAAAATCTAATATTACATGACTGTGCATAGCCTATTAGAAAACCTCTCAGATTTTGTATTACATAGCCAAAAACACAAGTGTTTGTTAACATCAAGTTACCTATCATATTTAACTGATTGCAAGCCACCTTTTATTGTAACTACTCTTGACTGTATGCCACATGAAATGCTGTCAAAAAATTAATGTAAGCTGCAATTAAACATGGGATAGCCCTGTTAGCTTCTGCAATATTGCTCATACAGCATTATCTCAAAACAACAGATTATGAAGCTGTGCGAAGTCATGTCAGCCATGCCTATGTAAAGGCGTAACTGGTCTAACATTGCACTTAAATCTGTTGTCCTATTTTGTCACATAATCAAAGAAAAGGCAAATGGGAGTTTTTAAATAAAGTGTACCAAAATAAAAGAGTGTCAGATAAAACATCAGGAAAAATGGGAGCCACCCTTGATTTTAAACTGTCCTTGATTGTAAGCCAAACAAGAAAAACAAACAATGTAAGCCTCTGCTTGCAATTGGTTAAATTTATTTATTTATTTGTTTGTGAGCAGACACNAAGCCCATTATAAGCACNCATACTCTGCATAACGCAAGTTGATAAAACAGACAAAACAGAACGTTTTACAAGACATTGGAGCCGGCATATTCACAGAGTTACAGACACTTTTTGGAACTGCGTTGAAGGCAGAACCATAGGGTTACAGACACATTCTTATCACTTTTGTTAGCTAACACGTAACACTTGTTACAACACTACTGCAGGTTAGGGTTCCAATCCCTAAACTGGTTGAGTCCAGATAAAATGCAAATGCGTGTGACATGACACGCAATCAATCAAACACACACTGCAATGTTTGAGCACTCATTCACAAAGTAAAATGCAATTGTAGTGTTCAAGGAATAGGGACGAATACAAACAATCTGACTGCATTAAAGTATGCAAATATGGTGTTTCATCAAGAATGGTAATGCCTAGAAACAGTTTGCATGTTAGAAACAGTTTGCATGCATTTGCTAAGGCTAGAAACAGTTTGCATGCATTTGGTCAGGCTAGAAACAGTTTGCATTTGGTCAGTGATTTGCATTTTCATCCAATGTTTTTATCCATTTAAATGTCTGTTGCTTGTTTAAATGCTTGCTGTTTTTCACAAAGTTTATTGTATTGCTTCTGGATGCTGATGAGGTAATGCAGTAGCTTCTGGTGCATTGTTTCTGTGCTTGTTTGTTTTATAATTGCCTATTTGCACCCACTAACACCTTCCTGTTATGTGTTATGGCAAAGCATTTTTCCATTTTTGTATACCTTTATTAGCCCCTAGGATATGGACCATGAGTCTGAGCGAAACACACAAACATAAATGTAAATTTCAGAAGTGTGATCTGCATTCAAGTTTTATCATGAATGAAGATGACTTTGCTCTAAAATTTTTGCTTTTGTCATTTACATAAGTCTAAAAAAGTACATAGCAAGACATATATTGATAAAAATCATGGCCAGAGAAAGTGAGTTCAAAAAGATATCATCTTAGATTTTTCAGTAACAATTTGCATCAACATCACTACCAGATGATACAAACTTTAGTCAGCTTGCAAGTCATACTCGTATAGCTCTTGCATCATAAGAAGGCATGTTACATTTTGCTTTGCATGATTTTTAGCAATATTATTAAAATTTATAAATTAGTATTATTGCATATGTTAAATCATTTGTTTTTGTATCAAACATCATGGATTTATGNTTGTGATGTACAATGCAATTGGACTCATGTTGCAGGCTTTCCACCAGAAAAATATCACTGGATAGACTTGTATGCTTGTTTTGGAGGNTTTTTTANTATACAATAAATATAAAATGGCTCTGTTAGGGTGACTAAAGCTTGAGTTTGAGGTAGAGACTTAGCTCACCAGATGTCTCGCTTGGTGATGAGCCTGTCATCTTGTCAAACCTTTTCTTATTGAAAAATGGTTTATAGCTTGTTGGATTTGCAGAATTACATTTCTCAAGTCCAAATTCAGCTTAGATCTTATGGGTGACAGTAAAGTTTTTTAAGTTACATGGTTTGTCATCATTAAGAATATTTCTGGTTGTCATTGCCAAATAAAAAAATGCTAGCTAACTTAATCAAACCTTTGCTTTGATCTTAGTAAACATTTTCCAAGCTGCTGTTCAACCCTTTTGACCAAATTGATATTCATTCCATCTTTTAATCCTGTTATGGCCCTAATGCTACTTTTATTATTGAATGTAACCAACGTTGAGATAAATCTACATAACTTTTAACCTAAAATCTTGAAAGTTTGCACATGCATCATGCACATTTAACATGTGGATAATGAAACATGATGCAAAATGTTAAACTTTATTGTTAAAAGTTTAACGGCTTCATTTTTGCTTGATTGCCTACAATTTTATGATTTTACAAATGTATTCCTGTGTGCTAGTTATAGCTTTAAAATTGGTAAATAACATCCAATGTACAGCCCAGAGTATAAGTCAGATGTGAAGTATTGATAATAACAATAGCTAATTTATATGTCTTGCACATCTAGACGAATTTTTTGAAAGAAAAAATATGAACTAACTTTGTATTACCATTTTTAGTAGGAAGAAAATTAGTGTATAACAGTAATGCTGTGTTTCTAACAACAGTGTTTAGTGCAATTATCTATTGTGGATCTGTCAAACTATACTTGTATGTTCAAGCCATGTTAGTCAAGTGTTTCATTATATATATAGTTGTTTTATGAAATAATATAATAATAATATGGTCAGTTGGTTCTATTGAACATGTTTCAGTACAGAATATGCTGTTTATGTTCAGTGCAAATGCTGTTAATGTGTGCATTTGATTAACAAGTTAGATTGACATGAAAAACAATAACTAATTTTAAACTTTTTAAATTTTACACCAGTGACTAATTGCTCACTCAAGAAACAATTGCATATAATTACAGTAAAAATACTACTTTTAGCCATTCCATGTAGATTTAACTAAATACCATGGTACTTCTACATGGTTATTGCCACTTTGAGCAACTTAAATGCTTTTTTATAGAGTTGACAGATATGCATGCTATACTGTGACTAATGTTGCATATTTTATCAAACCATCATGGATAAAATATGTGGATGCTCTTTTGAATGCTAATGCTCATCACTTAATCTACCCCTTGTAATTATTTTTTCAAAACAAGTTTGCTTTTAAGTGGTGTCAATTTTTAACTTTTTTATTTCTTGAACAATAGTTGCATACACTGCAGCAGTAAAACATATACTATATTCTTTGATTAGTTTCTTTCATGACCAAATCTAAACCAAACTTGTTTTCACTCAAATCTTTAAAAGTGTTAGTATCAGTCAAATAAATTTGGTTTGTAAATAGCATGTTATTTTTGTCATTATTTTGGCATATGTTTTATGCAGGCACTAGAAATAGAGCCCAACAACACCACTGGGCTTGTTGCCAGATCAAAATGTTATCTTCAGATTGGAGATGCTCTTTTAGCACTTCAAGATGCTGAAGCTTCTTTATCAGAAAATAAAAATTTTCACAAGGTTTGTGCTTCTTTAGTCTTTAACTTGCAGTTTGTTAACTTGTACTGTTTATAAGATGTCTAAATATTGTTGTTTGAAATTAAGCTACCCACATCATATCCATAAAGTACATGCCATTTTTATATGGTGATTGTTGTTAAACTTTTGATCCTCTTGTTTCTTGCATTAGATGTTCTGAATTCTTGTCACTTTTTATTTTAGGGCCTATACCAAAAGGCTGAAGCTCTATATCAAATGGGAGATTTTGAATATGCACTTGTATTTTATCACCGTGGACACAAATTAAGACCTGAATTACAAGAATTTAGACTTGGAATTCAGAAAGCACAAGAAGCTATTGACAACTGTGTGGGAAGTAAGCTTAGATATAAAAATAGTCTGAGATTGAAATGTTAGATATAATGCAGCTTGTTGATTTTTGACCATCTTCCTTGTCTTTTAAATAAACATTAACAGAACACAGAAATAAACAAAGTTTGTTGTTTTGTGATTTTGATTGCCAGAGGGAAAACGTTTTACTATTATTTGTAGAATTTCCATAAAATCTTAAGAAATTTCAAATGTTTGAAATACTAAAAAGTATTCAAACAATTTTTATTTTTTTCTTATTTTTGCAAAACTCCTAATCTTAGAAAGTAACATTGATTTCTAAAGCAGAAAATCGAAGCCTATGTATCTTTGCATACACCTGAAAATGCCATAAAATAACTTATTTTCAAGTCAGATATACATTATTGTCATTGATGCACATATATTAGTTCATATTNAATGCTCTGCTTCTCATCTTGAATACAGTCAACATTTTGCAGTATTAANCAATTAAAATGCTTAGGCAAAANNAAAACAGACTTGACATTTTGGCATAGTGAAGGGCATCTTTCTTTTTCAGAGGTTTTGTGAACAAAGATTAATAAAATCTGTTACGAGTTTAGCCATAAAAATCAAATGTGAAAAAGCATAAAGTGTTTGGAGTTAAAAAACTGTAAGTCTGAAAGAGTTTTTGAGCACAAACCACTTAATTTTTATCTTTTGCTACTTTTACTGCCAGGATATCCTATTTAGCTAATAGGCATTTCATATTAGTTGTGAAATACTTTCATGTTTGTAAATGTTTTGCTCATTCACAGCTAAGTTGCCAACTATAATCTTTGCTCTGGCTGTTGCACAACATTGTGAATTTTGCGGCTGCCCTTGCATAGGTTCAGCTAAGGCTATGTTTTTTTTAATGTTTGACTTTGGTGACTGTTAAGACATTTTGAGAGACTTCAACTACTTAATCTGAATACCATGGTGGTAATAAAATGAGGTTTTAGTGTATTTTGGTGGTGGTCATGCAGAGAGGTTCTAACATATGTTGAGAGGTTGTTGGAAAAATTTAAGAGAACATTTTGGTCACTTGGAATGCCTTAAAAAACACTGATTAAGGCAATTGCAAAATATCATAGGGCCTATTAACAAAAGGTTTCACATAGTTTGGAAAATATCTTATTTTGAAATAAAGCATGTTTTTTATATATACTATAGTGCAGAATTCATCAGATCTGCACAGCATATTTTGCCAATGACAATTTAAAGTTTGACCATTTGTGTACTATGTCTCAGTTTTTTATGCTTTTCTTAATATCCTTTGTTCATGTTTTTTATTCTTGTTCAATTTTAAAAATCTTATTGCAATCATCAACAAAAAAATATTTTACCCGGTGCTGGCTGCTTTCTAAAAATGTTATCTTTGCAATAGAAGGAGTCTTATGATTCTAAGTCTATTTTGATGCTTTAGAGAATCTGCTGCACTTAGTGGTGCTCATCACAAGAACAGAGTCCTATGCATGACAATAAAATACTGTACAATCAGTGATAGTGATGCACTTTGGCTGTTGGGAAATTGTGATGCCCTTTAGTCATCATTATCTCCAGGTCCCCTACTGGCAGGAGTGGTGATGCCTGACAATGCACAACTTATAGAGCAAATAGTATCTTTAAAGTGCAGATTGAGCTCTTCATCCATGCAAGGCAATGAGTCTAGGTATGGAACACCAAAAGGCTAGTGGGAAACATTTCTCCACTCTGGCAGCCCTTGCGGCAAACCTGGCCCCAATGTATTGGCCATGCCTCTGCCTGGGGCTCTCCAGGAGGTGCAACCTGTAGTCTACTGATGAGTGGGGAACTCTGAATACACTCCTTGCCAAGATTCTCTATAGAATTTCTCAAAACCTTCTCTTGTAGCTGTTCTGCCATCACACAAAATTCAGTTACTGCGCTCATGATTATGAAGTACATGTTTTCACTTAAAAAAGTATTCTCACAGGAAATGAATCACACTTATATTGCACTGTACAATGCTAGACATACTTTTCCATGTCTGTGTGTTCCTTCCCAGAAATAACTTCACATCCATTAGAGCAGGGGTTCCCAACCTGGGGTACATGTACCACTAAAGGTATATTTGCTTATCTGAAGGGCCACATTTAAGTTTAGCAATAGAAGGGAAAATATATTTATATATTATTTACTCCAAATATTTATAATCTATCAGTGAATCTTATTTTCAGAAATCATGTGCTTTTTGTTAAATATATTAACCTTTTGACATAAAAACAAAGTATGACTTTATAGTTCTAAAAATCAAAGTTCTATTAAAAATTCGGTGGATTTTTGTTATTTCACTCAGCCCTATTGTTATGAGAAGTTTTAGGGGTACATGGTCAGAGAAAGGTTGGGAACACCTGGATTAGAGCAATGGCTCCCAACCAGTGGTGCAAGAAGCATCTGTCTTATTGACAGAACACAGGAAATCGATCTATTTAATACCCTACTGTGGATTTTTCGTTTTCTTTTGCAATAAATTATAGGCAAAAATATGAGGTTTGTTCAAACCTATGTGACACGATACTAATTGTTAATGTAAACATTAACTGCAATCAATTTTTATATTACATGCTTATAGTAGTTTTACTTGAATGAATGACATTGTTTTGTAACATCCTTTCGTGTTCATATGATTGATTTTGTTTAGGTATTAAAATATTAAATTCCTTTCTAAATGTTTGAAAACTAGTTCCTGATTATAAATTGTACGGGTTGCAAGATGAGAACAATTTTTCAGGGGTGCAGGAGTAAAAACGGTTGGGAACACCTACATTATAGAATACATTTTAACATGTATAAGGTATTTTGTAGTTTGAAGGTTAACTTTTTGCCTGTACGGTTATTTGAATACTCTTTTGACTTGACATTGTACCATATCAGCTCTTAGTCTTTTTTCAAGTTTGAGATTGTTGATTATTAGTTTTCTAAATGTGATTAGACTTGGTTTGCCTTCAGTCTGGACAACTAGATTGTCAAGAAACTGTTTACATCGCATTATTATCAATGTATGTTAATTTTGTTTATATATATTTTCAATCACTTGCATTAGGTCCTTCATCAGTCAAACTGAAAAATAAAGGAGATTTGTCATTTTTTAATAAAATGGATGAGGGAAAAGGAAAATCCAAACCGAGAGGACAGTACAGGTGAGCATGCATGAAGTTGCAACTCAAAAAATTCACTCAACGTTTTGCTGTGTTCAGGGATTTTAATGGCGTTCGGGCTCTAATTTAGGGTTACCATTCCTGAGTACTGGTAAGCAGAGTTTGCGACGCATTCCCGACAGTCACAGTAACCACCTGTCACGACACTCAACAACACATTTTGGCGTTATAGATTGTTCTAGCTGGTAGCTAAAATGAAGTAAGTATTTATATAACCAAACGTAATGAATCAGCATCCACACTCCTTCTAGGAACATATTTCACAATAATTAATTAATCACTGACACTATACTGCATTGGAAACCAATTAACTTTAACAAAATTTAAGCCATGTTCGGAATTTCATCACCGACCCGAGACTTAAATGACAAAAATCACGTATCAGATAGTCTGACATGACAATGCCTTCGTTTTAGCACACGAAAGTAGAAGTAATGAAAAGCTCCTTAATCAACAACAGAATGCAGATTATGCAGCAATACTTGCATTTTATCTGCACTAACTTCTCCCTCCTTACTTGCTCATGAACGTTATCTTGCTGCCTTAAAATAGATTAGAAACATGCAGTTATAGAACGAATGTCGCAGACAATTCTAAGAAGCAATAGTAGCAAAGTTTTGCAAAACTATAACGCTACAACATCTACATTCCTACAAGTATGAAGGTGGAAGGTAACCTGGTAGTAGGAACTTTAACACCTTCAGTGTGTAGAGTTTTCTTTAAAGTTTTGCGCGGAGTGCGGCGCTGGTTTTAGACCGTTTTGACTTTTTACTCTAAGCATACTCGGCACTGAAGTTAAATTCGGGTTTTATGCAGAGATGAAAGTAGGCCGGAACGGCCCGGAACGCCGTTCCCGTAAAAGAATTATTGCCGGTACGGCGTTCCGGTTAGAATTTCTAGTAGGTTGGTGTTATGACGCTGACGCAACAATTGGTGGTACCTGAACTTTACTAGAAACAGCTTTTACATCTTATTTCCTGAGCAAGGTATTATATCAGTTCAAAGCAAATCATTTCTAGCCGTCTCAACGTTCGTTTCAAAGGAACTTGTTCACTCCCTAGCCGAGCACTTTTAAATACAGGTAAATAACCTAAATAACTTAAACTCTAATTTTCTGAAAATTCCCAAAAAGCATTGCGGCCCGCACAAAATGCCTTCGCGGGCCACATGCGGCCCGAGTCTTTGAGCCTCTGATCTAGATCTTTCGATAAGCTCAAGAAAAAATTGTAAGTCGCCCTCGATTGTCCTTGATTGCAAGCGGCGGTTTACAATCGAATAAATACAGCGTACACTTTTTCAGGTTTATTGCCGAATTTTAGCTGGGCAACATGCTCAGAAAGCGTTCTGCCAAAATTGATAATGATTTTTGGTGTTACTGCGCAGTGGCGCACCTGAGAAGGAATAATGTGCAGCGCTGCCCTTTTCATTAGTTTCTTTGTGACTGTTTTTGCTCGGATATCGAGGGAGTTCAGAATAAAGTAACATGTTTATGAGTTGAAACAACTTACTCAGTGAATGTAGCGAGTACGTGTAGACTCAGGGTCGGATTTATCTATAGGCTAAAGCCTTGGGCCTCAAGATTCAATGGGGCCTCCAAAAAACTGTGGTACGAATAGAGTTAATGGCCGGTATATAATCATTTAGATTAAACTTCGTCAAAAATGTATGTCTTAATTATTATTCACGAAATTTAGTTTTATTCAACTTTCGTGG
>JGI24158J21664_10010773_pt1 | contig 12181 bp, 7 predicted proteins | sample Ectturendosymbi3_FD_21664 | JGI IMG/M metagenome (IMG submission 21664) | reverse complement strand
GAATACTGTTGTTGAGCTTATTGGCAAAAGTAAGAATGGTGACAAGCGATACTGGCAATTACAGATCTGTTTTTCTTGCAACAGTTATCGCCAATCTGTTTTAGCATTACATTTTATCCTGCATTTCACCATTTGTGGCTACCACTGACAGCCAGTTTGGCTTTAAGCCACAACACGGTGCTGTTGTGTTGAATTCTAGTCAAACAGATTGTATCATACTATGCAAAGGCACCCCAGTGTTTTCAGCATTTTTGCATGCGTCTACCGTAAAGCGTTTGACAGAAACAATCACAACCTATTCTTGGCAAAACTTAACAACCGCAGTGAACCTTTGTGCATGGTAAGACTAATGGGTGAATTTGTATAGGTATCAGACCGCTGAAGTGAAGTCGGGGGCACTTGCCTTTCAGACCACACGTCTTGATGGTATTCCTGTATGCAACAGCAGACACATTGCTGTATTTCATCTTTGTTCAAAATGAAATTACCGAAAATCGAACTAAAGTTACTGAGCAGGTAACGTTTGTTAAGCACATCTCTTTTATCGGATGGTTCATTTTTCTTTTCCATACGAAAATGTCTTAACATTTGCATAATTTTGACATTTCCAACTGTATCTGATATCACGAATGTAGCATTAAGGAAAAAATTAGCTGATCAATATTAACCACGTGGGCACTGTTTGACGGTTGCATCTGAGGTTGGAACGAGAAAGTGGAGATCGACTCAAACTAAAATAATGTAACTGTTCTTTCGGTCACCCAATTGCTGGGGCTCGCTGTTCTACTGATATTCAAAAGTTCACTATTCCTAAAATAGTTTTTCTAAATTGCAGGTCTTTGCTTTGCTGCTTGTTTATTTTATTAACAATAGAGCCGCTTTTGCAAAAATATTCCAATGTTGATAACATTTCCGCTGAAACAGATGGCACTCCTTGCCAGCATGGCTCTAAAAATTTTAGGACCATTGAGACAACGCTGAACACATTTGGCATTTTGTGATAGGCCTACCTAAAATCCAAGTTTTGAACCACTCACTTCTAGTACATATAGTACGTAAAACTTGCAGAAGCGGTTTTTAGGAAAACCTATGCCTTCAGGCCAGTTTTCTTGGAATTCCACACATTTACGAAATTAGCCATCTTTTTATCAAAATGACAATCTTTCCCGTGGCGGGACATAACTTTCGGTAATAGCGCGAAAACCGCAGAAGAAACTAAGTTCTTGGGAACTTGCAGTAACTGGTTGCTAATGATTGTGAGCATCCGATGGCTTTTCATCTCCTGCTGGTTTGGTTGAAACTAGAAGATTTTCTTAGACAAACGCTACTGATTTTTTTTTGGTTTGTTTTGCTGCGAGAAACTTTAGAAATAACATTGGATTTTTTAATATGACTTTTGAAAAACCTCATGGTGCTGTGCAAAAATTCGCATGCACAGGGTTTTTTATGGCTTGACCTTCGTGACTGTTAAGATATTTTGAGAGATCGTAACTACTTCATCTGAATACCGAGATGGTCATAAAGCGAGCTTTTAGTGTATTTTGACGGCGATTATTCAGAGAGGTTCTTCTGTATTTTGAGAGACCGGTTCGATCTTGCAAAACTCCTTAAGAAACACTGCAAATACAGCAAATGATGGTTTGGTGGAGCCTGCTTTCAGCAAACTGGAGATTGAAAAGGCTATCTTGACAGGTGCTTGGTAGAGAAGGGAAATCTGCACGACAGGACAGATTGGGAGTCATGGCCTTCATTATATGTTTGACTATTTTACAAGCCTTTGCGTAAAAACAGTTTTTCAAACTGTGCGCTTGCAAATTTCGCAACGTGTCCAAATCGACTGCATCTAAAGCACAGGTGCCCAAACATTTTTCAAAGAGGGCCAAATTTGATCCTTTGAAGGCGCCCGCCAACCAGTAGTCCTTTCCGACATTTTGTAACTCTAAACCTTGTACGCAAATACGCTGCTTCCACACAACGATCATTATTGTCACATTGTGCTCACATTCGCTCTGAACGCATCAGAACACAACGGGAAATGTCTTAAAGTAGCGAGAAACCGGCCATGGTTCCGATACAGAAGCGTAATCCAGTCTTTGCTTGGCCATATACAACACAATCTGAAAGTAAAGTAGCGAGCTATGTGAAATGTGTCCGCGGGCCGCACGTTGGACACCCCTGTTCTAAAGCTCTTTTCTCAGTGGAAAAATCATTCGGAACGTTACAAACCGCTCTTTTTGTGCTTAATGGCAGCACAATTAAAGTTAGAACCGGCATGGAATTACGTGAACCATTACTTGTTGATAATCAATGTCTGTACGCGGATGACAGAGTGGATGGCTTACTACTTTTTTGTGAAATGTAATTACAGTGGAGTGTATCCATGACTGTGGTACTAAGCCCATAGGTTGTTAAACAAGAGTAACATAATTTGAAAAGAATGTTTTGACAAATGTTTAAAGATTTCATAACAAATCTTGTCATGACCTGGAGCATTATATTTGGTATTTCTAATTGCTGTCTTTGGTTCGTTCAGTGAGAATAAATTGTCTGTTCATCCATATCGTGGTCTGGTTTCAATAGTAGATTTGCAAAGTACATAGGCTAAGTTCCGCTAACTTCGAGAGTAAGCTGGCGGTTAGTCGCTCGCAAAAAGAGCTTGAAACTGACCTCCCAGCAGGTTAGCTTTGTGTAAATCATTATATTGGTCACGATTCCATGTTTCGCGAGCTGTGGGATACGGGTGTGAACTGTTCAGCCAGAAAATAATTAATAGTGTTGCGGTCGGAGAATCAAAGTGCGGGAGAACCGCAAAACTTCACACTATGGCAGGAAGCAACAACCGAGAACACACGCCATGCTAACTGACTTTGTTATTGCGGGTTCGCGCCAGGTACATACAGGTGCTATTCTTAGCGACGCCGCGCCGAACGACCGATCAAAATAATAGTTTTCCAGAGTGTGGGAAATTTTTTGTTGATATTTATTCTTTGCGGCCCTCTGTTTTTGCAAGAAAAGTTTCAAGTTTTTGATTCTTTTCCATTACAGTGAACGCCGTTTGATACAGCACCGGTTTATAGAGCAAGCCGTACATACAGAACCTTGTTGGCTGAAACAGACGAATGATAAATAATTTTCCGAAAATAAATTTGCCGTTTGTTAGAGCTGAGCAACGCATGACAGCACCATGGATTGCAACAGGTTGTCGTTTCGTTTGGTGACTTGATCATGACAAGAAACGCGCCCCAAAACTATTCAGAGCCTTTTTTTAGAAGAGTGTAGAGTTGGATTCAGGGCTGGAAGAGCTTAACCCCGAACTCGATTAGGTTAATTGCAAAGCCGAATTAGGCCCGATTGCTAAAAACGGCAGCAATAATAGCAAGCCTAATTGCCTGTAACAAATTGCTAATATGCATTATTACTATAGCGACTCACTATTATTCTTAAGTGCGAACTTGTTCTTCATATCTCGACTCGAAACCGAAAAGTCCTCCCCGACCTCTAATTCTGAAGTGGTACGCGAATTTTTTGTTGTGACGAATGGGTGACCCTTTTTACCGTCCCCGAAACAGTGGCGGACCAGATCGTTTTCTCAGCGTTTTTTTGGGTCATTCAAAAATATGATTTGCTCACTGCTTAATCAGAAATGCAGCAGTGTTCTCTGTATCTAACGATCATAAAGCACAGCACTTAACCTTAACCGGGAAAGATTTATCTTTTTGATGCACAAAAATCTTTCATGTAAGCAGTTTATAAGTGAAAAGGTTGTTTCATTCAAATCGATTTCTTATTTTTAATGAGCTATCTGCTGTTGCAACTAATAGGCAGGCCCAGCAATTCGTAGTTGCGTTTTTCAGTTTATTTCGACACTTTGATATAAACAAGAGTAGAAAACCTAGCTTGACCAAAGTATGACAGCAAATGGAATAAGTACACACAGTGTTGTCGTATTGGATCATTCAAAGTAAAAGCTGTATTAAGTTACAAGGAAAATGTTTCTTAACCAACGGCAACAAAGACTAATTTTAGTTGATCAATCTATTAGTCTGCGTAAAATTAACTTGCTCCAAGATTGAAACAAAATACTTATTTAGATTGAAAGGAGCTTGTGCTGCTGGATCATGTCCATGAACAGTTTTATAAACTGTAATTTGGGAACTATAATCGCCTTTTCAAACTGTGAACGAAAAACAACAGTAGGCCTACTGATATGTCTTGTTTTAGTTCCCATCATAACATTGTGTCAGATGCAATGCCTGGCCAGTGAAAGATGAATGATGATATATACGCCACGGTACAACAAAACTGTTGAATGATTTAATTCTAAGCACACTCCTAGAAAACTTTTTGCGGACTCCTGATTGAAAACCATTGTTTTCAAACAAAGTACATTCCTGATCGACAAGGAGAGTAATCAGCTGTCTTATGACATCACGAAAGCACAACCGTTCTCAACGCGTCACTCTGCAACACGTGATCTGTGGTTGCTCGCTCCCATCTGCTCATACAGCAGAAGTTCAGTTCAAGTTCGCACTTCCACAGAGGACAAACTCTTTCCAGTCAAAAACCTGTGTTGCGTCATAATTGCGATATCATCGTATGAGCGAGTTTTGCGTTTAAAAACAGAAGCGCGGAAGGCGGAACATACCAAATATTCGAAGAACCTGGGAAGATCGATCCGACCANGAGCAACAGAATTCCGTGACATTAGCTGAAAAATACAGGAAAATTATAACAATTNGAGATGCATACTGGCTCTCCTGAAAGAATTTCGCAACCCGACCTACAAGCGGGTTGTGGTCAGATGGCGTAACTGACTAGAGGCAGAGGGGCGAATCGCCCCGTGTCACGTTAAATGTAAAAAATGGGCCCTACTTAGCTTATATTTCGGTTTTAGTGCTCCATTGGTTGTCAGTGGGTTGTTATTTTTTGCGTTTCTTGGAGTATTTTCTGGCGATTAAGGGTTTTAGAATAGCCATCCACATTCGGATTCAACAACATTCCTCAAGTTTTTTTTCTGAGAGGTGGTTATTGGGCCCCTTAAAGTGGCCAGTGAGCCCCTTTCAACTACGTTTCCTCACGGGCTCAAACCTTTGGTTACGCCATTGGCTGCAGCATGTTGGCCGGGAAGCGCCGCTCCAAATCAATCTATGCAAGACCCTAGTTTTGCAGTCATTGATCGCTACAAAAGTTGCTGCTTGCTGCAAAAAAAAACACATCCAATGGAAATGTTATGTAACCCGAAACGAGTTGACAAACTATGACATGCCCGCTGAATTAAAACACTACATGTACATTGCCGACAAAGATATCAATAATAATGCGTAAGAGGGCATCTGGAACAGCGTGCCAAAACAAGACGTTTGTGGGCTACTACGATGGAACTCTGGCGCCTACTGATGAATATGATTGGACAACGTGCACTGACGAATGTACCTCAACTACCCCTCCATGTTGCAGAAGAGTTTATGGACATGAACACTGAAGCAAATTGCCGTATATCTTTTACGTCTTTCAAATAAAAGTATGCTGGTCACGAGATTTTACGAAAATTAATATTTTTAAAGCTTTGGTCCCTTTGAAAAACAATTAGGAACCGTTGTTCCTAGAGCAACAACGGTACGACCTTGTTTACAATGTTTGTTTATTTGGAGCTACATGAGAGTTGCGCAATCGCCCTCATTGTAACTCGTCTTTGCAAAGCGGGTCAGTCTCTTCGAATTGCCAAAAGCGTTGCAGTACCAGGTATTTGAAGAACTTTTTTCTCGATTGACTGTTTTGAGAAGGCTGACCTGGTTTCTTCACCATTAGAAGCACAATTGATTTCTTTTTAGAGAACTACTGTGTTGCCTCGCTTGTCTCCCGCTGCGCAAGTCCGTCAGAAGCTGGTTTGTGTTCTGTCTGTAAGGTTTGTAAAGATCTGTGTGAAATCCAGGTTGTACTGCATGTCTAGGTGTTTCTGAAAAAGAAAAAGGTTAGCCGAGCTGTTTTACAAGATAAGCTAGCTTAAAGCATCGATTTGAAGTGGCCAAGAAGAGAGTGCTGGCACACAAAAACTTTACTTTCTGAATGAAGAGTTGTGATAAGGTGTCGCAGGTTGGATTGCAGCCGTTACGCACTCGTGACACGACGTGATTAAATATCAACAAAGACAACCTTTTGTGTCGCAAAGTTTTTGATAACGGTCGATAATTTGACTTGAGTTCAAAAACATTATGTACTGACGTGCTTTGCTCTTAATGTAAGATCACTGAAATTACAAACGGCTGCAGTAGAAAGGTTCGCTATTGAGTTTTAAGCTCTTCCTTGAAATTCTTAATTTTGCTCTTGACTTGCGGACAACTACCGGTTATATCAAAATTATGGCGAGGACTATCAACGGGAGTAAAAGTCAAGCGTGACTTATGTATTGCAGTCAAAGGCCGGAGAAAATGGATTGCTGCTCTTGTTACATTTAAAACTGTCAATCTTGAACTGCATGAGTTAGTGCGAAATCAGTCTAGACATAAAAGAAAATCACAAAGAAGATTTTTGTGGTCTTGTTGGTTGTGATTGTGTTTGATCAAACCAAGCTATGGTCGAATATATGCTCTTTGCCTGAAGGTGAAGATTTGCTTTTACATACTATAAGAACAAAACTATGTTGTAGGAACTGTTGAATATTTTCTAAAAACTGCAACCTAAAAGATTACAACGGCACATACATCAACCAAATAATTAAAATTGCTGGTTGTTTTGTTATTGTCCGCACTCTACAGAAGAAAGGAATTGCAGAGAATTAAAAACTTCAACCAAATTGTTCGTCAGGAATTTCTACAGCTAGCTGTGAATTTAGTGAATAGTTTCAACTTTTTACACCTGTGTAAAGTTTTAATAAAATAAATCAAACCAAATTATATTTTAGTGCATGCAGATCAACCAGGAAACCACCGTACAATCAAAATGAGTGATGGTTCTTACTTAATTATATCTACCATGGGTTTTACCCTTTCAGCGATTGGCGTGGCGTATTCCAACTGGCTGGTGAATGGAGAAAACAACATTCCCTCGGGTGAAGACATGGTTCAGAAAAATGAAGTAGTAGCACCAGGCAAGTAATTCTAACTGGTTTACTGGAAGATTGTGCCCTAAATTAATAGCGTAACAGTAGCCTCGGGACTGAGTTTCAATTTATCTACGAATTTTCCAAAAACACTTTCTGTATGATCAATATTAAGCACTAGAAGAATCAGTGGGGGTGGCGGATTTGTCGTTTGGGTGTGAAGTCAGAGAGGGGAGCGCCTCATAGGGTCTTCAGTTGTTTAAAACACTGTAAATTATCTGCTGTTGACAATTATTGGGCTTCTTTAGTGGTTTCAAACTTTGGTCGTGTCCCCCAAAGGAGTCGTATGCCATTTTTGGAGGGGTTGCGAGTAGATATTTTATGTACACATCTGTATTGTATTTGCTTTATTCGAGTTTTATGTGGGATCGTTGAGTTATTGGGGGTAGCTATAATGGGTCTCAGTACAAAAAAGGTTGAAAATCGCTGTTCTAAGTTGTCATCTTTTCTAGAAAGTGGCTGTCTAATGTTCAAATTATGTGACTTTTCAGGCAATAACCAGTTTGAAAGCGATTTAAATCATAAAATATAAAATCACAAAACTTTTGACGTGGGTCCAACAAGATGGGCCTCGTTTTTCATACGCTGCACAGTCACTAAGGACACTGTTTGTTTCCCAAACAATAGCCCTTGTATCTACACAAGAGCTCAAAAGATATAAACGATATGATAAAGGTATGTCCTAAATTGCTGTGCGTTCCTATTTGGTATTTTGTGGTTATCCCTGAAAAACAATGTCTGAAACGTATTCCCGACTTGGTTGCCAACTCAACGTTATATGTGGACAAAGGTGGATACAGTTCTAATGACAAGATAGTCCTAGCAGAGCTTTTGGTGTTGCTGGCACAATATGCCCTACTTTACAAATCTGAAAAATCGAATTGCAACTGAAATTTTAGATATGGTTTGTATAATCACATCAAAACAACAAAATTTATCTTCGTCCGATCCAGTCCGCATCCGACAATTTTCAAAAAAATTGTGGTCCGATCCAATCCTGATCCGACCAAAACTGCCTTCAGTCCTGACCTAGTCCGATCCAGCCCTGATCCGTGCTCATCTCTGGTAAATAGCAAACAAGCTGAGTATCGACTACCGAGTACGAACCACATACGTATTGTCGTTTCTTTATCTTAGGCCAGCACTATATCAAAAGCAGATGTTTACTACAAGAGAACAACTTGAGCTGTATACTGACCATATTGAAAGCCCAGCGCTGATAACACTGTTTTAATTTCAAAGCGAACAAGGACAGTGCCGGCTGGCGGCTTTATCTTTAATCGTGATACCATATAGCTCATCAGTTTTTGGAGTAAATTAAATAAGCCCAAAACAGTTCCTTTAGATTGGCAGGTGGCGATGTTTTTCCTTACAGTATCTGCGCAGTGGCCGGCAGAAGCTGCTTGTGAGTTGGCAAGTAAAAATAGGGACTCCATACGGTACTGTTGCTCTAGCTCTCGCGTTTTACACGCTGCATAATTGCATTATGGTTCAATTAGGGTTGCCATACGTCCGGAATTTCCGGACATATCCAAAATTTTCGCGTTAAAATTTGTGTCCGGAAATAATTTTGGAAAATTGCGCTAGTGTCTGGAATTTTGACATTTAGTAAATTAAGTGTAACTTGAAACAATGTACACGTGCTGTGAAGATGAGAACTTCAACTTTTGCGGTGGGTAGTTGTAAGAACATACTGGAAAATGTTGTATAGCGCTTAGACTTTTTTTGAGACTATCAGGAATTTTGCTTTTTCAGATATGGTAACCATGGGTTTAGTGGGGCGGGAATGCGTGGGAACGGCGTTCCCACACCTTTTTCAACTTTTGCTCTAAAATAAGTTTGAAGCTGTTTTAAAATGGCTAGCTTTTTACCTTTTTTGTTAGCACGTCATCCCTAATGGTAACCCTAGGTTCAATGCCATTTGATTACTATTTCAAAGGCATTAAATTCGACAAGTAAATCTTCCACTTGCATTTGTGTAGCAAATCTACGATATAGACCTAATGCAGAACCACGAACGGCACTGGTAACACAGCTGAGACTGGCGTGTCGTTTTGGAGTCTTTTAAAATTTGACGTCGGTTATGAGTTTTCCATATTGCTGTCTTCACTGCTACCTTTCTTCTGAAGGCTGCTATGAAGCAACAAAGCAACACAGTTGGAACAAAAACAGGCCACTTTTGCACAGACAGGCGGTAAATAGAGAATTGTGCTAGCGCATAAACGGACTGCGTTTGTGATTTGAGTTTAACTGGGTAATTCTCGATCACGTGCATCAGTTATTACAGAAGTGCAGTCTTACAGTGTATTTCGAAAGAATAGCATTGTTGATATAATTCGGCAATATAGGCCCATCAGGCTTTAGCCGGTTCGTAAATTGTGCAGGTCAATGAGGTGTGACGCTTTCTTTAGAGCAAAGGTCCCCAAACAGTGGTTCACGACTAAACACTAGGTCACGAGAGCTACTTTTGCATCATATCAAAAATTAAAAATATTTAAATTAGTACAGAACGATTACATTGCAATCTTTTCATCTTGTACCTTCACCTACCCTACTGCTGTTTCACTTACCTGCCTTAGATTCCTATTGCTGCAACATAACCCCACTATGCATCACAGTATTCATTCATAACCCGATTTTTTCGTCAATTCAGGATTTCGTTTCGGTTAGCCTTAGCCATCTTACGGCCAGGTGAAGCAGCCTAGCTATGACAGTATAACATTTTTTCTATAACAATCCAAAAATGCTTTCTTTTGAGCACTTCATTTCTCAAACGTTCAGCTTTTATGTGTTCAAAAACAACCACTTTTGCTAATCTTTCTGAGGTAGCGACTAAGCGTTATATTTTAGGTTTAAAATCAATTATTAGTAAAGTCAACATTATTCACGAAAAAAAATGTTTGCAAAGTGGTTAGTGCATGAAGACTACGTCGAAAAAGCGTTCAGTAGAGGATTCACCTGCAGAGTTAAACGAGAACAGAATGCCTAAATTGCTGGCAATGTTTTTATGGTACAGATTGTTTTCGTTGTTATCACATATATTGATGATCTAGTTTGCAATACTGTTTCACGACACTCACTTTGTACTGTAGGCATACTCCATTTGGAGTGTCACGAGTGGTGCGCAAACAATTTTTTCAAAAAAAAGCAAAAAATTTTGAAAAATCACAAAGCTACAATCACTGACCACCTGGCAGTAGTATTTCAAAATATTTTGCAAAAACTGATGCTTACATAATGTTTGGGTCGCACCCAAACATTTGCCAACCCTTGCTTTAGAGCAGTACTTCCAAAACTTTTTCAGTGTGCAATCCCTTGTTGACACTGTTTTGAGGTATCCAGTATGAGATACTACTGTACCATAAAACAATGACGAAAAAATGAGATATGGGAGAGAAAGAAAATGTGAACAACACATGCAATTTACAGTAATTGGAAACTTTGAACTTGTTAAATATATATGACACTTAAAAACCGGAAAATTGTAAAAATAGCTAAATACTAGAAAATTGTAAATTGTAAAATATTGGAAAATTTCAATTTAATAGATAAATACTGGAAAATTGTAATTAAACAGTTCTCTCTCTATGGCCTTTCCCGTCGTGTCCGACGATAGATTCGGCGGAGATTGCAGTCTGTTCGTCTGTTAGCACGCTCCAGTGACAGTTGTTCACAGTTTTTCGCATCTATATTGCCTTCAAATACCTTTTCACTACATCTCTGTAGCGGAGTTTGGGACGACCGACGGTCGAGGAACAGAGGACAGCTGCCCATAGATTCTATGGGGTTCCCAACCGGGGGTACTCGTACCCCCAAGGGGTACGAGATTGAACATCAACGGGTACGAAGGTCCTTGGGTCACAGAGCAGCTCATATATCTCTTATAGAGCAATATATATCTCAAAATTTTTTGGGGGGTACTAAGAGTGCTCTGACCTGACAAAGGGATACGAGCAGCAAAAAAGGTTGGGAACCCCTGCCATAGAAGATGTCCTTCGGAGAAGATGCACTCGGCGTTTTTGCAGTTTTATGAATTACATAGTTAAATAATGGAAACTTGCAACAGTTTGGTGAAATGCTTCATGGCTCTATTGGAAGAACTTCACGGCCCGCTGTTTGGGAAGCTCTGCCTCAGATGGTGTTTTTTTCTGGAATCACGAAAAATAAGAGTATTTATGATAAAGGGACGATACACCACTGGGCGCCGCAGTCATTTGAGGGTGGAGTTGTTCCTGATTGCCCCGCTCCTGGATCTGCCACTGCTGTGAACATTGTTTTAAAAATTGTGGATCATTGTCTAGCCTTTGCACAACTCTCTTTTGCAAAAACGCTACTAATGGCAATACAAAATATTTGAAACTTGGACACAAATTTGAAAGATAGCAGCTTTTCACCCACGGAATTAAATACTAGTTATTTTTCTCCCGATCAGCATAAAACACTTGTAAAATTTAGCAGAATGACATATCACAGTAGCGGCCGATAAAATGCCAGGTTCATCAATATTGGGGTCCAGCGAAAGGCAGAAAATGAAGATCCCAATAAAACATTTGACTTGAAAGCTGTCTCAATTCAAAAAATAATAAAAAATGTGGCAAAACACGGTGATGAGCAGTTACGGATTGCGATTACTGATATAGTGGATTTACCTTTTCGCATTATGACTTGCCGTTTCCTACTCGCTACTGTATCCCGTACGTGAGATCTTGTTTGTATCAACTTGTCATTCGCGTCAAGGGATTTCGTGTGTGCGCGCTCCAATGCGTCCGCGCAATAACCTCGATTACGCATTGCATTCAGTTTTTTCCATCACCGTGGATACCACGCTTTCAGTGAGTCGAGTTTTGTATCGCTAGCGCACGGACCACGTTGGCTGTTTCTGCTGTCACGCCATCGTAATGCTTTTCTGCTGCTGCTAATTAGAAGCCATTTTGTAAATAGAGGTTTGTGCACCAGGAAATCTGTGAAACGAACTATCAAACGCCTGGTGAGAGCCAAACGCCTTGCTTCAGCTTGGCAACTTAAAATGTCAGGCAGTTTTAGTCGGGAGTTAGAACAGTACTCATACAACGACTAGGCTGC